>Ga0210043_1000463_pt1 | contig 42833 bp, 59 predicted proteins | sample CryGeymet201501t_FD_183990 | JGI IMG/M metagenome (GOLD analysis project Ga0210043, IMG submission 183990) | Groundwater microbial communities from Crystal Geyser aquifers in Utah, USA - Crystal Geyser metaG 2015-01t (SPAdes) (version 2) | ecosystem: Environmental > Aquatic > Deep subsurface >... | reverse complement strand
TAAATTATGACGAATCCTAGTGATTTGTCTTGGTTCCGTTAATACAATAACGTGGGGAATACCATCCCATCCATTCCTATGGAAAATATCAACAAGGAAATTGATCAGCTACTCCAAATACGACAGGACGGTATTTTGGCATATGCAAAGGCTACTAGGAAACTTATTGATTTGGGTGTAAAAATTGGTGATAATAGAACAGGGAGTTTACGTATCCCATCAACTTTTTCGAATTACATTGACAATTTTAATAAATCAAATCTTGAGTTTGAGTGGGAAGTCGAATATACCGATGGGGTGATACTCAAACAATTTTCTGATAAAGAACATAATTTTTCTCACATAGATCAGTCACGAATAAAGCAAGTGCGGTTTGTATCAAACTTTAATTGGCCAACAGGTAATGAAGAAAAGCGGGTTATTGTCGGCCTCAACTGGGATACTGGAGTATTTACATTTGTAAATGGGTTTCTAAGTCAAGATGATAGAGCAAAGCTCTATAAAAAGGAGTGCAGAGACAATAAGAAGCTCATCATGTTTTGCAGAAAAAGATTCAGCTCCACTGTTGGTGACGTAGATCCTACATACACAGAGTTCGCTCCATCAACGGATGAGTTTTTTCACTACAATAGATTTGTTCTCGGATACGAAGTCCCCGGTACGGAAGAAAAAATAATGGTGATGGTATATCCAACGGGGTATATCACAATTTTTGAATAAGCTGTATGGCAAATACCCACTCATTAGATTTAGAATCCTCTAGTAGTCAATATGCTAGTATAGATGACGCAAGTCAGACTGGTTTAGATATTACTGGAGATCTAACTCTTGAGTGTTGGGTAAAGTTTGAATCACTTGCAGGGGGAACATATCCAGCTTTAATTTCAAAAGTTGGTACAACTGCTAATACACAGGCTTATGTTTTTGTTTATCAAGCAACAGAACAAAAACTTTATCTACAAATTAGAAACGCGGCTTCCTCTGCTTTAACTCAAATCACTCATAGTGTAGCGTTATCTACTGGAACTTGGTATCACGTAGCTGTGGCTTTAGATGTAAGTGTTCCATCGGCTAAGTTTTATGTAGACGCTGTTGAGTACACAGGTAGTGTGGATTCAAGTAATGCTACAGATATCTTAAATAGTTCGGCACCGTTTGCTATTGGAGCTGTATCAAACCCTGGACAGTATTTTGATGGTCTTATTGACGAAGTTAGGGTGTGGAATGATATAAGAACAGCACAAGAAATTAGTGATAATTATGATTTAGAGTTAACAGGCTCAGAATCTAATTTAGTAGGTTATTGGAAACTAAACAACGACTACACAGACGAAACAAGCAACGGAAACGACTTGACCGCAAGCGGATCACCAGTATTCTCAACCACTGTACCAGATGTGTTTGTAGTGACAAACACCTATACGATACAGGCAAGGGCGCGTATACAGCAAACACAAGTGGATACGGTCCAAGCAAGAGGGCGAGTGAGGCAACTCGGTGTTGAACAAGATATACAGGCAAAAAGTAGAATCAAACAGTTGGGTGTTGCAATTACAATTTCAGCAAAAGCATTTATCATAAATGGAAAAGAAAAGTTAGTTCAGGCAAGAAGTAGAATCAAACAGTTGGGAGTTGCAAAATCTATTACGGCAAAAGCAAGGATTTTGTTTACTCGGGAAGATTCTGTATCTGCAAGAGCTCGTATTCAACAAACATTATTAAATACTGCGCGAGCAAAGGGACGAGTGAAGCAACTTGGTACTTTACAGATAGTTACGAGTAAGGCGCGGGTCATGCAATTAGGGGAATCTAAATCTGTACAAGCAAAAGCAAGATTGAAAATATCCGGTATTTCGTATACAATAAGAGCTAAGGGAAGGTTAAAGCAAACTGGAGTTTCAAAATCTATGCGCGGAAAAGCAAAAATAAGAGCAGAACGTCGCGGAGTGATTGGACTTAGATCAGAACAACAACAATATCCAATTTCAATGGATGATACTCGATTCTTAAATTAGGTATATGATTACTTCAGCATTAGTAACACAATTGAGACGTGATGTAAGTGATGTACCAGTGCTTCATCAGGATAAAATAACTGGTGACAATTCCTCAACCGTCTACAAAACAAAATACTCTCCGGTATTAGAGGATTCCATGATTCTTCGTATTGGTGGTACTGCAAAAACAGAGGGTTTAGGTAATGATTACACACTTGACGATGATACTGGTGTTATCGACTTGGCATCAGTGACATCATCAGGAATTGAGGCAAGATATAAGGGAGTAAACTTCACAAATCAAGAATGGCTCGATGCAATTGGAGATACTATTGATGAAATGGGAGATCAATTTTTCCGTATGGTTGTGAGATCCACATCAGGCATAACTCTTTCTGCTGGTGTACAAGTATACGATGGTCCATCGGGATGTTTGAAAATCATTGAGTTTTTAGAATCTGACAATTTTACTTCCGGTGGTACATTCAAAAAACCATTCACAAATTGGCGCCATGATCGAAGGGCAAACAAACTTATTTTGGGAAGTGCTCCGAGTAAGGCAAATTATGCGCAGCTCACGTATTGTAGAAAAGTCGCAAAACCAACAGCATTGTCATCAACGCTTGATCTTGAAGACGCCTGGATACAGATGGTAAAACATGGAACAAAATCAAAGTATCTCAGATCCGTCGCCGCAAAAATAGCACAACAAGGAAATGTAAATACTGAACAAGGGATGCTCAGACTCAATCAAATTAGAGCTGTTGCTGTTGATGAAGAAACGAAATACGAGTTATTGAGACGGCGAGTAAAACCAGTTCTCCCGGCATTGGCAAATAATTTTCATATTCCGACAAGTGGCCCGGTATCATAATACTTATATGGGTACAGGCGTAAGACAAAAATATAATGTTGCACTGAACTCCAAAGGATACATTCTAAAAGGAGCTCCGGGGCAACCTCTCTATGATAAGAGGGTTATACAAAGCCAGGTAGACCGCCTTGCTATTTCTGATATTCAATACTCAGATTTCTCCGGGGCAAATCTTTTCTACGTTGCTCAAACAGATTGGAGTGCAGGGATAAAAGATGAGAAAAAATGGCGTGACGATGGAAAGTTTTTATACTCAGCAAACATTGATGTGTATTCAGAGCAGGGAGCAATAAAACTTGAGCGACAGGTTACACAGGTAGGAAGTTCTCTTGCTGCCGGAGCGGATGTTACATGTGGAACCTATGGTGAAGTAGACTCAGTGAAAAATACATATATTGGTACCGAAGATGCTACCGCGGACAATAAACCAAGGGTATATTATTTGGATGGATCAACGTGGACATCTTTGTTTACATTCAGTGGTACAAATCAAAATGTTGTATCTCAGATGTTTGCATATAAAAATAAATTATATATTTTTGCGGTTGGAAGTGGTAATACAGAAGTTGTCCAAAGCTGGGATGGATCTAGTGTCACGGACCATAGCTCAGGTATATTGACTGCATCGACACTTACCGGAATGGGATCATCACGGTGTGCTGCTGAGCTTGGTGGTTTAATTTATTTTGGTATTGATGATACAACCAACAACAAAATTGCAATTTTGTCATACGATGGGACTACGTTTACCGAAGAAGTATATATCGAAACAAATGCAATCCCTATATCAATGGCTGCATTTAGCGGGAAAATATATTACTTTCTAAATAATTCAAACACACTTGAATTGAGAGTATTTGATCCGAGTACCTCAACCGATGAGACAGTAAGAACATTTTATAATACAAATACCCCAAACTGGGGCGTGGGAGAAAAGCTCCTTCGTGTGTTTGGTGGAAAACTTATCATAACAGTACCGCTTTCGCAAATATACGATTATGATGGCAGTGATTTACGTTTGATTTTTACGCGAGATGCTTCTCGAACACAGACAAGTGCCACCGATCTTGGGATTGCGCTCAATGATGGGTGTCTGGAAAAGGATAATAAATTATATTGGGGCAATCTTATATATGACGGTGAAGTGTTTTTTAACCATAAACAAAACGCGGCAAATAGTAATAGTTACGATCTTATCCCGGTGACAACAAACTCATCTGGTACATTTTATTATTTTGATGAAGAAAATCCTACAAATGTATATATTGATTCGGATAGTGCGTACAAATCAGAGGATGGTGAAAATTATCTTGTTATGAGTGAGATGGACCAAATATCTTCGATTGATAAATTATTGGACAATATCACTATTATTTTTGACAAACTTGCTACCGGTACTGAAATAGAAGTCGATTATTCAATCGATGATCGAAGTACCTGGGTAACAATAGGGAATGTAACAGCATCGAATGATGCAAATATAACAAAACGTGTATTCACTCCTGCGTCAACAGTAAAGTTCAACAAGATTTGGATTAGAATAAAACTAAACACTACCACCACATCAAATACACCAATAGTACGTGACGTTATTTTGGCTTACAAACCATTCCCTGATTTCAAAGTACGTTGGAGCATGACAGTGGATGCCTCAAAACAAATCAGTTTGTTGGATGGAAACCAAGAGCAAAGAACCGGTATGGAAATATCGAATGAGCTTTGGAACTTGTTGAATCTGAAACAAAAAGTGATTCTTGAAGACACTGACTTCTTTGAATGTGCGCTTCAAACGGCACTCACGTCATCAGCAACATCCGCGCGTATTGACACAAACCGCCCTATTCCAAGAGCTGGCCGTGTCCGAGCAATCACAAGTGGATATGTTGAGGAGATGTATTATACATCTGCAAATAATGATCGCATTTGGGGTATCACACGAGGAGCACGTGGGACAAAAGCACGTGCGTACGCTATTGGTACTGCTCTAAAAAATGACTACGATGTATATGTGGATAGCGTTGACACAAAGATCGATGTCACTGATGAAAACAAACAAGAAAATCGTGTACAGTTAGTTCTCACGGAAGGGTAATTGTGATATAATGTTTATATATGTCAATAAGCAAATCACAATTTGAGCCTATGGGTGTGCAAATGCGCGTTCCAAAAACGCCCGTGAGCATAAAAAAGGTCGCCCAAAAGGCAATGCAGGAGTTCAAGGATGACAGCCCTGCTGTTCTATTTCTTGTCTCAATTGTGATTACTGGTATTGGGGAGATAGCTGGTGACATGAGTTGGAAATGGTATGGGCTAATGTTGCTCACTTCTATTTTTTACACACTCACATATTACAATGCTAAAATTAAACCACTATCTGATTTATTTCATAACGATAAATAGGTATGGGCGGAGTTATCACTTTTGAATATCTGACATTTGGAATATCTATATTGGGTGTGACATTTGGAGTGTATCATTTTTTTAGAAACCCCCAAATTAAATCGGATAACCTTTTGACTATATTTGATGAAAGGATTAAAAGCCAGCAAATCCTTACAGATAAACTTAATAGTATAGAAACAAATCATTTGCATACGATCGAGGAAAACATAAAATCAAGCCAGCAGGCAATTCGCCAATTGGAGTTGCAGGTAGCAAAAGTCAATACCATTTTAGAAGAACGCTTACCGGCTGCTAAAAAATAAATATATGTCTGATGAAAAAAAAGCATCAACTCAAGAGGAAAACGATTTTCCACTTGGTTGTGAATTAGTCGAGGATGACCCTCGTAATTTTCCATACTATAAGATCGAAGAAGTCGGGGCTATGGAGGTCCCTGATTTTCGTATCGATCTTCCAAAATCAAATCAAGGAAATAAGCCATCTTGCGTTGGACACGCAGTTGGTAAGCAAAAAAGTAAGCAAGAAACAAACGAACGTGGTGAATTGATTGATCTTTCAAAAATGTTTCTATATTCTTTATGTAAACGCGAGCAAAACTTTAGTGGTTGGGGAACCAACGTCCCATTGGCCATGAAGATGTCCGCGAAGTACGGTGTTCCACTTGATTCAACTGTACCGGAAGATACGACACTTCCTGAAGATGTATACATTCGAGTTTGTGACAATGTTTCTCAAGATGTATACGTTGAGGCAGCGGAGTACAGGTCAGAAACTTACTGGTATATTTATCCCGGAGATTGGGCTCGTATTGTCAGAACAGCATACAATGAGCGCATACCGTTGGTAACAACCAACATGTGGTATAAAAGCTACAATCGCACTGAAAAAGATGGACGTCTTCCTTTGCCATCAGGTGGAGCCGTGGGCGGGCATGCCTTTGTATTTAGTGAAAAAGAAACTGTAGACGGGCGTGTCCGTTGGTGGTTTGACAATTCCTTTGGGAAAAACTGGGGTAAAGATGGACGATTCTATATTTGGGAAGATGAACTTGAACAATATGGTCTTGGTACATTCTTTATCATCGTAGATATTCCACATAATGTCGCTGATATACTTGTAAAGTATCAAGGTAAAGTAATAAAAAATGCCAATGATCCACGATGTTATTTTGTAGACAAAAAGAAGATTATCCATATTGGTGATGAGCAAACCTTCGTTGAAGGAAAAGATTTTACTCATCCAATTTGGGGAGACTGGAATACAATCTTGACTATCCCGGAAGAAATAAAAGCCAACAGAAAAATTGTAATTAGTAATCTATAGCATATGGACATGCAAATCGTTGACTTCATGGGTATCCTTGTAGTAGGATCCGTGCTCTCATTGTTTATTCAATGGGCGAAAAACAAACACGGGACCGATACGATGGGTACCAAACTCATCACCATAGGACTATCAGTGGTTGTTGGTGGGGTATACTTCATGTTTCGTGGTACCGAATGGTATCAAACAATGGTGGGAGTTCTTACCGCAGCATCTACCGTATACGCGCTACTTCTCAAGAAATAGTAAAAAAACGTATTCAAAAACACCCCATTTACGGGGTGTTTTTGTTTGAGATGATACTTTATACCACTTTATACCACTTTGGCATAAAAACCTCACCTGCGTAATCCTGTAAAGTCTGGTGAAGCGTTAGAGAACTTGATTGTCCCCATCTTCTTCTCCTTCAGAGTCTTCTTCACCATTTTCAGGTGATTTGTCTCCTTCTCTTTCATCTTCGACGCCCTGTTCATCGCTTGATGTACCATGGTCAGGGTCAGTGTCAGTCGATGCGTCACCTTGTGGTGCATCATCCTGAGGAGTTTCAGGAGCATCTTCTGTTGGTGCATTTTCTGGCTCAGGTAGAAAATCTTCTTCCATTTCCTCGCCGACTACTTCAGATTCTACTTGAGAACCTCGTAGAGATGCTTCCCGCGCGGGAGAGAGGTTTCCCGGGATTTGTGTTTCTTCCATACAAATAAGTTTATTGATAAAAGTTTGGTAATGCTGGGCCACTTGGCGCCACCGGTGGTTGTGCTACTGGTGGCGTAGTAGGTTGTGGTGATTGTACTACGTTTTGATCAGGCAAGCTAGGCGCAAGATCACTCGGTGGTTGTTTTGTGGTGGAGGTAACAGTGGATGGCTGAGCAGATGGTTGTTCAGGCTGGACAGCTTCCTTTGGCAATTCCATACGAGGTTTTGGTACACTCGGTAGATTTGCCGGATCAACATATTCCACGCCATTGACATAGATCATTTGTCCATTTTTTCTATTCACAACTTTGTACAAAAATCTGAACCAGGACTCTTGTGGGCGCCCTTCTTTTGCGGTCACAAGATAATCATAGGCGGTTTTTGTAATTGTGAGCACTGCGACTTCCGTATTGGCATCAACTAATTTTTTTTCGGTTGCATCCCATAATGAGAATGTCACCGGTTGCAGAAATTGTACTACAATACGAAAATACTTTGTCATGCTCACCCAATCTCCTGCAATGTTTGCTGCTCGATCCTTCCATTCACCTATTTCCACGACCATATTTGAACCTGTATCGTAGTAGGCCCAATTACCAAGAGGGCTGTTGAACAGGTACATCATCTTGCGGATCCTCTTGTTCCAACCTTGGAGTATCTCCTCCTGGATCTCCAAGAGCTGGAATGGGATCTCCCCCACTTCCTGGGTCTTTTTGATTTTGGGGATCTCTATCTCCGTCATATGAATTATTTTTGGTTAGAAGATTATTGATTTCCGCAATGTGGATGCGGTACCGCTTTTTTTTGTTTGTGGGCGTAGGCAATGTTACGACATTTATTGCCCCGCTTTTGATCATGCGGTATACCGTCATTGGGTGAACATCGAGCATCTCTGCGACCTCTTTTGGTTTGAGATATTCTTTGTCCATATAAAATTATTATTGTGGTTGAACGGCTGAAGGTTGTGCTGTTGGCACTTGTGCTTCAGGTGCCGGTGCTGGGGCTTGCGCAGGCGCAGCAGATTCCAGTCCGACGGTTGTTTCAGGAGCAGAGGCTTGTGCCGGTGCTTCTGTATTTTGTGGAGCCTCAGGAGCAGGAGCAGGTGCGGCGGGTGTTTCTGCCACAGGTGCATCAACTTGAGTAGTCTCTACACTCACTTGTCCTTGTTCAGGATTTTTTTGTGCTGGTTGTTCAACTTTATTTGATGACGCTTTGAATGATTCCGCAGACTGTTTCCAAACGGACATTCGTTCTCGTACTTTCTGATCAAGTGTTTGTATAGCTTCTTCAAAACTATCTGCACCTTCTACTTGGATTCGTTCTTCTTCATCAGGAAGAACTTGGTCGATGTTTTTTAATCTGAGTGTTCGATGTACGCTAAATCTCATACAAAATATGTTATACGGCTTGGCCGCTGATTGAAGTTCCTCCTACTGGTGGGGCTACCGGAGCTGCCATTGGTGGCGCTGTTAGACCAAACTCAGGGGGTGGAGTGCTTTGCACATTTCCTGGTTTGTACCCGGCAATTTTTTTAATGTCCTCGAGTTTTTTCTCCATCCCTTTTATGAATCCTTCGATTTCGTATTTTGCTACCAAACCTTCAGGAGGTGGAATGAGTATTTTGTCCATGTCAATGTTTACTGACATCGACCGGACGTAATAGCGAGCATCATTTGTTTCTACAAAGTCATCGCTATAGAGCACATGATTTTTCATGAACTCTGCTCGTCTTTTGGTAACGCCATCAGCGTTTTCCTCGATGATCAGAATGATTGGTTTGTTCATATAAACATGCTATTGATTATTATTTTTAATTTCTCCGTCCTCGATGTAGATACCGACCTCTCCTGAGTCACTTACCACTTCCATCCATATTTGGAAATCTTTTTCCTTGGCCATGGATTCGATGACGCTCAGGTTATCTTTATCGAGCAATGAACCATCCTTGATCAATATCACGCGCATATGCGGATTGGAGGCCATAGCAATTGCCATAGATACCTTCAACTGTTCAGCACCTGATAATTGATTGAAAGGAATATCATTGTATTTCACCCCCTCATCATCCCATGCTAATCCATTGATAGGCATTTTGGATTCAGCGAGCGCTTTCTTTTTCCCTTCCTCTTTTTCTTGAATCTTACTTGTGAGCCCTTCATATTCCGACTTTTTCTCAGAATGTTTTGTATGACTCTCAAGTTTTGATTTTGCTTCCCGGATCGCTTTATTCGTTTCATCCGCATTATCGATCTGAGCCTTCACACTTTCAGGATCTTCCTTTGGCGCTTCCAGCGATAGGATATATTCTTTTTCGGCAACCAGTTTTTTCATCTGTTCATCAATTTCTACCAGTCTTCGTTGCCCTTGATCATGCTCCTGTTTTTGTTTCGATAGCTCTTGATATTTTGTACTCATCTGAGCAATGGAAACTTCTTCAGTGGCCGCAAGTTTTTGTACTTGCTCGAGAGCTTCCCCATCAAGCGCCGTGAATGTTTTTCCTTCCCGTCCAACCATCGTGCGTTCTTCTCTCAGCTCTTTGATTTCTTTGTCTGTTTCATCAAAGTTGAGTCCGGTAAGTTGCATGAGTTGTGCGACTTGCTCTTTGTTTGCAAGACGGGTGAACTCGAGAGGGTCAAAGGTGAGGTTCCCGATAAGGTGGTTCAACATCTCTTGGGGGTTACTGTATTTTGCCCCTTGCTCATTCGTTACCGTGAGGTATGATGCTTTTTCGGTGAATGATCGATGTACTTTGAAAGAGAGTTTTTCTCCCTTTATGTCCAGTGTGATGTCTGCACTCTCCTCACCATCTCTAATTGGTTTGTCAGGGATTGCTTTGGTGCCGCCTAGTGCCATCCAAATTGAATCCAAAAGTGATGTTTTTCCTTGAGCATTTTTTCCACTGACGATCACGAGATTATCTTTCTCATCGATGGCAAGCGTCACTGCTTTCAAGCGTTTGATGTTATTTGATTGTAGTCCGATGATTTTCATAGTCTATCCTTTACGAACTCAAAGTCGCTATGTCCGACCCGAGCACCTAGATTAAAAAAGTGATTTACAATATCGTTTGCAAGTTTTACCTTTTTTTCTTCCTCCTCTTTTTCTTTCATTTCTAGTAGTGGAGATATAAGTCCACGTTTTGGATCCCATGAAAAAATCTCTGCGTGGTTGTTTCCAGGATTTATTATGAGAGGAACGGTTACTGATTCTGATTTTCCTTTTGCGAAATCCATTCCAATGACAATGTGTGTATCTCCATTTGAAATCATTGAAACGATAGAATCCAAATCTTCTTCAGATAATTTTTCAAACACTTTATTTATCATGTTTGGATCGAACATTGGTTCTCTTTTTGGTGGGTCTACTTTTTGCATACGCTTTTTTTTATTAAACATAGGATTATACAATTCGTTTATATTGGAATGTTTTTTTTACGTTTTGCTGAAAGAATGATCCGACTGACTCAGCACTGATCAAACGCTCATAGACGTTTCTTGGAACATCTGCATATCGATACAATGTCCCACTATAGAACTCTACATCCAACGTATTTGTTGGATCATCATATCCGACTGACACAATGTTGGTTGAGTTTACTGGCTTACGGTCAATCCGTAATTCTTTTTTTTCAGGCATACATTTTTGCATTATGTCGAGCCAGTCTGCACATTTTCGAGCAGAAACGTACTATTTGCATGCCAAACGGATCTACGTGATTATTACAAAGGTTGTTGCATCCGGCACGCTCACATGTCGGGACCTCTCGAACTTTCTTTGACATCTGTTCGCGGAACTGTACCTTCGCTTTTTTATATTCTAGCAAGTCAGTACGATCTTCTCTTCGTAACTTGAGTGATTTGCGTTCTTTCTCTGTTCGATTTCTTGAACGATTGCTCATAGGATTATGTTAGGACGGATGGATCAAAGCGGACTTCTCCTTTTTTCGCTCGCTTAGAATATCCTTTAGTAAGTTCTTTAATGCGCTCTATCTCTTGGTTATTATATCCGAGATGTGTGCCTTGCCTTTCCACAATAAGATCTTTGAAATCAGAGTACAGCACTTGCCAATCTCCGATTACTGCCTTATTTGTCCGGGCTTTCGATATTTTGCTTGCTGGGATTGTTTCCCAATCAAGCGTTTCGATGTCGTACTTGTATTGGTATTCAATTGGGGGCTCAATGTCTTTCTGCACGTAGTTTACCCATACATTTTCCCACTTCTTGAATGTCGTACGAAGATCAAAAGTGATTTCGTTATCCGGGCAGTGGAACATGTACTCATCATTCTCATCTTGATATAAATCGTACTCATATTTTTGTCCGGTCCCTTGGTTGATCATGAATAGAATGCCGTGCTTGAACTTGAAGTAGTACATGTATATTGCAAGCTGAACCATGTACGACATCTTCACGCGCCCGGCGCTCACCTCGGCCTGGTTTCTATCTCCGTAATATGTTTTTATTTCTACGAGAGCTTTTCCAAATGCAGTACCGGTAATTGCAAGGTCCGGGTATCCTGATATTGGCACTTTGTGCTCTCCCCATTCAAAGAAACATCTCTTGTCATTTGCGTATTCCTCGATGAGGATACCTTCTTTCCGTACAAAATCCACGATCGCTTGCTCAGTCAGCTTTCTCATTTGCAGCATGATCAGCTTTTCTCCGGTTATCGGATTCGTAACGGTGGTACCTTTGAATTGGTGATAAATATCAAAGTCCATTTTTTCGGACTCAGAACACCAAAATGTTGTTTTTTTCTTATCCCCGTACCGTTCTTCACGCTCATCGACGGCTACTTTATCGAGTATTTCTACCAACATAGGTGTTATTAAAGTTACTTATTATTTAATATAACACGCTATTGTATACATTGCAAGAGCGTATTTACCCTATTTTCTACTTACATACCCACCATTGTCGATAATGAGGGTACAACTGCATAAAACATTGGATATTATCTTCTGCGTCCAGCACATTTCCATCACAGTATCCTGCCCATGTTGAGTCAATGAACTGATAGACACCTTTTGCTGTTGATGCTGGATTTCGTGCCAATGGGTCAAAATTGCTTTCACAATCAGCAACTCTCATTGCAAGATGCACCGGCACACCATATTGATTCGCGTACTGAATAATCATCTCCTCTACTGTTGGAGGGGCAGCGCTTTTTACCTCATAAATTGTGGTGTACGGATCTTTATGTATCTCCAAGGGAGCAACAGAAATACCATACAAAACGAAAATTGCTAGAATGGCAATTCTCCTGATGAATAACGGCATAGTGACAGGATTTTTTTGTGAGTCTTCCATACCGCTTTGAACAGGCTTTTTGATTTCGTCTTTATACTAGGTTCACTTCCATTGTACGCCTGATAGTAGTATCCAACGATCCATTTTTTATTTACAAACTCAACTTTTAGGAAAGTAGACACACCAAAGTTTTCATCAACGACAATGTGTGGAGGGAGTGTTCCTATGAGTTTTTTTCTGATGGTTGCGAGCCAATCCTCTTTGGTCATTTGTGGCATATGGTTATGATTTGGTTTTAATGTATGCGCTTTTGAACTTGAGATCAGGGTACATATCCCGTAATCTTTCAAGCGTGTTAGCGATCCATTTGTGATTAAACCATGTTCCGGTGGTGACAACCTCTGTCCGTGGATCTTTGAACTTCGCACCAATATGGTCTCCTTCTTTTGCTACATAGCGAAAGAGGACCAACTTCCCTCGGCTTGTTCCTATCATCGCGGTGTTGCTCGATAGGATGTCAAACCTCAATACCCATTCTTTTTCAATGAGCATTTGTATATACGTCTTGAACTCTTTACGGTTTCCCGCAAATACCAGGACAAAATTGTCGTATTTTGGATTAGGCATAGGTTTTTAATTTTCTTCTGCATTCAGTGCAGTAGTGATACCATTTGTTTGTCTCGTCATCCTTTTCTACCCACCATCCACAGGCCATTGCGTCTCCGACAATTCCCCTGAATGATTCAGCATAAAAGTTTTTTTCTGTTCCACATTCATCGCAAATAATATCACCATTCCTGAGCAGTTTATCAAAGTGAATCATACTCGGTTATGGTGACGACGACTCTAGGGTCTTTTTTATCCACACCTACACAATCAAGATTGAGTGGTCGAACTACTTGCCAACGATCGTCAATGATCACCCCGGCATCTACGAGCGCGTCCATAATGGACTCCGCTTTGTTTGAAAGGTCAGAAATACGATTATCAGGCATGTAAAACACCATATCGATACCACATCTCTCAATACCTTTCTTTGGTCGCTGGCTCATGATTTCCCATAAGGTAGTATCAAGCCATGCTGCGTGGTTCTTGCTTGGTACAAGAAACTTTTTTCCACCGCGTATGATCCATTGTTTACTGTTTTTTTTGGATGGAACGCGCCCGTGAAGTGTGAGGGTGAGTGACATACTATAGATATTTATTGCTATAGTATATCACAGTTAATTATTGTTGTTTAATTTTCTTCTTGTTGTTGTTGTCTTCGTCTTTCTGCTCGGCAAGATTTGCATCTTTTTGGTTCAGCAAGTCCCCGTTGCTCAAAAAATGACTGTTCCCCGGCAGTGAATAGGAATGTCTCACCGCATGCACATTTGATTTCTTTGTCTTCTTTGTCGTTATACATATGAAAATTATTGATTATCAAACACATAGATTGCTTCCATGTGGTCGATCTCATGTTGAGTAATTTGGGCGGCAAGCCCTTTGAGATTCATCTCACGTTTTTCAGTGAGTTTTTTCTCGGGAGTAAGTGACTGATATTCAATCGTCACTTTGTAATGTCTTCCAACATGGGCATCTTTTTTTTCCCACGGATAGGTAAGGCACCCTTCAGGCTTCAGGTCTTTGTGTTTGGTATGGCGTATGATTACAGGATTGATCACGATAGCACCATCACGAAGGACGAAGAATCTGAGTGGGTCTTGATCGTCGATTTGGCAATGAGCAAGGGCACGCCCTCCCTCTTTTACTCCAACAGGCAACCGGCAAATAGTGAGCATGATCTTTGCACTGTCGAGCACGCGATCTACGTCTGATTCCACCACCTCTCGAGACTTTTTCCGGTGTGGTTTTACGAGATGATCCTCTGAATTAAATGGTTTTGGTTTCTTGACCTTTTGTTTTTCTTTCGGTGTACTTTCCTCGTTTTGCTTCTCCGACATATGTGTCCATGTTATGATGTTTTAATAAGTTCGCTGATTCTTCGAGTGCATTGATATACACGGAAAGGTAATGTATTTTTTCGTATACTTTGATGTGCATACCAACTTTATTTAGTTGTGCTTCTTTCATGAGTTCTTCAGCAATGCGCGAGATATTCTCGATGTATTCATGACTCACTAAAATCGCTTGTCTGCTTATAGGGGATATTTTTGGAGATTTCATAGGTTACTTTGCTATTGTTTCAACAATTGAAAGTATTTCGTTGACCTTGAAAAATATGTGAGCCTCCATTGCTAGGAATATCAGCACAAGTACCAGATCAATGGCCCAGTGTATTTTTGTTGAGCTCTTCATAACTATTTTACCTTCTTAAAGTTTATCTTAAAGAGCGGCTCGTATTCGTTTTCGTACTTGTCTACAATAGATACTCCCTCTCCTTTCATTACCATGGTTATGGCAATATCGTTGAGCACCTCCTGGTCACTTGCAATATCAATCTTCAAATCTTCCATTTGTGTGAACTCACCAGAAAAGTGTTGCTTCAATTCCTTCTCTATACGTTTCTGCTTCTCCTTTACCACTTTTACGGCTTCCGCTGCTTCCACGTAGGATTCTGAGCTTTTCAGTGCCTCAGTGAATGCGCCCTTGAGATCTTTGAGCTTCTCCTTGTTCTTCTGTATTCGATTGAAAACTTCCTGTAGGTCTTGCATATTTTTAGTTACATGAATGATTTATTGAACATGGATCACAGAAAGCTTTTTCACATTTTGGACAATCAATTATAGCATCGTCTGTTCCGCATTTTTGACAAGGTTTTTCAATTTTATACCCCTGTTTTTCCAAAATCAACCTCATCTTTTGAATCCGTTTTTCCTTGATAATCTTTGCTTCTTCTTCTGTGATGACATTTTGATTGAATTGCACATCTTCAATGTCGACACCACCATGCCAAGTATCAATGGCAACATGTTGTTCCAGTACCGGTGGTGTGAACGCATCATTGGTGACATCTACGTGAAGTTTAACGCATATCTCACCCCTCTTCACGTCAACCAAACTTTTTCTCATGGACTGAACACCCTGCCTATTTACCACTAGATAGATTACATCTTTCATAATAATTTTCCTTGATCCATTTCTCCAAATTGTACCCAATCAAATTGGGAGAAACGATGAATAATTTGTGTATAATCCGAGGTGGGTGTCTTCCCTTCTGACTGTTGATCCTGCACCTTCTGCACATGGCTTTTGAGTGCTTGATCTATGGTTGTTACCTTCTCGCTGCGCTCGACAATTTCATTTTGAAATGTGAGCACTTCAGCAGGGACCCAATCTCCGAGAAGGGCAGCCCATCCTCGTGAGGTAATTGACCACATACCTCCCACGTGTCGACCTTTTTCGTTCTTCACCTTGGCAACAAGGCCCAACATCCGGCACTGCGTCGTTCGACTCCGCACTGCGTAGGCTGAAGACTCCATGCTTTGGACATGGACTTTGTTTGCTTCGGTAAAGTTCATTGTTTTTGAGCGTTCGCTCACCTGTTCAGCCATTGCGATCAAGAGGAGTGCATCGAGGACATCAAACTTGAACACGTACATTTGCATGCTTCCGTTGCAATTAGGGCACCGTGATATTTTTTTTAGTTCAGGGTACCACTGAGCCATTTGTGTAAGGACAAAGTCCGGGCTCAAACTAGGTTGGTTACGTTCTATTTGTAGCACCGCTTCAATGAATGTTTTGAGTTTTCCTGGGTGGTATTTATTTTTCATAGGCTACTTATTTATTTTTTTGCTCGATCACACGTTTTGCCTCTGTGAATATATTTCTACCATTAAATGTTTTAATTCCCAGACCATATATTTTTACGCCTATTGTTTCTCTATGGATATTTTCATCACTGTCCAAAAAACCAGGTCCAATACCGATGCTGACAAAGTAATTTCCGTCACCATCCCAGCTTTTTGCTACGTCCTCAAAAGTTCTCCCGGATTTGAGCTTTTTGATAGCCCACCATACAGCATAATTTTGATGGTTATTGATACGTCGCCATTCATCCAACATAGAGAATATACATTTCATACGTCGATAATTGTTCTGCTCGTGTGCTATGTCTATCCATTCACAGACAACAGCTCTTCCTTCACCTGGAATATCTTTTGTAAGTGTATTTTTTAATGTATGGATTGACATATTACAATTTTATTTCACCTTTTAGAATGAGGTGTTTTTTTCTTCTCCGCAATTCCATTGAGTCGACCTTTTTCTTCTCATGGGTTTCGCGATAACGCCGACCTGCTTCAAGCATTTGTTGATATGCTTGTGGATTTACAGCGCATTGGATCGTTCCATATGATACACAAAACTCATCTGCTAGTTTTCTGTATGTCCATTCCCCTTCTTGGTAGAGTTGCCTGATTTCTTCTTTTTGCGCACTGGTGAGTTTCCTCACTTTATGATGTTTTTCAGGGAGTCTGATCTTATCGATGACCCGCGCGTATGCTAATTTCTTTTTTTGTGACATATGAGCTTATGTTCAAGAGAGGATACACCCCCCAAGCGACGCCTCGCCGGGGGGAATATCTTTTTTATCACGTTCCCGTATTGGGCTCTCCAAGAGACAATACGATAGAGAATGTAGAAACGGATAAAAAGTTTGATCCGGGATGTCCGGACCAGGTGCTACAGGGGTAAACTGCTACCTCTGCACCACTCGATCCAAATACCATTTTTTTGAACGACATGCTCGAGCTGTTACCTCTGCACAAATGCCCGGCGCCCGCGCTGTCCCCCTCGTCGGGGGGCGTGCGGTTGGGCGGATTAGTACAGTTTGTACATATTCCGCCACAAGGCTACCACCACAATGATAAACAGTACCAGCACAAGCCAGGTTGGCATGCGCTCGCTCGTGTGCTTGTCGTTTCTTTGGGGCATGTTGTGCCTCATAGGCGTGTCGTTAGTTTGTAAAGGTCAAGGGATTGAGCCCCTTGCAGTCCACCACAAGCGCTATAATTAAAGTTATTTAGTATATTCGTCCGTCGGCTAGATATTCATAATCATTTTCTCGTAGGCTTTCAAGTATTTGCTCGTCTTCTGTTTGATACTCATAGTATTCCTTCAATTGGCTATATAGTTCTTTGCACAGTTCAAGGCGTTCCGCCTCCACCATTGCATGGATTTGGTCAAGTTGTTGCATGATTTCGCTGCTGCCTTTGTCGTCATATTTGGATATGCTCGGTTCATCACATACAAGCTCTGCGTCGCATGTGTTTTCGTGTGTGTAGGACGAGCTTGTCCTGATGATTTCGATGATTGACTCCTCCCCGTATTCTTCGGCGTATGTGTACGCCTTTTGGTATTTCGCTTGTAGGTTGTAAGCTCGTAGCCATTGGCATATATTGAGCGTTGCCGTAAAGCTCGCGCCATCCCCTTGGCTGTGGAAGCCAGTGAAAGCAATATCTATATTGCTATACCCTAGCGGTCGCATGCGCTCCTCGATAAACGTCTCATAGAGAAACGTGTACCAGTCATGCTCTACATTGAAATACCTGTTTTCCTCGATGACTCGCTCCCGTACGTCGGGCGCCAGTTCGTCGATGGTATAGATTTGCGTGGTGATAGTTTTCATATGGGTATATGTTTCCTCTCTCCGCGCTTGTGGTGAATTGTAAAGGGCTTGAGCGTCAAGCGCTCGGGGGGAGCGCGGAATTATCCGCACGCTTTCCCGATTTCTTGACTCTATGGATTGTGTGGGTCGTCGGTGTCGGTTACGTCAAACACGTGATTGATTTCCGTGGTGGGGTCTTCATCCTCGTGATAGTGATATGTGCCGTTTTCGCACACTTCCCCCCATTTCTTGCTTGCAAGTTTTTTGGCTTGTTCGGGGGTCTCCGCGAGTACGTCGATGATGTAGCTTTGTGATTGTGTGATTTGTACTTTGTATTTTTTCATATGGGGCTAGTTTACACGGTATATATAAAAGTCAATACCATTGATACGTTCCTCGTGCTCCTCGCCGTCGTAGGATGATAGCGAGTGCCCGCGCCCGTCCATTTTTGCGTCGCTTTTCCATTTTTCATAGTCAAAGTAAAAGCGGAAAGACTCGGGCAATTCGGGAAATATGCACTCGTCTATGTAGTTATCGAGTGCCTCATTCCATTTTTCTTCTGCCTCGTCGTCGGTCAATACGAGATATTCCCCTCCGTCCGCCTCGAACAGTTCGGGGGTGTGGTCGGTTGATACGATTTGAGCGAGATAGTCGTCAAGCGTTTCATCTTCCGCGGGTTCAATTTGGAGATGTTGCGCCAGGGCAAAAGCCTTTTGCTGTTCGATGTTCTCCTCGGTGATTTGGTCGATGTATTCCTTGTATTTTGTTGATTGCATATAGGTATCATGAGTATGATTGATATTAAGACATGAGATATTGCTCTGCTGCTCCGTTGTATTCGTCTTGATGTTCTTCAAAATAAATCCATACACGGTTTTTTTCATCTTCCTCGTCGACTGCTCCATTTTTTATGTCCTCTAGTTCGTCTAGTGTGGTGAGCTGTAGCTCTAAAAGGTACATTTCAAACGTGAACGTTTTTTTGGGTACTCTTCTTGTCATACTAGTTTAAGTTATCGAGTGAATAGGTGCCGTCTTTGATTTTTTTCTCGGTGTCCTTTTTGGTTTCCTTTAGAAAAGCATTGCGATATTTGCTCGTTGTGTTTGAGTAGTTCCAGTATCTCCCGTCAAGCGTGATTTTTCCCTCTTGGTCTTCCACTGCTATGATGGCATTGTATGATTGAAAAATGCGCATACCGTCCATCATGATGATGTACTGGTTCGCCACGGGGTGCCCGGTGCGTGGGCTTTCCATGTTTTCAATGCGTGGGATACTGTCCTTGATTGCTTTTTTCTTGGTCTCGAGTATCAAGTCAGCGAGTATTTCGCGTTGTCCTTGTTCATAAAACACGTTATCCATTGCCTCGAGTGGTTCACTATCGAGATAGTATATCGCCTCGTCGCGTATGGTTGGGTGATTTTCCGTATCGTCGAGTCGGTCAAGCATGGAGTGCTCGAGTCGGTCGATATTGAAAGTGATATGCTCGCGTTCAAGCTCGGCGCGTTTTTGTTCGAGTTGTTGCGTGGTGATGTTCATATGGTTTCCTCTCTCGTCCTATATGCTCGCGTGAGCGCATGGGACGTATTAAATTAAATATATTCTACTTCACTTGTTCCGATTGTTTGATAGTCTCTGCCCGTGAAGATGTCGATGATTTCCTCCCCTTGTTCGTTCAGCTTATCGAGTGCGATTTGTTCCGCCTCCTCGATACTCCCCGCAGTGATAAACATGGTGCCCGTCGCCTCGTATGATACGCCGACGCGATACTCTTTTTGTTTTGGCATAGGATTATTATTGATGATTTAGCATGTCGCCTCATGGTTGGGGCATTGTATACATACCGCACAGCCACATTTTAGGCATTGGCGGGCTTTGTGGTTGGATAGTTCGCCACATTCCCCGCATTGGGTTTTTTCACACTTGGGGCATTCATTGGTCGGGTTGCCTTTCCAGTCCACCGCGACACGTCCACAGCCTCCGCATGTATAGGTTTGTGTTTCCATAGGCGCAAGATTATTGATTGAGCGCTTGCACGATTTGCGCGTCGCTTGTGCTTGCGAGTGTATACATGACAATGAAAAGGGCAAGCCCTAAAGCCATATATACGCGTTTTTTGATTGCTTGGCGTTGCAAGTACCTGATGTACAGGTTTTTACTTTGGCGCCAGCCGATACGATATTGCATATGCGTATAGGTGAGTGAATACATGGGGGTCAAGTGGTTGACTCCTCGCCAGCCTCGCGGATACTCCGCAAGGTGGGGTGATTAGTCAATCGGGGCATGTACGCGTTCGAGTGTGTGCCCTAGTCTCTCGAGTGCCTTGATGTCGTTGTGGTCAATAGTTTTCTTTTTGGTGAGCGTTCCGACGGCGTGAGCTTGTTCTGGGTCAACGATGTACATATGGTCATTGCCGTACACGTTTTTGATGTAGTATTCTATGCGCATATTGTTATATATTGTTATTAACTTATATACATAGTATATCCCTTATCCCTTATACTGTCAAGCCTAGTGTGTGGATAAGTATACAATAGTATATTGTTATTAACATTATACTACACAAAAGCCACTCAATCCCCGCCCCCCTCGAAGCCACCAGCCCCGCGGGCTACCTCGAACGTGTAGAAAGCACGAACAAAAGCCCCTCTCGAAGCCTCAGATGTTGGGCTCCCTCGGGAGATGTAGAAAGCAAGCCCCCCCGTCTGCATTCCAGGGTTAAAGAATAGATTAATATGGCGCGTGCCACAGTCGCGAGCCAAAGCGAGCACACAGGCTATCACCAGCCCCCGCACGGGCGCCACGGGCATTGTGTTTCATGTGAAACATTGTGCCAAACACTGTCCCCATCATAGTGTCCACACCGTGTCCCCGCGCGGTAGCGCGGGTCAAAGTGTGCGCGAAGCGCTCCATTTTGTTGGGGCGTGAGCCCCATGATTGATGCGCCCGACAGGGCGCTCTATTGTGTTCCAAGCGAAGCGCGTGCTAGTGTTCATACCACTGTATACACATAGTGTATATACATAGTGTATATACATAGTGTAGTACACAGTATCGCTTGCATAGTGTATACATAGTGTTGATACATGGTGTATACAAATTGTACACGTTGTCATCCCCCGCGAAGCAGGGGGACTGTGTCCCACCGTGTCAAACACTCTGCTCAAGAGCCCGAAGGTACAAGACTTAAAACCTAGAAATTGAGAAAGAAGGTAAGGGGTATCACTTTGTTGATCAAGTTAATCTACGGATTAACCCTCACAATCACAGGGTATTTTTACATGGTGCCCCTACGGGGCAGAACACTATGTTTCACGGTGCACACGGTGTCGGGGGAACTATGTTTACACGGTGGGACACCTTGTCCTGCGGACGCATTGTAGACACTATGTTTTACACAGTGACCTGGACACGGTGTAGACACTAGGGGCAATACACCGTTTGAACACTTCATATCAACACTTCCCGGCACTTCTTTTGACACTTCCTGGTAGGCAACAAAAAACACTATAGGTAGCAAGTACGAATAGCGTTTCAAATGGTTGATAATTAGGGGTAAGAACAGGGGGGGGACGGGAAAGGGTACCCCGTTATGAGGCACCCCTATTTTGAAGTACCGGTTTATTTTGGGGGGTGGGGATGAGTCTCAGGATCACTGGAGGCTTTCATTTCAGGGCCTCTCTGAGCGATGAGAGCGTAAGACGACTCGATGTGCATAATGAGCTTCATCAAGCGCCACAGAGCGCGCACGGACCCCCTGGGACCTTTGATAAAATCAAAGTGGTCCACGGTTTGTCCATCTGAGCTTTCCACCCGGTACCAATTTTCCGCCCGCGTTATGAGTATTCTGATCATATGGGGTTGTGGATAAGGTGTGATTATTGTTGACAAATGTTCTTGTTCTATTGTATAATACGAAGGTATCTCGGGGTGGAGAAATGGCATCTCGGTGGATTCATAACCCACAGAAAAGCGGTTCGATTCCGTTCCCCGGAACAAGAACACTGTCAAAGCGAACAATGCAATAAAGGGAACTTTTCACGAGGAGCCAGAGCTATCGTCTCTTCGTTACTTCGTTCCTGTTGTAAAGATCGTACGGCCATGTTCCTACTGGAAAAACTACCTTGCCGAAGAAAAACGGCATAAGATTCACCGAGAACCCTGCTTACGCGGGGTTTTTGGTTTGTCCGATGCCCTTCCTGTATAGGTCGGGGGCAGAAAACACTCGGAATCATGGCTACTCGCCCATTCTCGTACCCGTCCCGGTATTGCAACCGGGAAGGCCCCTGAAACTTAACTCTTGATCCGTTTCCCCCTTTCAGGTCGTTATTACTACCAGAGGTATCGGAGAGCCCCGCTTACTAATGGTGGCCGATTCATTTCCACACTCGCGAGGGTTGAGTAATTCCATCTTCACCTGGCGCACATGCGCGTCGGTCCGTCGTTGGAACACCGGGGAGACTTTATTTTCCCCTATATTTTTATTGCTGTATTGAAAATACACGCACAGGAACCGGGATGTACAATTCCCCTATGAACATGGTTGTACAGCTATTCGCCATGTTGCGGTCCAAATCGCCACAAGCGTTTGGTGTCGGCTGACCCGCCGGTCTTCGTTCCTGTGTGTCTATTTTCAACTGGTCGATACATACCGACCTCATTCCCAGCAACTCTACAGCAAAACGTCAGAAGGAGGGGCTGACATGCCAAGAATCGCCAGGAATGAAATCGTTATTTGAGCGTCGGGCAGGAGTCGAACCTGCATATTCCTCAGCTTAGAGGCTGAGAGCTTATCCGTTTTGCACCGACGCGTATGCGCTGACCAAACCATCATAGTCAGCATGGATGCCCCTGTGAAACACAACGAACTTACGTCGCATTGCATACCCTGGCTCTACAGATCGACCGTCATGACAATCAGTTAGTAGACGAGTATAGCCCGCGAACAAGAGAATGACTCTTGCTCCTGACATCTTTCCTGTCGTTCCCCAAGATGGAATCGAACCACCCTTTCAAGGATCAAAGCCTTGCGTCCTACCGATAGACGACCGGGGAATGAGGGGGCTCCGATTGCTTGCGCTAACCGTGTCGGAGCCAGTCACGGAGATACTGATCACCTCCTTCTACACGTCCTTTCGGACGGCCAAGTCCCTTCTGATCCACATGCTCGTACGATTGTTGCAGCATGTGATGCAGAAATGGACAAACAAATGAAATGTGCGCCCGGCAAACAGGTATGATTCTTCGATTAAACCATGAGGTGTTTGCTTTTTGCACGTGGAGCAGTAGTGCGGTTGCTCCATTGTAGGCATAGCACCTCCATTTACCGAAGTAACAAGTTGACAGTGACGTAAGCCAGTGGGCAAATACATGTAAATGCGAACGGCTGGGATCGAACCAGCAACCATCGGGGGTAACAGCCCCTACTCTACCAATTGAGCTACGTCCGCATAATCGCACCATCACTACCCCTATTATGGGGTAAAGTGGAGTGACTATGCTTCAAAATAACTGTCCTTTTCAAACGGAGACCTAAGAAAACGTGGATAAAGGACAGTGAGAAGCCTAATTTTTTTTGATTTATTTCGGAATACCCATATGAGCCCGAAATGTTTTCTGTATGTTGATCCCCAGTATCGTTTCCCGAAGATCCCTTTTTCAAACATGATACGCATTTCTTCATCAGTGAGATTTTCACCATTTTGATATGCGTCTTCTGCAATGAGCTTCAACATTATCCCCCCTCGTTCGATAAGTCTCTCTTTCGCGTGCTGCGTTATGATTATTTTCATTTTCATAGATACATTAGAGAGGAAACCTCTCCCTAAACGATTCCGGACGGATAGGGAGAGGATAGTGGATAATTTCCACTGCACCGGGAACAAGACGAATCCTGTCATCCAGCAAGGCTCTCGTCGCAAACATTGGAATCCTACAACCAATGTTTTTTTGGCAAGCTGGAACCCGGTGTACTAGAAACTATGCAATAAAAAACCAAAGCTGTTTGCTTTGGAGTTCAGTTTTTTCAATTTTTTGCGCATAGGATTTTGTTAGGATTGAAAGCAAATAAACTATACATCACGATTTTTTATTGTGCAAGTGGTTGGTGTGAATAAAATGTGCAAAACTTTACTGTTGTCAACAATAGCTGTATAATTACATTGAAAAAAATACTTCTATGCCAGCGAATCAAGAGTTTTTCCAACCAATAATCAAAGCGTCTCCACATTACGCGGCGATCATGGAGGATTTTGATAAACATGCGCACCGTATGGGGCATGTTGATTTTTGGCGTCAGTTTGTTCAGCCACGAGATCCTGATATTAAAAAAGCTACGTGGTCAACTTTTTCTAGGAAAGAAAAAAAGAAGCGTGAAAAGCAAAAAAGTAACCCTGCTACAGTTCCGACATCATCCTCACTTGCTGAGGTACACGTACAGTCAAATGATTTTGAAACAGACGAAACGACACTAAAGAAATTGCAGGAAAACAGCATTGAATACATGATGAAAATTGGTGTTGGAGCTCTCAAAGAACTTGCTGATGATACCGAAGCAGCGAAGCGCGTACCAATCAAGGACCGGATGAATATGCTCCGCGATGCGATCAAGCTGAAAAATGATATGGAAGCACTTGAGCTCAAACGAAACAAGGACAATCGTGATCAATCTATGTTTGAAGAAATGATGGAAGCAGCGCAGTACGGGGACGTTGAGGAAAGCGAAATAATTGATGCTGAGATTGAGGAGGAACCCGATGAGCAACTGCAACTTGAACAAGCAAAAGAGCCCTTACATGTTGAAATACTATCAAGCATTGTATTTGATCCATCACAATTGTAATTATGCCACTTCCAACTACGTTCAAAACAATGCTCAGGTCTACCCCTGAGCATCTACAAACAAGCGTCAAGGACACGGCGCTTATTATTGCGCGTGGTCGTAAAGATCCTGTCTTATTCGGCCAGGAACTATTGGGATTGCAGTTTCATGCAAGCCAAAAGATATGGCTTTGGATGACAACAAAAACGCAGATCAGACGTGGGGTCGAAATGGCCATTGCGGAAAAAATCCAACTTCCATTACTCGAGCCGGGTGAGCAGATGACAATGACTGTTGATGAGCTTGTGGATAAGTTCGAGAATCATCCATTTTTGAAAAACATTCTTTGTCCATCAAACCGTTTTGGCAAAACTTTTGTCACTGCGGTAAAACATATTTGGTATAATTTTTACAAGATTGGATTGCATGGAGATCCTGAGCAAATCCGCACAGCGCGGTATCCAACCCTGAACATTTCCCCTCACTCCCTTCAGGTGGATGCGGCATATCGATATGTCGTGGATATTTTTCAAGATAAGTTTGTGTATTGGTGGACCGGAGAGGATGGCATTCAACGTCGTGTTCGTAACCAATGTAAAATAAAATCATTTTTGAAAGCGCATAAGCAGGTAAAGCGTGAGGTGATTTTTGCAAATAATTCGTACATCAAGGGTGTCCCAACCGGAGAAGATCAGGCATCATCTCTTGCCGGTACACAATTTTACTACATCAGTTATGACGAAGCCCCACAGTCACTTCACTTGCGTGATGAACTTCCGGCAAAGATTCAATCTCGTTTGATAGACTCCGGTGGTCCGATGGACATTATTGGAACTCCTGAGGTAGACAAGCCGTCGCACGCGTTTTATTTCCGCATCGTAAAAAAAGGACTCAAAGCAGAAGACGGATTTTTTACCTTGCTCGGGACGCTTATGAACAATGTCTTCATTCGCGACGAGGAAAAAAACAAAGTCCTTCAAAGTATTAAAGAAACAGATGAGGAAAAATATCGTCAGGTTGCTTTTGGTGATTTTATTTCTACCGGTGCCAAGTTGTTCCCAACCCAGGTGGTCGAGCAGCTTTTCGTTGGTGATATTGACATGCAGGGGCCAATGACGAATCGTAAGTATCTCATGACTGTTGATTGGGGATTTTCAGACTCAGGAGATCCAACAGTTATCTACATCATCGACTATACAGACGTGCAGAAGGAGCAAGGAAAACAGCCCATGTTTGGCGCTCCACACGCAACATACAAGGTGGTTTATCGGGAAAGTATCAAGGGTGGTTCGCCATACGTGGTCCTGGCTAAGGTAAAGATTTTGCAAGATGATTACAACCAGGCAGACATCATTCATGACTCAACATCCATGGGTGGAACCATGATCAAAAAAATGTTGCGCGAAATGAAAGTGACGAATCTTCATGATTTTTACACGAACAAAGGGAACAAGGATGAAATGCTTTTCTTACTCTCACGTGCACTTGTGTACAACAGAAAAGCAGAAAAAGATGTTGAAGGAAAGTTGGTTGAAGGGAATGAATCGTTTGGTCGCATTAGATGTCCATACATTCCTGAGTTGGAAGAACAACTTACGATTTATCACGCAAATGATAATAAACTTGAGCAAGATGAGGTTATGGCATTTGGCATGGGGGTATGGTGGCTTGAAAGAAAACTAGTACCAAATCGCGTAAAGGTGTATAATATAAATATATTAGCAACAAAGCCGGAACAAGTTTTGAACCCGGAAGGAAAAACTCTTACAAGTAAGCCGCTTCAAATCAAGGAGCGGATCATCGGATAACGTATGCTCGACTACAAAAAAAACATGACAAAAAAAGAGCAAAAGGCGTTTGAGGCTGAAATGTCGAAAGAGTTTCAGATGGCAATGGATGATACGAAATACGATCTTGAACGTCGCGTCAATGGAGTCCCAACATCTCGTGGATCTTCCGGCAAGAAGTTTGTCGGATATGTGACGTTGGAACAATTTTATGGTGGCGATCAATTTGATCATGATGCCGCCCCTGGTGCATCACAAAAGGTAGATAATTATTGTGCAGTAATTGTCGATACATTTTCTTCACTTCTCTACGATGCCCCTGTAGAAATCAACTGTCCATCAGCGGATGAAACAGACGAGATACTAGAAATGAAATCAGAAATAAAGGAGAGACTTTTACAAAAAGTATACGACGACAATGATGCAGATGAAATTGTACTCCCTGAACTCGCAAAAGTTGGTTCAGAGTTTGGCGATTCATTCCTCAAAGGTCCACTCCTTGAAAAAAATGGAAGTGACAATAAGGACGACTGGAGAATTGTATTTTTCAATGTTGACAACCCGGCAAATATACGCCCTATTTTTGATGATGCTAATTATAGAAAAATTATTGGGTATGTAGACTCTACTGAGATAACTGCATCAAAGCTCAAAAAAGATTACGGTAAACGACTTACAGAGCGTGGGGTGGATGTGGATAAGTTGATCAAAACAAAATCTAAAATTAAAAAAGGGTCTCCAATAGCTCAAATCAGTCAAGGTTCTATGCAGCCGATGATTCAACGTCATGAGCATTGGACAGATAAATACATGGCACTCTACATTGACGACAAGCTCGTTGACTACTGGTGGCATAACTGGGGGTTCATACCACTTGAATACATCAAAAACTCATATGTCCCAAATCATCCATTTGGCAAATCTGATTTGGAAGATGTCATTGATCCTCAGATATTTTACAACGATGTAAACAACGACCTCGCCAACGCACTCAAGTTTCTTTCAACCATCAACCTTCAAGGTAAAAACCTCGAGGGAATGGAGGTGCTTGTGCATGGTCTTTCAAAGATTTTTAACTTGCCTGACGAAGGTGAGCTTTCTCCCATTCAACGCTCTGGTGATCCATACGCAAGTTCAAACTTTGTGGCAACCCGCAAGAGCGTTATTTTGGATGTGTCCGGTGTGTCAGAAGCATTGCTTTCAAGTTTGAACGGTGCGAATGTTTCAGGGCGCGCGCTTTCTGTTGCATTGCAGTCAGTCATCCGAAAATTGAATCCACGTATAGGACGACATCAAGCAGCACTCAAACATTTGAATAAAAACATTCTAAAACTGTTAGAGCTGTACTGGCCTGAGACGAAAGAGGTTGTCATGAGTGACTACACAAATGAAGTGAATATCATCTCTACACTCCTAAGAAACATTGTAGACGAACTCAACAAACTCCAATCAAGTACACAATCACTTACTACAACGATGAAGAATCTCGGTATTCCACAGCCAAAGATCGAGCAAAAGAGAATGAAGATGGATCTTATGGATCCTGTTCTTGGTCCACAGATTGCACGACAGCCTGGTCTTTTGGCACAAAGCATGCAGATGATGAACCCACAAGAAGGGGAAGGGGGAACCCCGGGATCAGATGGGAATGGATTACCCAATACACCAAATCAAGGATTTACACGTACGTCACCTGACGGTGCAGTTGCAGCCGGAAATCAACAAGCATCCGGCGCGGCTCCTACTCCACAAGTAATACCATAACCATATGGCATTTGAACGACTCGCAGATAGAAAAGTAATTGCCTCCAACCTCAATGCCTTTATTGGGTCCAGTTTGGTATTGCTTCAAAACCAACGTGTCAGGCAAAATGCTGAAAAGGAATCAAAGTTCTACAAGGCTGTCATGGAAGACAATCTATCGATTGATGATCAGATTGAATATCGAATGGGCCAGCTCGATTCTGTTGCAAAAAATGATACAGACGAACGAATACGTATACGAAAAGAAGTATCTAATTTGAAAGATCGGAAGGAAGTGCAAGATTTTAATGACGCGTATCTGAGTGAACTCATGCAATTCAATAGCGGATCACAATCGCTTGATGCGACTATTTCATGGTTGCAGGATCGTCTCTCACGTACCACGGACATCAACATAAAAAATAATATCAAGGATCAGCTTACACAGCTCAAATCACAACAATATACCCAGCGCAAAGCCGTACTTGAGAGACAGACTCAGTATGCTACTGAGGATAAGAGTGAAAATGTTTTATCTGAGCAGATCAATAGGGTTTCCCAAGAAAGAAAGACAGCATTGCTTAATGGCAATGACGACTATGTGTCTGTCCTTGATCTGCAACTACAAACACTAAAAAAATCTCTCACTGAATCAAAAATCAGTAAGATCGCGACGAACATGTCAGTGTCTACGCTTACCGGGCAGTCAGCGCTGAGTCTTCTCAATGATTTCAATAAGATGGTCGAAAGCGGAGATGCCGGTACACCAATCACCATTGGTGGTGTTCGATATGATAATGAGCAAGATTTTTGGAACGCAAAACGTGGTGAGTATTTGAATGATCGTGCAGCAAATGGATTTTTCAGTAGATACACTGCGGAACTTAAAGAAAAGGTTGACTATAAGCAATCGAAAAATATCCTAAAGAATACGGACATGGGGGATGTCAACAACTGGTATGAAACGGTAAAGGATCGACCAGAGCTTACCGGGTATGAAGAAAAAATAAATCAAGAGCAACAAAAGAGTTTGAAATACGCAGCTGAACTCAAGGCAACAGAAACAATCAATCAATTTGCTACTGACCTTGATGCTGCAAAAGCGGTAAATACTATTTCCTACCTACAGGATAATTTTGGTGTCAATCTGACAAGCTCATACCAAAAGGTTATCCAAATGGCATCGAACGAAAAGGAATCACAAATCCAACAAATCCTCGGTACCATGAATCAGATTATGCAAAATAGTCCAGGTATTACTCAAGAACAGGCGCTTAAACAGGCAGTAGCATCCGGTGCCGGTGTGGTATTTTCTCCTGAAGAACTCGCCACAAAGAAAGCAAGTGATGTTATTACGGAAGCTGGAGATAAAGCGAAAGAGCAGCAATTTGGGGAAGACGGGACTCCTGACATCACTGTCCCACAAGACAAAGCAAAAGGATTCCAATTAGGAGCAGATTTCAGCGAAGGTGGTTTATACAAACTTCCAAACTCAGCTTCAGTATATCAATACGAAAATGGGAAACTTCGAGTATTTGAGGGTGGATGGACTGGGGACACGTTTAACCAAGCAACTGGAAAGAGTTTCAGTGACGTACAAACAGTCTCAGACATCTCAGGGATAGAGCAAGGTACTTCAATCAAAACAACGGATTTCAAACTGAACACTGAGGCAAATAAGCGTATAAATCAACAGCAACAAAATCCGACACAAAATACACCAGCACAGGCACCGGCAAACCCGAATATCATCGAGTATAAGATTCAAAGAGGTGATACACTTTCTGCCATTGCATCAAAAAACAAAACTACCGTAGATGAAATCTTGAAGGCAAATCAGGATATTAAAGATCCAAACAATATCTATGCAGGGTCTACACTCAAGTTGCCTAACCAATAGCATATGCCAGTCTTCAACGTATCATTTCTCAATCCAGCATTAAAACCATCAGGCGGAAGCGGTGATGGTGTTTCAGTGTTGATGAATCAACTGACTGTTTTACAAAATCAGCTAGAAAAAGATGGGTATCTTGCTCCAAGTGATTATGAACTGTTGCTTGATCAAGCAAGAAAAATTGAAACAACACCAGGTTTGTCAGCAACAGAACAATCTCGAGTTGCCGTAAAAATATCTGAATATGAAACCAAAAAAAGTACCTCTCAGTTTGGTCGTGCGGATGATCTCGATTCGATGAACAACACAATGAAAAGTGAAGGATACGAAGATGTCCTGATGGTTGGTAATAACCCACAAGAGTTTTTGCAGGGTCGTATTGCCTCACTTCAAGGAAAGATGGATAATCTTCAAGAGTCTATTGCTCGAAGAGAGTCAACCGGGCAAGACTATAGTGATTACATGAATGAGTACCAAGATACCATGACAGAGTTACAGGATAGATATGGGGCTCTTGATGGTATGACAAACTTTGATGGGAGTAATCCTGTTGGCGGATATGCAGCGTATGTGACAACAAATGAACGCGGAGAAATTGTCGATGTTGATTACAACAGATATGGGGCAAAAAGTGGTTTTGTAGAGACAAATGGAATGATCAATGGATTCCAGGTATTTGCAAAGCCAAATAAGAAAGAAGGTGGAAATAACGTCTTCGTTATTGGAGATGAAAGATTCACCGCGCCTGACCTGATGACCCCTGATCCTAGCAATCCAGGAAGTTTCAAACCGCAAAGACTTGTAGCACAATCAATGCAAACTGGGGATACATTCAAACGAGGGGAACAAGGGTACCTCAATCTTCCCGGTGAAGTATTGCAAACCCAAAGCTATATACCTCGTAACACATGGGCCCGAGGTGTAGATGGAACACTCTATCAAAGAATGGAAAGCGGTGGATATAAAAAATATATCAATGCTACTCCTGAAGATCTCAACATTGACCCAGCCAGGATACTTTCAATTCCCAATCAATACGAAAATGGGATTATGCGTAATGTGACAGAGACTATCGATGGCGCTGAGGCCATTCGACCTGATCAAGGTATGGACTTTGGGAATGCACAAGGTGGTATGCCTGGAAGCACACCAGGATTTTTGAACGGGCCAATAACGGGGACTCCTCCACCTGAGCCTGCAAGAATGGGGCCAACCCGAGAAGCTGCTGCCGCACTCCCACAGAACCAAGGAGAGGGACAATCCACACAAATAAGAAATAGGGCATCTGCACCAACGGAACGAGCACCTAGTCCTGGAAACTTTATGTTGAATGCAGCAAGGACAGCACAGAGTGCATTTACAAGTATTTTCAAACGATAATATATGCCAAGATCAGCCGACTATTACGAACAAAGGCTGAATAACACGAGCACCCCTACGGTGACACAGCCTCAAGCTCAACCACAACAGCAACAGCCTACACAACAAAACGGGCCTATGGTGTTCCCAACTGGGGGTACCGCTGAACTGGATGCAGCACTTGAGACACAAAAAAAGAAAGCGTTTGATAATTACATCACACGCGAGGCAGGTAGGAGTGTAGCTTCTCGATTCCCATACGAGTTTGCAAACGTGTTATTCGATGCTCCGACCAACCCTGACAAAAGATTCAATGTCGGGGAGTTTGATTTTCCTGATGACATGGATTGGCAGTTTATGAGTCCTTGGGAAAAAACAAAGGCAATGGCAGCCGGTACAAAACAGTTGGCAAAGCGTACTATTTGGGCCTTACCAAAAACATTGATCTCTGCTATTCCAAAAGCTGGGTTGACTATTGTTCAAGGAGTAGAGGAAGGAATACAAACAGTGACGGGGAATCAAGACAAAAAAAATATAGTTCCTGATAAAATATCACTTCCTCTTCTAGGGGAGATAAATGGATTTAGAGGCACCTACGAAGAAAGACGTGGAATGGGTTTTTCTCCATTCATGGCATCCGTCAGTGCTACCGGTGAGTTTGCAGGAGATATTGCCATTACTGCATCACTTACAGAAGCAGTTGGAGCCGCATTCAAGCCAAGTGCAAAAGTTGTGACACCAAAAGTAAAAGGTACAGATCCACGTCCCCTCAAAGGGGTTGAGGTAGAGACTGGGGCAAAGCTCAAGGGAACTGATCTTGCCAAAAATGGAAAATTATTTGAGGCTGTGCAAAACTCAGAAACATCATATTTCAAAGTCCCAAACTCAGTAGCTTCCAAGTACGGTGGAAATGCTAACAATACCTTTTTGAAAGTCACCCCGGCAGGACAGGGACTGGCTGAGTTTTCTGTTGTACAATTACGAAAGTCACTTGTTGAGCAAACCAAAGATGCACTGACATCTAAGTTTGGTAGAGGAAATGTTGTTGAAGGGAAGATGGGTCCTGAATTAAAAGTAGATTCAGCAATAGTAAAATATAATCCTAATGTAGCTTTGGCGCGTGGTGAGATGGCACCCCTTACAAGAGCATCGAGCATCGATCGCATGCTTTCAAAAGATCCAAGATTTGCAAACCGTGCAATGAATGAGGCAAACACCGCAGCGGTAGTACAAAAGACACTCGCAGGGGAACGGGAAGCCATGCGCATGACTAATGAGCAAGCGCTCACTCGTGCAAAGAGTGGTGGTTTTGTACCTGAAGACGCAACCCCTGAGACCTTGATTACTGTGTACCGCGCTGGTACTGAAGACATCAAGGTTGGTGATCATATTACACTTGATAAATCGAATGCAGAAAGATATGTCAAACAGAGAGAAGGTGCGCAACTGTATGAAACACAAGTACCAATTTCTGAATTAGTCAAATCTGAAGGGATCAGAAGTGAGTTTATCTATGCCCCTTCTAAAGCAATTGGTGTACAGCAGACTCCTTTCAATGGAGATGAGTTCAAAAATCCACCACCATTGCAACCACAAAAAGATAAATTGCAAGAGATGCAATCACAGGCAACAGATCTTACAAATACCGTTGTTCCACGTCCTGTAAAGGGAATGGAGAAAACACTGGTATCCGGGAACGAGATGCAACAAATTGCAAACTTGGCAGACGCACGTGGTGTCGATGATATGACACTCCAGTCAATTTCAAAAGCAATCACGGGTAAACAAAACATAGCGGAACTCACAAAAAAGGAAGCCTTTGATGTATCTGAGACCGTACGGCTGTTCAATCAAACAGACGAGTTTTTGTATGGTGACAGAGATATGCTTATACGTCCATTCACTCACCCTGCTCGGTATTGGATGGAAGCGGCAGAACGAGAAATGGGGCACCCAATTTATTCTCAAGTCTACCTGCCGATCGAGAATGCAATGCGACTGAACAAAGTTTTCAAAACATCATGGCAAAACGAATCACGACAGGTATTTGGAAAATATGAAAAACCAAAATATCTTGAAGAACGCCGAGCCATAACCCGCTATCTTGAAGGGGATAAAGCATCACTTCTTAAAAATGAGGCATTCAAAGATGCAACAAAAAAAGAACTTGTGCAAATTGCTGATTGGCTGCAAGAACAGTACAAGGTTTTTTTCAAGGAGGTTGGCATTGAATCTCAGCGTTTCCTCGAGGTTTATTCACCACAAATACGAGAGCGTGGTGGTATCTTCAATTTGTACAAAGCAAATGAGGTGCCAAATGAGATCAAACCATTCTACGAGTTCGAGCGTGAAGGGAACTTTGTACCAATGGAAGACGACGCTCTTGCGCTGTTCGATATTTATTCCGGCATGGTTGGAAAAAAGAAGTTTCTTCATGACCCAGTTGAGACTGCAAAAATGCAGATAGAAAAACTCCCTGAGAATCTTCGCGCATCCACAAACGATTACCTACAAGAAAAAATGGGATACCAAGATAAACTATCCCAGGCTTTGAATAAGTTTAGTCAGAATCTGTCAGCAAAACTCGGGAATAAAATACCTGAAAACATAGCGAGACAGATTGTAGATTATGGGATGACAACATCATATGCCGGAGCGTTGGGGTTGCCACGTATCATGCCTATTGTTCGTAACATGATGCAGCCATTCTTTACTACCTATCCTGAGCTCGGACCGGAGTGGTTTGCCAAAGGAATGAAATCATTTTTGAGTGATAAAAATGCAGTGAAAGAAATACGAGACAAAGGCTTTCTAGTAGATGGAGGTGTCCCGTATGGTGGTGATTTAATCAGCATCTCAAAAAGATCTAAGTTCGGACAGGCAATGAATGGATACAAATCTTTTAATGAGACAATGTTGAAACCATACGCAAGTGCTGATGTTTTCAACCGTGGTGTCACCTACATGGGAGCCAAAGGACGTTTTGAACACTACTGGCAACAGTTTACAGAGGGGAAAATCAACTGGAATGCCATGGAGGATGGTATCGATATTCAATCGTTCAATCCTACACTTAGAAATATCGTGAGAAACAAGCTACAAAGCAACAGTACAAAGTCTGTTGAGGAGGCACGCGATCTGATGATTCAAGACGTGATTGACCGTACACAATTTCCATATAGAAAAGGAACACAATCAAGACTCCATTACGGTCTAAAAGGAAAGCTCGGACTTCAGTTTGCCCAATGGACATGGGAATATGTATTTACGCTCAAGAGTTGGGCGGCTCGAGGACAATGGATGAAGTTTGTTCGATGGTATGCTGCAAGCGCAGCAATCAAACGTACATGGGAAGATCTTGCAGGAGTAGACGTAGATAAATGGGTTGGTACTGGGCCTATCACCGGATTGCCTCTTGGTCCGCTCACAAACGCGGGATGGAGTGCTATACAAATGATCAATGGCGCCGCACAGGGGATGGCGGATGAAGTAAATAGCAACTGGAAAGAGATCGTGAATACAATGAAGATTTATGGTGGTACGCTTACCGGAGTTGGTGCACAACGCTGGATGAAAGCAAAACAATCGATTGATAGATACGAAGCTGGAATATCTCAATCCCCTGATCCTGAGAAGCCTTTTGGTATGTACTCAAGTACCGGAAAACTCATGAGATGGGTATCGTTTGATGAGCTATTCAAGTATACGCTTGGATTTCCTACTACTGAAGAAGCGGATTTTCGAGGTAATCTCAATCGTGTAAAAAAGGATGAAGTTGAATACGACAACAAGGTAAACAAAGCAATGAATATGCTTGTGGATGGAAACATGGATAAGTTTAATGAATATGTGGATAAACATCAACTATATATGGGAGACGTGAGCGCGAAATTAAAATCCTACAATATCGAGCTTGATCAACGTATATTCCAAAATCTACCACTACCACTGAAAGAAAAGTATTTTAGTGTATTCTTCCCTACTGATACTGGGGTAAGTGCACCTAAACAATAATTCTATGCTAGAAAACAGAGCACAATTTTCACTTGAAGAAGGAAAAACTGAGGCTGAAGCTGAGGTATTTCAAAAAGACAAAAACATCACATGGCTTCATGGCACGTCTGACAACCCGGAAGCTATGGCAGATATTGTGATTACCGACAAAATGGGAAATCCACAATACACAAAAAAAGATGTAAAGTTTATCCACAGTAGGTTCGGAGAACGTATAGACTTGCAGCTTAATGATAACCAATGTATAATAAAGCTAGAGAATGTTAGAAACGCGAAGAAGCTCGACATTTTTGTCGAATAATTTAATCACATCGATATGGCAGACAATAATCAACAGGGCGACCAGCAAAAGGCTGCAACCCCTGGTGAAAATACCACTCCGCCCGGAACACCCCCTGAGGGAAACAACGGTGGGGCACAAAATCCGCCACCTGATGAAACTAAGGTTGAGATTTCTGAAAAGGAACTTGCCGATCTCAAGACCAAAGCTGGTCGTTGGGATAAACGTCATGAAAGTGGCAAAGGCAAACCAAAGCAGAAACGATCATGGGAAAAATCAGGAGACGGTGACGGCGATGGCTCCGGCGAACCCTTAGAAGTGAGGGAGGCCCGAGAGGAAGCACAGGCCGCCAAACGTGAGGCTTTTGGGCTCAAGCTCGAAAAGCAAGTAGGAAAGGTCCTCGAATCCGACGAATACAAGAATCTATCTCCACAGGTGAAGCGTTTGATCGCGCGAAATCCTGCGGCGTACATAGATCCTCGTAGTGAGACGGTCGAAGATGCAATCCTCGACATCCAGGATTTCTTGGATGAGGAGTTGGACAACCTGACCGATCAATCAGGTGGGACAACACCAGCCCCCAAAACAGAGACTCCCGTAACACCACCGGCAAGTAGTAGTCGTTCGACTAATACTTCGAGTAGCGCTGAGGAAGAATCTGTTGAAGGAAAAACAGGCGCAGCGAGATCAACAGCGATACTTCGCAATCTCGCACGGCGCGGTAAGGTACAATTGTAATTTATTCATTTTTTAACACGTTATTCGTATGGCTCTCCAAGCTCCATCACAAACAACGTCGTACGATCAGTCAGGGACATACGTTTTGTCTCTTGATGAAATGGTCGATGCGATTTTACTTGATGATCATAGTTTGCTCGGTATCCTCGGTGTAACCACCGACAATCCTGCCGAACAAACAAAACACGAGTGGGATGAAGATGAGTTGAACCCAGTAACCGCCGCAGCGTCAGCTACAGGCGCACTTACTACAAGTTCAGCAACTCTTATTCTCGCCGCAAGTGATGCCTCTCGCGTTACCGCAGGAACCCTTTTGAAGGATTCATTGTCAGGTAAGTTTGAGGTATTACAAGTAACTGCACGCTCAGGTGTGTCAGCAACCGTTACCCGTGGCTATGGTGCCACATCAGCAGAATCTCATGCGGATTCAGCATCTTATGAGATTATTGCTCATCCACGTCCTGAAGGGATGGAAGGTCCTAAAGACGAATCAGTCGCACGTACTCGCCCATACAACTACACCCAAATCTTTTCAAAGGGTGTACGAATCACTGGTACCGCAGAAGCTATCAAGCACAACGGTATTAGCAGCGAGCAGTCTTATCAAATTGATAAGCGCATGCGCGAATTGATGCGTGAACTTGATCGTACGCTCATCATGGGTGTTCGTTCATCGACACGTCATTCTGATACCGTTTACGGTACCATGGGTGGTCTTATCGACTTCATCAAGCACGCGACGAGTGGAAACACCAACTCAACCGCAGAAACCTTGACTCCAAGCGTCTTGAACGCAATGATCAAGCAAGTATGGGATGATGGTGGTGATCCATCACACATCGTTGTAGGAGGTCTCCAAAAGCAAAAGATTTCTTCTTTTGATAAAGAGTACCGACGCTCAACAATGGATACTCGACGCGCAGGATTCACCGTTGAAAACTTTGTATCAGATCTCGGCATCGACCTTCCTGTCGTAGTAGATAGATGGGTACCAAACGATGTATGTATGGTCATCGATGCAAGTCGTGTCAGCGTGAAACCACTTCAGACACGTAACTTCTTCCTCGAAAAATTGGCGAAGACTGGTGATTATGAACCATGGCAAATTGTAGGTGAGTTCACTGCTGAAGTGAAGAACGCCGCAAAAGCCCATTCAATCCATTGGAACCTTAAACAATAAGTCCTTGGATTTTAATCACTAATTTATTGTCTTATGGCCTCACGAGGAGATGCAGTTTCAGGATACCTCCCATGTTTTGCCCCAGCAGCATTGAGTGGAGCTAAAGTTTATGGAGCAGATATTGCCCCGAACGCAGTAACATCCGCACATATTGCGCCTGGAACTGTCGTAGCAGGTGATATAGGTGATGGTTCCATAACTTCAGCCAAAATTGGTGCAGGCGCCGTAACATCTGCGAAGATTGGTACAGGCGCAGTCACTGCAACAAAGTTGGGCGCAGACTCTGTTACATCTGCAAAGATTGCTACAAGTGCAGTCACTTTCTCAAAAATGAGAGTAGAAAGTGTATCTGGTACTTTCATTTCAGCAGGAGTAGCACAGGCAATAGCACATACACTAGCTGTTGTGCCTTCATTGGTACAAGTAGTCCCTTTGTATGCAAAAGCGGACGTATTATCTGGAACCACGGGTATAGTGATCGGTCAAGCAGCGGCTTCCGCTGCAACTTCTGCTGTTTTCTATGTTATAGGAAATAAATCAGCAGTGAAGTTCAAGGCCTTTCTTGTTCTCTGATACATATCCCTAAAGAAATGGGGGGGGGCGTGCAAACGCCCCCCCCCATTTAATTTAATAATACTTTTATGAGAATACTGATAGCAAACAATACACTAGATATTTTGGCGGGATCAGAAACCTGGTGTTTGACTATGGCCAAAGAATTGAAGAGTATGGGGCATGAAGTGATGGCATATAGTGACAAACTTGGCTTCATGGCAACTCGAATTGAGGAGGCCGGAATACATTGCGTAAAGCAATTTTCCAATGAAACATCCGTAAAACCATACAGCATCGTCCTTGAAGAACAAGACGATCATGAGTTTGATCTCATTATCTGCAATCACCATCATATCTCTGGGTATCTAAAACAGGTATTCCCAAACACACCAATGATTGTGACTATCCATGGGATATTGCACAAAGATCAAAATACAGGGCAGATATTTCCTGAACACCCGAATCTCGATGTGGGTGTAGATGCCTTTGTCGCAGTGTCAGAAGAAGTACAAAAGCTCCTCAAGGATTCGTATGACATAGACGCGCATCTCGTACGAAATCCGATTGATTTGGAATTGTTTGCTTACAACAGCAAAGCAATAAACAAAAAAGAAATAAAAACGATTTTCTTCAACTCAAATTACCAAGGAAAAGATGACAAAGTAACCAACATAATCCGGGATGTTGCAGAACACTTTAACGCTGATATACGCGCAGTGGGGGCAAACTTTCAACCAGCCTACGATGTGCAAGACATCATAAAAGACTCAGATGTTGTAGTCGGAATGGGGAGATCTGTCATTGAGGGTATTGCTATGGGTAAAATTGGGCTTGTGCACGGTCGTTGGGGTACAGGTGGTGTGATTACCCCTGAAACGGTAGAAAAGCTCTCCTGGTTCAATTTCAGCGGTAGAAATAGCGCTGGAGAACTGAAGTCTGCTGAGGAAGTCATCAAATTGATCGAACAAGCAAATACTAAGGAAAATGCTGATGCCATGTATGAGTACATGACACAAAACCATGATGTTCGTGTTGTCGCAAAAAAATACCTTGATATTGCCGATGATATTATCCAGCCAAAAAACGCATTCTAATATGAAAATAATTGGCATCATAAAGGTAAGGAACGAGTCTCTCATTATGAAAGATACTTTGGATCATTGGGGGAGTATATGCACCGGGGGAATATATGTTTATGACGATATGTCTACTGATAATACGGTAGATATTTGTGAGTCACATAGAGCAGTAAAAAAAATTATCAAAGGTAACTACTGGAATCCAGATAGAGAACAAGCGGAACACGTAAATAGACAAATGATTTTGGATATGGCACAAGAAAATGCGGATATTGATGATTGGTTTGTCTACTTTGATGCAGATGAAAGGATTGAAAACTTTGATTATTCCACTCTATTCAATCCGGATATTAAAGCTGTCGCATGTAAACTGTTCGATTTCTATATCACTCCTGGGGATGTAGATAAACCATATTCAGAGCGTGAGTATATTGGTCCGGAATCACGTACGATCGTATTTTTTTTCAGAAACTCTCCTGATATTTGTTACGATAAACCGGATCAACGTATTGTAAATCTACCTGAGAAGGGGTCTGTTGCAGTATCAGGTAAAATCAAGCATTTTGGAAAAGCACTCTCAGTAGAGCAATGGGAAAAAAAATGTGACTATTATATAAAGCATTGGCCAAAGTACAGTGAAAAGTGGAAACTACGGAAAGGAAAAGCAATAAAGGTCGATATGAAAAGTGACTTTGGTAACGATCTTATTCATTGGCATGAAGCTGAAGAAAAGGGTTTTTCTCTCGAGCAAATGCCGTATGGCTTAAACTAATATGAAAATACAGATTTCAAATGAAAGAAGAATTGAGGATCTTCCTACAATGTGGCCAGTTGAGGATACGCATGTAGATATGATCCTACCCATTACAGCACCTTCTCTATTTCCGTTTAATAAAGAACGTCTGACAAAGATATATGACTTTGGTGCGCTAGGAAATTGTACACCACAGGATATATCTAAAACCATTATGCAATGGCTTCGTGCGTTGAAAAAGGGTGGAAGTATTATTATTGTAGAGGTAGACTTTGAGAGAGCAACACGCCAATTTATAGGGGCTGATATTTCGGTAGATGAGTTCAATACTATTTACAATCGTAGGACACATCTTGTAAAAGAGGACCTTGCCGAAAAATTACAAAATATCGGAGTTCCTTTTGATAATATCAGACAATGGACCGGTGGACATAAAGACTTTTTAGTACATCCCCATGAGTTTGTCATGGAGGTAATTAAACCATAATCCTATGAAAGATATTACCAAAATCCCATTTGATGAAAACTTGAAGACTGTTCTTTTTGTCATTCGTGATAAAGGTGGTTGTGGGTACTACCGATGTCTTCAGCCAGCAATGTATTTGCGCCGGTTCAAAATGATGAATACTATCACAGACGTAAAGTTCACCACCAAAGAACACATTGAACAAGCAGATCTAGTCGTATTTCAGGAAATAGGTTCTACAGCCTCACTGGATTCATTTCGATATGCAAAAAAATTGGGGAAGGCAGTTGTGGTTGAAGTGGATGATCTCCTTCATATGGTATCCCCTCGGAATCCCGGATACGCTGCGTGGAATCCTTCTACTTTGTATATAGAACGTGCAGTAGAAAAAATGAGGCAGGCAGATGCAATGACTGTTTCTACACCACAACTTGCTCGGGACTATGAGCCATACAATGAAAATATGTATGTTATGCCGAACTTCCTTAGTCAACAACAATGGGACCAGTCTACCGTGCGCAAAAATGATGGGATCATAAGAATTGGTTGGGCTGGGGGAAACTCTCATTTTGATGATCTCAAAATGGTGGTGCCGGTATTAAAAAAAATAGTAAAGGAATATGATGGAAAGGTTCGCTTTGAAATCATGGGAATGCTTGAAAAAGAACTGAAAGGTATATTTTCAGAGTTTGATCATTTCACACACGAATGTAAGAAATGCGATTATAGTGGCCAAATTGTAATGCACCCAGGGCAACCGCTTGATCAATACCCAGTTGTACTCGCAACGCATGGATGGGATATTGCAATCGCACCAATCGTAAATAATGCCTTCAATTGTGCAAAGTCAGACCTCAAATTGAAAGAATACTCAGCAATGGGATTCTCTATCGTTGCATCAAGAGTGACACCATATATCGAGGCACAGCAAAATGGGTGTAATGTATTTCTAGCAGAAACTTTCAAAGAGTGGTATAATAGCCTCAAACAACTTATCGACGATGAAATGCTGAGACAAAGCATGATCGAAGATAATAAAAAATGGGCCGAGGGGAATTGGATTGAAGAAAATATCAAACGATACTCCGAGGTTTATCACAAAATCATTGAATCTAATTCACATAAAAAATAACCATATGGCTGAATCAGTACAAGTAACGCCAAGTGGGTCCGTCGGGAAACAGGTATACGCAGCAACCGTCCCAAAGGTGCTGGAGTCTGTATTTCTCGATGCACCAACAAGTGGAGCTACAGTAACTGTCCGTGATGGTAATGCAAGTGGAGACGTACGTCTTCAGATGACAGTACCTGTAGCGGTTGGTTTCAATAGCGCCGAGCTTGATTGTGTGCGCTTTGATCGTGGTATGCACGTAAAAGTGACTGGTGTTGGGGCTACAGCCTACCTATTGATAAAATAGGTAGGTTTGAAACAACAAAGGTCGATTTATTCATTCGTAACATACATGTTATATGGCAGCAACATTTGGATGGACACAAGCAAACGGTGCAGGACAAACTCTCACTGATTTGGGTATCTCAGGAAACCTGTTCAACTTCAAAAAAAATGATAGTGCTTCTGCGGCTGACTACGCTGATAATCCAATAGACGCAGGTGATGAAAGCATGGAGGTATGGATCAAACCGAAGTTTACAGGAACCTTTAACATCATTGATAATATCCAGTTTTGGAGATCAACAAACTTTTCTCCGAGTACCGGATTATCAATCTCCTGGGGTGATGGTGGTGTAAGCGCTTATGCGACACCTACATCTGCTGATTCTACAAAGGCTACAGCGGCAGTGCCAACGAGTGATCCGGGAAGTGCAAATGTATCTATTGGTGGAAACATCACTGGTTCATTGACCGCTTCAGGATACACAGACTATATCGTCATGCAGCTCAACACTACGAGTGCCGCAGCAGCAGGGGATACAAGTTTGGCTACTTTCACCCTAAATTATGACGAATCCTAGTGATTTGTCTTGGTTCCGTTAATACAATAACGTGGGGAATACCATCCCATCCATTCCTATGGAAAATATCAACAAGGAAATTGATCAGCTACTCCAAATACGACAGG
>Ga0210043_1000462_pt1 | contig 42932 bp, 46 predicted proteins | sample CryGeymet201501t_FD_183990 | JGI IMG/M metagenome (GOLD analysis project Ga0210043, IMG submission 183990) | Groundwater microbial communities from Crystal Geyser aquifers in Utah, USA - Crystal Geyser metaG 2015-01t (SPAdes) (version 2) | ecosystem: Environmental > Aquatic > Deep subsurface >... | reverse complement strand
TCATTCTGGCGGCATCATTATATATACTCTTAATAATGCTATAGCTGGAACATTCACAGGTAACGGTACATCTCCATTTAAGTTTCGTAAAATAGATGATGCTAAAGGGGGCATTAACATAGATCAAGTAGCCTATGAAAGTGGATCTAAATTTCAGTTTTCTTATACTAGAGCTGGCTTACAAGTTGTTAATACTCAATCTGCTGATACTATACTCCCGCAAGTTACAGATTTTTTATCTGGGAGGAGGTTTGAAGATTTCAATGAAGATTCTCTGGACTTAGTTTCTTACGATATACCAGTCAACGAAACTATAGCAAAGAAATTAAAGTTTATATCTTCCAGATATTTAGTTATATCTTATGGGTGGCAAGGGTTTAATTATGCTCTCATATATGATATTATATTAGACAGGCTTGGTAAAGTTAAAATAGATCATGTAGATGTATTTGAATTTGTGTCTGCTACTAGTGAGCCATCTAAAGAATCAATAGGGTTTCTTAAAAAAGATGGAAGTGTAGATGTAATGGAAACTTCTGTAACGCTAGATAGTTCTGGTGTTTTACTGTTAGGAAAAATACAAGCATCTTTTTCAAGAATAACAACTCTCCTAAGTGTGGAAATTGAGAATGTTCAAGAGCCTACTACTGATTATACTTTATATGATTTCACTTCTTTAGATGGTAAAAATTACAATAGAAAAGTGCAAGGATACTTATCTAGCAGCGAGCCAAACTTAAGAGTTTACTATTTTAAGTTAGCAGCAAAAAATCATACAATAGCTATGTTAGGAAAATTTAATCTAGTAACTGCTCTATTGGTATACACTTTGAACGGTAGAAGATAGTATGACATACAAATCTGGCATTAATCTTAACTTAGGTGAGATACCTGAAGTTGATGATCCCTCTCTTTACGATTTACTCTTGAACATTCATAATGCAATAGAGCTACTAGCTTCAGCGACTGACTCTGTTGAAGTTGTAACAGAGAGCTTTTATGATGTACCCTATGGTAAGATAGTAATATTAACTGACACTACAGCTAATAATGTAAATATATCTATACCATCTGATTTAGTATCTAGTGGAATTAGAATATCAGTTCGACAAATAGCTGGGGCTAATTCCACTATTATCAGTTGCAGTAACGGAGAGTTAGTAGATGGAGCAAGTACTCTAACTCTCGCTCTTAATGAATCAAAAATCTTAGCGAGCACTAAATTAAGTGTTTGGTCTATTTAGTTTAGGAGAAAAGTAATGGGAGAACAAAGCGAAGGTGGAGAAGGCGGGTTCAGTTTTTTCAGAGATATAACTGGAGCTTTTGGGGATATACTTGGGTCTGATACTTCAAGTAAAATAAAGGGTAACTCTAACTCTGTAATTAAAGGAACTAATACTACTCAGAGCAAAGAGACAACTTCTAAATCTGGATTCACTGATTCCTTTGAGCAATTACAGCTAGAAGCAGAGGCTGTATATAAGATTATTCAAGATACCCTTGAAGGAACTGGTGGCTTAGCTGACATCTTTGCTGGAGAAAGATCCTCTGGTCTTTATAATTCATCCGCTGCCCTAAATGCTTCTGGTGATTTAGTTGCTAGAATCATTGGAGAGATAGCTAAAATTACTGGTAAGAAAGTTACTAAAGGTAAAACTGGAGAAGAAGGCAGTAAAGAGCTTGATGTTATCGAGGAGATTAATCAAACCACTAGTACCACATCTACTCAGACACAAGATAATAAAGATGGTGGGCTTATAGGTTCTATCGGCAATTTAGTCGGCTTATAGGAGTAAATAATTATGGAAGAGTCAGCGCCAGCTAAACCAGAAGAGTCTGAAGATCCTAGGATAACTGAGCTTAGGGGTCTTTTTGAGTCTGCTAGAAACAGTGCTAATAAGTTTACAGGATCTGCTGCTGATACTATGAATCAGATTGCAGCCCAAACTGAAGATGTGCTCAATAATATAGAAGCTCTTAGTTCTGCTAAAGAAGTAGTTAATACTGTGAAGCAGCAAGCAGAACTTAAAGCTCAGAATATGATTATTGATACTATATCATCCACGAACTCTTTTAAGAATCAAGCTGATTTATTAAAAGAGTATAACGAAGGTGCTAAAGAGCTGCTTGATTTGCAAGCCAGAAAAGAAGATATAGCTGACGATGAGTTTACTGGAATAGGTGTAATTGATACTGCTATAAATCAATTCAGAAATACATCTATAAATTATCAATTAGCTGTTAAGAATAATAATCAGAATAGAACTCTTAGAACTATTCAAGGGATAGCCGAAGCTACTAACTCAATTAGCACTACAGCTAACAATGCTAAGAAGTCCATTAATCAAGGAACTATAGCTGCCGAGAGTAAAGCTATAGCTGCAACTTATAATATAGAAGCAGCTAGAGCTAAGATAGAAGGTCTATCAACTAACGCTGATATGATGTATAGAATGTCTACAGCCAGCTCAGCCCAGCTTAATATGTTAGCTAATATTCATCAGATAGAAGCTGATATAAAGCGCGCTCCAATAGAACTAGCGAGAGCTCAACTTGGGTTAGAAACTTCTCAAGCTCAGCTAGAGGCGCTTGAATATGAAGCTACTTTGAGAGAGCCTCGTGCTCAAGATGAATTGGCTTCTTATGCTCATAATGTTTGGAAACGTGAACAAGAGAAGTTAGATGCTACTGATAGAAATGATCAAGCAGCATATAATAAACAAAAGAGAGTTCTTGATCTTGCAGCCGCTGAAAGAGATGCTGCAATGGCTCCTGTACGAGAAAGAATACTTAGGAGTAATGCGAAGCTCACTGCTGCTCAGGTAGAAGCTATCCCTAATGATAAGCTAATTCAACAGCTTTCAATAGATTCTATGAAAGCTAGCATTGCTTCTACTGAGCAATCTGCAGAGTTTAATAAGCTTAGTCAAGAGCAGCAACAAGCTTATAGACAAGTAAGAACTGAGGCTGTTAACTTAGGCTTAAAAGTATTCAAACCAGATGCAGAGCCTTTCTCCGAAGCTTATATTAATGATGTAATAGAAAATGGTAGAGATAGCACTCTATTAGCTCAGATTAATGGTTATTATGAAGCAGGCATGAGGGCACAGTCAGATCCTTTTAGCAGAGGAACTTACGGATCTACTCCATATGATGCATTTAAAATGCAGAACTTAACAAACCCCAGAGGAGGCTTGCCAGATACTAAAGGTAATAGACTGTTAATTGCTGTTGCTCAAAGAGTAGAAGAAGGAAAAATGGCAGGAACATATACCATAGGAGCTTCCGATGAAGAAGCTTATAAAGCTGCTTTTAATTATGAAGCGTCTGTATATATGAAAGAGCTTAAAGCTAACGTAACTCCGGAGAGCGAACTTAATCTTCCTCCGCTATTTGCCTACTCTAAAGTAAATGAAGTAACAAGACAACCTCTTTGGCAAAAAGTTTTAGCTCCATCAGGAATGAATGAATTTGATTCTCAAAAAATCTTTGGATTATCTGCTAGAATGATAGCTAATAAAGTTATTACTATAGAGGAATTCGTAACTGGTATGTCAGCTCTTATTAATGCTGGAAAAATTATAAATAACTTCGGCCCAGAGGGTTTTTCAAAATATGGATTTCAGCCACAAGATCTACAAAACGAGATTAAAGTTCCTATTAAAGTAGTAGTTGATGATAATAAATTACAGGCTGCTGCTACTAACTTATTGGTTCCAGATAACCTCGCAGGGCAATTTTTCTGGACTGCTGGTGTGGCTACTAGATTAAATAGTACACTTAATGTATTGGGCGGAGGTAAAACTGTTACTGATCTTACTGATCCATCATCAATAAGAGATACTATGGCTAAAATACTTAAATTCCTCCCTAAAGAAGATACTGAGGAGAATCAGTAATGGCGTTTGGTCGTAAAGAGCTAGAAGAAGATCAAGATAGAGATCCTTTCCAAGAGGCTCTTGATGCACTAGAGACTGGCGTACCTTCTTATATGGTAGCTGCTGACACTTTAAACACTGCTAATAATAATAAAACTTTTTTAGAGTCAGCAGTAGATACAGTAGACTCTGTCCAAAAGTTTATAGGACTTTCTGCGCTATCTGCTGTGAATCAGGTAACTAATATACCTGCTGATATTGGCAATCTTTTTGGTGGGGATTTTGAGAGAACTGAAACTGTTGATGTAGTTAACTCTTTAGATTCAGACCTTGGTCGTTTTTATCAAGAAAACCAAGAAGGCATTGATTTAGTAGGCTTTATTGCTTCTTCTCTGATCCCAGGCACTGCTGGGGTTAAAGCTCTTAATGCTGGTCAGATAGCACTTAGAGGAGCGCAAGCAGGTAAAGTTGGCAAAGGTATGGGGATAGCAATGAAAGTTCTTGCTCCCAATAGTAAAGCTAAGATGGCAAAAGCTGTAGACGAAGTAATTAATTATAATTCTGTAGCTTCATTAACAAATGCATCTTCCCTTAAAGCTATAGCTTCTGGGGTTCATCAAAATGTATTAGAGGCTGCTGCTTTCGAGATAGCTACTGCTGCCACTTTGTTTAATTCTCCTGTATTAGAAGGTCAAGAGTTTAAAGACTATATCACTAATATAGCTATAAGCGGTGGTGTATTTGGTATCCTAGGCGGAGTAGTTACTGGAGCCAAACTCAACTCTGCTTTAGGTAAAGCCAGAGATACTGCTGATTTAGCAGATCGTCCTTGGACAATGATTCCTGCTCATGCTTCTTCATCTACCCCTTATGAAAGAATAGCTATTGATTTAGACACTATAGCTAACATGCCTATTATAAGCGACGATCTTACCGAGTCTGTAATCGCACATAGAAAGACTATTGCAAGAAGAACAGTTGCTACTCTGCATAACAGGATAAGAACTGATTTGCGAGAAATAGCTAATGGCGACGATGTCATAGCTAATACTATGTTTGATATATTTAAGACTGCTGATAGAGATACTGCCTTAAGTGCATTTGTATCTTTAGGAGAGATGTCTCGTGTAACTGAGGTAGGTAAGTTAGGGAAAAGATTAGCTGAGTTAGAAAGAAAAGCTACAAGCCCTAAAGCTGATGGGCTAACTGCTGAAGAAGCCACTGAGTACCTTAATACAAGTGTGCATGTTGGTACAGTTAAAATGTGGGGAGAAGATGCTGGTAAAGTTATAGATGGGGTTAAAGAAAGATTAACTCAAGTATCTGACACTCTAAAAAAAGGAGAAGAAATAAGAGTAGATCCTAAGAAGGGAGTTCGTATAGTTAAAAAGGGAGCCACTTCTAAAAAAGCTGGAGAGCTTAAATATAAGCACTCTTTGATCCCTAACCTACCAAAGAAAGTAAAGTTAGGTAAAAAGGCAGAGCCTATCGATATTAAAAAAATGTGGACTTCCACTAAAGCTGGATCTAATCCACTAGATGCTAATGCTAGATTTATATGGGCACAATCTCTTGATAAGTTTGATACGTCAAAAGGGCTCACTATTCATGTAGAAGATATTCCTTTAATGGAAAAAGTTCTTACTGATGGACTATCTAAAACAGAAATAGAACAAATTAGATTCGTAGGTTTAAAAGAAGGAGAGCTGGATTTAGCTACTGTAGATTTTCCTGCATTTTTACAGGCACAGAAAATTAAAGTAGCAACTAACTTATTGGCTAAAAAAGGAGAAGGGATTACTAGAGGTGGGAAACCATTAAAATCATTTCTTGATAATGAGCAAATAGCAGCTATTGTCAATATCAGAAAATCTGTATTTGAAGGTCAAGTTATCCCTAGCCCTAATGCTACTTTGCACCCTGATGATTTAATGGCATTGCAATCTTATGCTAGAGAGTATACTGAAAAGCTAATTGCACAAGGAGATTTAAAGCCTGATGCTGGATTAGTTAGGATTTGGGAACAGCCTCAGCATATAAGGCTTACTTATGATACGGAATTAGCTGCAAGAAAAGCAGTAGAGAGAAATAAAAATATTAATTTTACTGCTTTAAAAGGCAATAGCATAGGAGAGCTAAATAATCATGTACTAGATAACTTAGCTATAATAAAAGAACAGCAAAAGTTATATGGTATGGATCTTGATAATGCTGCTTCTTATGTACTAGCAGAAGATTTTGGAAAGTTTTTAGACATATCTGGAGGAGCTGCTGGGGATATAGCAACTAAAGCTACTTCGAGCGGAGCTGGCGCTGGTGCTTTCTCAGCGGCGATTAGTAGATATGGATCTTTAGGAGCTACAGTAGAGTTTATAGGTAAACAAACTGCCAGTGTAATAACTAAGTTTCAGTCAAGAACTACTGAAGCTTTAAATCCTTTACTTTCTAAGCTAGCAAAAAATAGAGAAGCTGCTATAGAGTGGGCAGTTCTTAATAGAACACTTAGAGGAATAGAAGGAGATTATGCTCTTAATGCTGCTGGAGATGCATTAGAGCCTGCTGCTATTGTAAGATGGAAACAAATGGCTGAGCAAGCTGCTGCTGTTGGAAAAGAAGCTCCACCTATGCCAGAAATATCTCCAGCTATGTTAGCAAGAATTGATATAAAAGATGATACAGTAAGGAAACTAGTTGGAGCTCATATAGAATTAAATGGCAAAAGAAATATGGGACTAGCAAGTATAAGAGCTGCGCAGGGTCAACAATTTAATAGAGCTCCTGATGTATTTTATCCGTTGCCAGTTGATACTAGAGATTATCAATACTTTGCATCAGTCTATGATGAAAGACTAACTGCTGTTGGTAATCCTAATACTATGCTCTATGCAACTTCTGAGCAAGAATTAAAAGACATGATAACTCGGATTACTAATAATAATCCAGGAGTTACTATCAGGACTAAAGCGGAAACTGAAGCTTACTTTAAGGGCAAAGGGCAGTTTGAATACGAAAAAACTTTGCATGATAACTATGCAGATTCTTCCATGAAACGAATGGGAGATAGTGCTCCGTATATTGTGCCAACGGATCCTAATAAGATTGTTAAAGATATGCTTAAATGGCATATGGAAAGAGAAGCTGGCTTAGTTAGAGAAGCTGTATCTGCTAAATATGAAGTTGCTTTCGATGAGCTTAGAAGCCTCGGAGAGAACTTTACTAATGTCGCTACATCTAAATTTGGTAACTTATCTTTAGATGAATTCGCAGATAGTGTGGTTGCTAACCCCTATGTAGACTTTATTAAAACTGCACTTAATGTTCGTCGTACTTCTGACTATCCGATCTTAACTAATTTTAATAAAAACGTAGATGATATTTTTAGTAAGATGTATAAAAATATAGCTAAGGTTCAACAGAAAGCTAAGTCTCCAGAAGATTTACTTGAGATCCAAGCTATAATGGAAAGGGTAGGTTATAAGGGAGCTCAGTATGATGAATCTATGGAGATTTTTTCTAATATAAATCCTGCAAGAGGAGCTTTATCTTCCTTAGTTCAAAAAGCTAATAGTGTTCTAGCTACTGTAGTTCTTCGCTGGGATACTCTTAATGCTATTAACAACGCAGTATCTGCTAACGTACTTTTAGGTACTGAAGTTAAAGCTGTAATAAGAGCTATAGAAAGAGGAGACTCAGAAGCAGTAGGGCAGCTAGCAGAATTAACTAGAATAGCTGTTCCTGGAACAGATCAAACTGTATTCTCCGCTGGTAAACTAATATCTAATGCCATCAGAAAGTTCCATGAAGTTGGAAGAAATAGTGATGAGTTTAGATTTTTTGAAGATCATGGATTCATGACTCGGATCTCTGATCAATATAGAAACGTATTAGATGACCTATCTTTTAGAGGAACTGCGGGTGACTTTAGTGCTGGAATCAATAAAGCATTCAAGACAGCTAAAGAGATGGGAGATAAAGGTGAAGTATTAACTGGTAACAGACTGGCTGAAGAGTTTAACAGATTCGTAGCTGCTGATGTTATGAAACAGCTTACTGATATAGCAGTCAGTAAGAATCTAATGACAACAAAAGAGCAGCTTAGTTATATAAATACATTTGTTAATAGGACGCAAGGAAACTATCAAGCTTCTCAAAGACCCATAGTATTTCAGGGAGCTGTCGGACAAGCTGTATCTTTATTTCAAACTTATCAGTTTAACTTAATGCAACAATTGTTACGTCATGTTGGAGAAGGATCTGCTAAAGATGCTGCTACTCTGTTAGCCTTGCAAGGAACTATACATGGTATGAATGGATTGCCTGCATTTAATGCAGTTAATACTCATATTATAGGAACAGCTTCAGGTAATACAGAAAACAAAGATATTTATACAACACTGTATGGAGTAGCTGGCAAAACTGCTGGCGATTGGCTAATGTACGGAGCTGCATCTAATGCATTAGGTTTATTGCACCCAGATTTAAGAATTAACTTGTATACTCGTGGAGATCTTAATCCAAGAAATGTTACTATATTACCAGTTAATCCCGCTGAGATCCCTATAGTTCAAGCTTACGGTAGGTTTTTTAGTAACTTAATGAATACGAGTAAACAGCTCGCTTTAGGTGGAGATGTTACTACAACTATACTACAGGGGTTTGAAAAGAATGGACTTAGTAGACCTCTTGCTGGACTTGCTCAAGCTCTTGAAGGTTTTAATAACCCGCTTAAAGCTAGTTATTCTACTTCTAATAGAGGAAACGTAATAGCTGCTAATGATCTTTTATCGGTTGCTAACCTATCAAGACTTGTAGGTGGTAAGCCTTTGGATGAAGCTATAGCATTAGATGCTGCATTTAGATTTAAAGCCTATGCTTTACAACAAAATAAGAGAAAACAACAATTAGGAAAAGCTATAAAGTCAACTATGCTAGCTGGCAATATGCCAACACAAGAACAGTTAGATAGCTTTATAGATAAGTTTGTGCAGAGGGGAGGAAAGCAAGCTGAGTTTAATCAGTGGATAGGACAGTTATATTCAGCAGCTAATACTTCACAAGCTAATGAAATAAGTAGAGCCCTCGATACTCCATATGCTAAAGCGATGCAGGAACTCATGGGAGATCGAGAGCTTAGAGATTTTACTAATGATTAATGATTAGTGCAGTATTATCTTTCTCATTTCAGTTAACTTTCTATATAGTATCCCACAAAGTCTATCAAGATCCTCTTGTGTATATAGTCCATCCATAGCTATATTGCAATAAGCAGCTATCTCTCCTAAGATTTCTGGATACTGAGTATTAGGATTATACTGCTGTAATAATAATAATAAAGGTGTATGATGCTTCACCTCCATGTTTAATGCTAATCTAGCCATACTAAAGTAATGAAGATTAGTCTTGCCAGTTTTTAATTCTTTGCCATCTATGGTGCTCATGATATATCTCCAATTATACTAGTTTAAAAGTTACTGAGGTATCAAATTAGTCCAGCCTACAGCTATCAACCATATAATAATACCCCAGAACAAGATCGTAAAAGTATCAATTAATAGTCTCATTTCCTTTATCCTTTTTTATTATAGCTCCGGCAGCTCTAGTATGTCCTCCGCCGCCTAAAGTTTTAGCTATAGCAGCTACATTTACTCCAGTTTCCGGCGTTGATCTAAATGACCATTGTACTGTATCATCAGAATGATATACTGTTGCCCCAAAGGTGCCAGATTTTTCTGCTAATATATTTCCTACCCTAGTTGAATACTCAGGATGAGTTTCTACAGCTAGCCCACTTATATTATTGAAACTTATAGGATAGCAATTTTTAGCTATATCTTGACAATTCTTTTCAAAAATATCTAATAAGTAGTTACCATAATTAATAATATACTCCTCGCCTTCATAGTATTCTAAATTTGTATATACTTTATCCCAATCTTCAAAAGTCTTATTTAAAGAGCGCAGATACATATTAACTGCTCGAGCTCTTTTCTCATCAGTAAACTTATGCAGATCATACTCTCTAACATATCTTATGAGATTAGGAACCTCAATGCAGTTCATGATATGTTTCCAAACTAATGAAGCCCCAGATTCTGAATCATCTAGTATTATCTTACAGGCGCTGCTAGTTATTGTTTTTCTCTGCCCTTCTACATAGTTATCCTTTTGAAAATACTTTTCAAAAGCTGTTCTATGATGATCCAATATCCATAACTCTCCAGAAATGATATTAGTAATATGAGTAATTAATTGTGTGGGTATAGAAAAATCTACAATATATACATCAGTTATGTATAATTCTTTTATAACTTTTTCTATAGATTGATATGATTTCTCTGTATAGTTCACCGGAATGCAATCAACTTTAATTGCTTTACGGTTAAAGAATCTATTAAGTATCCACGCAGATGTAAAACCATCTATGCAATTAGCGTGGTACGCCACTAAAACGTTCGGTCTGTTCATAACTATATTTCCTTTTGGTTAATTACATGTTGTGACCATTGATAGGCCATTGCTTTTGCTATACCTAAGAAAGTTTCTGATCTATCTCTCTTTCTACTTTCTTTCCTTGGCATATTAGTGAGTCTGTGTGCTGCCATTTCTTCTATAGATCCTTTCTGGGGCTTAGGAACTATTTTAGTAGGAACTAACTTAGGTAAGTTGTGTAACCATAAGCCAGTCTTTTTACTCTCTATATGCCCATGATCTCTAGGATGAATCCATTGAGTTGCCTCCATAAAAGCTATACCACTAAGTACACCTATAGGATTTTCCATAGCAACATGATCGCTATGATTTTTAGCATGATACCACAATTTAATAGTCCAAGCTAAAGCTTCTTTTCTTAAATAAAACTTTGGTTTTCCATACGAATACCAATTATTGCCAGAAGAGGCTAGATAGTCACAGGGCGGATGTAAGATTATAATATCCCACACCCTTGTACTTATAGCATCGAAGGCATCCATTTTTAAATGGTACTCACTCCCATCTCTAGCTTGAACTAAATCATTTGAATATGCGTTATGCCCTAAGCGCCTAAACTCATTTCTTACCTTGCCCGATTCTTCACACACAACTAAAACAGATAATTGGATAGTCATAGTAATTCTCTTTCTTCTTGTGTTAATAAGCTCCAATCAAGAGTTCCACTCACTGCTTCTTCTCTAACCTTTTTTAAAGGCAAGTATCCATTACCTACTGCCTGTATCTTTTCAGCTATCTGTAAGCCTCCTATAATTTCTATTAATTGATTTCTATGTTCTAAGTCTTGATGCACTAACTTCCATATGCCCTGAAATGTTATAGGTAGTCTAGCATCATATATAGCATTCATTACTTTATGTGATACTCCAGAGTTTCTTGCTCTACCAAACTCGCCAAGAGCTTTAGGCATTAGATGCTCTGTAAAAGTTAATAAAGTATTAGCACTTACTACATCTTCAAAACTTATCTCAGTAGAAATTCTTGATGCTGTTATTACCAATGAAAGTTTTAATAAATGTTGGAGCCTTCGATTAGAATAATGATCGAACCTAACATCAGTTAAGTTTTCCCAGTTATGATATATGATATGAACCAAGTCCCTAGCTTTTTCTGATATACCAATTTCTCCAACTACCTCTGTCTTAATTGTATGTAATAAGTTAATTAACCTTTTCTGTAATACTAAATCCGGCGGATTAGGAAACGTATATTTAACTCCACTTGGCTCACCATATACTAGGAGCAGTCTGCTAAAGAAACCCTGTCCTATAGTATCTACTGGAAATGCCTGAGAGAAGCCAGTAGGAGTATTACCTCCTAAGATATTAATAGTTGGGTTTGGTATGAATACTGATTTAGAGTTCTTTAATTTATAGTCATAGACTCCTTCATAATCCCATAGATCTCCTAGGATAGAAATAAAATCTGTGTTACCCATACCTATAAAAGTATTAAACTCGTCTGCCGCAATAAAACATTCTGCCGGGGGTCGAGATAATATATTCTCATCTATAGTATCTCCCCAAAGATTTTGGTCTAGTATGTCTGATTCATCAAATGAACCATAGTTCTCAGTTTGTTCAGCTAGATCTAATAAGAACTTCTCTTGTCTAGTTTTCTTAGCAGCAAAAGTATTATAGCCAGCTATCTTTAATAGCTTACTGCCTATTTTAATAGCTGAAGATTTTTTAGTTCCTGGAGATCCTATTAGCATACAGTATATATTAGGATATATATCAAAGTGACCAAACCTAAAATAGGGTCTACGTCCTAAGTAAGCAGCTAAGCAAGTGACTGCTGTCCATCTATGGAAGAATGTGGGACATTCAGTTTCAGATGTATACTGTAAATAAGTAGAAATAAAATCTTCTTTCACAAGAATTTAGCACCGTTCCGCATTATATCTTTATACCTAGCTATAAAAGATGCATAGGCTTGAGCATTATTTTGTGCTCGTATTTTTTCTCCAAATGGATCAATGCCATCTAGTATTGCCCAATGATAATTATTAGGTGGCATTACATCTCGTTTTTCAGTAGCTAATACTCTCAAGTCAGTTTGTTTAATTCTAGGATCTACAGTAAGAGGTAAGTTAAACCGTAAGTTAATCGCTCTTTGTATTTTATCCTCTAACTCTTTAAACTCTGGGAACCTCTTTTTAAGAGGAGTAACTAAGTCTCCAATAAAAGCTTCTGAAGCATCATGAAGCAATCCAGCTAGAGCTAATTCAGGGGGCAGATAATAAGAAACCAATACAGAGTGCTGCGCTACTGAATAGAATACACTAGTATGGCCATTGAATCTACATTGTTTAGATAAAGATAAGCCTATTTGATATATATCCATATAAGAGCTTTCTGGATTATCAAAATCAAACTTATCTCCAAGAGCTGTAATTATAAAACTACTCATTCTGTTTCACTCCAGTATTTGGCTACCTTATTAAGTGTGTGCTCTCCTGATTTAATGCCAGCAGGGACAGTAAAAGTTCTGATTTTATTATCATATGCTTTAATAGTAACAGGTATCTCCATCCTCTCTTTAACCATATCACATAAATATCTATGCCCATCTCTCCATTGGAACAAGATGCTATCATGGATCTGTGCCAATAACTTAAAATTAAATCTGTGTTCAGGATTCATAGCTATATCTTTAAACACTGGTAAGAATGCTTTGTTAAGAGTCTGTGCATTAAGTGACTGTGGCGGGTGTGCTATATAAGAATTAAGAGCAGTCTTAGATTTACTAGGATCTGAAAAGCAACTTCTTACCCAACCTGGATTCTTTTCTAAAGCTCCCGCATACTCCTCAGCGGAAAATACTCCATGCACAGCTTTACTAGTTAGTCTCCTACTCTTAGCTATCTCTACTTTAACTCCTTCATAGTATACTTCTCTGATACTAGGGTAGGTAGCATGAAACTGAGCTAACAAGTGTTCAGCTACTTGTAAGAAGTTCCATTGCCTTGGTAGCCCTAACAAGCGTTTAGCTTTAAGTATGTTTTCCTCTCCCATAGTATCCACTAGAACATAAGCACCCATGTTATAATTAGCTCCGTGATTTACGTTCTTGGCTATATCTCTTATAGGCACGTTTAATTTTTTATTAGTAGCAACATCATATAACTCTTCAAAAGGGATACCGAAGAAAGCAGAAGCATTAGCACAGTGGAAATCAGGAGAAAATTCTACATTATGTATTAGCTTAAGATCTCCAGATATATAAGCTGTGTCCCTACTCTCTGCTTGCTCAAGATCTACTTCTGCAAAGTTAAAGCCAGGGTCAGCTTTAAGAGTACATTTAACAGATTTACCTCTTGGTATATTCTGTACCTGTAAACCACACCAGAAATGATGCTCTCTGGAAGCAAGTCTACTAGTATCAGTAGCGTGAGGATTAAGTGCGAATAAGATTCTATTACCTTCTCCATTCTGATTACTGAATTCTTTCCCTGGAGTTAAATACGTTGATACTAATTTCCTAGCTTTTCTTATTGTAATAACTTTGCCAAGTATATCACTGTTAAGAGGGTGCCTGAACTTAGCTTTCTTGAGAGCTTTCTCATCTGCCTTCTTAAGATCTGAGCATCCAAGTATTTTAAGTAGCGCTTTCATTTGTAAAGGAGAGTTAGTATTAAATGATTCTCCTTCTGGAATACCTAAAATAGTATTTAGTGAAGCTGTCTCTTTATCTATAATATCCTGTTGTATTTTTCTTGCTGCCTCAAGAGCATCCATATCCCTCTCTATACCAGTCATTTCACATAGATGGCAAGGAAAAACTAAGGGGAACTCTAATAGGTAATTATTTATTGCAAACTCTGGAGCTTCTAATAACATAGCTAAGAAAGTGTTGCCAGTGCCCCAAGTATCAAGAGCATTATAGTTATAATATTCATGAAGATCATTAGTCTTAGCTAGATCTTTCCAATACACTGCCTTACGGATAAAGAAGGAGTTAAGAAATCCGAGATCTTTAGGTAGCTCACTAAGCCAGCTATGAAAAAAGTTAGCAGTATCATATAGATAGTTATAAACTGGAGCACCATACCTAGTCATATAAGAAATATCATACTTCCCATTTTGAAATACTTTAGGAGGTTTAGTAGAATTAAACTTTCTCATTACAGATAACATAAACGGGGTATTTAAAGCTAATACAACTGATTCAGATCTCATACCACATTCTTCTTTACTGTCATAGAAAAAAGCAGTGTATCCTACACACCTAATAGTAGCTCCCTCTTTTATAGTTTCTATATCTATTGAGATTAAAAAAGCTGAATCAAAAGTTGCTAAGAAACTACTGTAATTATCTTCTGTAAGTAATGTAAATCCTCTATAGGCTGTAGGCTTAAACCAAGTATCCTGCTTAGTCAACTTAGTTATAAGCCTAGTAGCCATGAATCTGCCCTGCGGTACAGTGGCTATATGCTTGAGAGGATTAATAAAAACTACTTCTATCTCATCACCATCTTTATCTAAAGGAGGCAATGTAAAATAGCTTCCAGCATAGTTTGATAAAGAAGGAGAAGATCGGCTATTAGTCCAATCTAATAACTTCTTAAGTAATGGTATAGAAGTAGAGATTACTTTTGTGATATGCTTAGTTTTACAGTATAGCTGTACTTGAGATACTGTGGTTATAGTATCAAGTCTAAGCATTACTAGTGTGGAGCCAACACAGGCTTTAAGGTGGGGCAAAAAAGATTTATCTTGACTGGTTCCCCAGAATACTATTCTATCTCTGTCAGTACGGTCAGTCTTATCAGCAGCTTTTATCTTTTTAATATGCTCTTGAATTGAGTACTTGGCTTTTATGCTACTCATTTTTATCCCTTACTATGTTAGAAAACCTGCCCCAGTTACCCAAGGCAGGTCTCATTTGCTTACATCATTTACTGCGCTTAGCTTATTACAATCTCTTTAACATTGAGGTACTTCTTATCGGGATCCTCTTTGTCACTTCGATGCTTGCCATTAAGCAGTACGCACTCAACTGACTTAGCATTTTCGATAACATCTCGCAAAGTGCTAAGACCCAGAGCTTCTTTAAAAGGAGAAGCACATTTCTTGAAATTACCAAGACCATACTTATTACTAAGAATGAACATAGTATTACAAGTATCTCCTTCTTTGGGTGGCTCATCTTCTGGATCAGCCAACTCAATAGTGCTTACATAAGTAAACTGAAGCTCAACTGCTGACTTACCATTAACATCAGTAAGTTCAAAAGAGGCCATAACATTATGCAAGCCCGGAGCAAAAGGTTTAAAACTAGGAAGATCTTCAATATCATCAAGTTGAGTATCCAACAATGAATCAAGATCAAGTTCTTCTACCATATCCAATACATCTGTTGCTGTGTTTTCTCCGCTCATAAATATAATTCCTAAATTGAATTGAATTGAATTGAATTATTTACCTATATTTTTCTTTAGTCTGGCCAGAACATCATTAGCCTTATCACCTCCTTTAATCTCAGTTGTAGTTTGTTTAGTAGTAGATCTATTCTTTGGCGCAACAGCTATAGGTTTGCCATATTTATCCACATGAGCACGAACTATAGTCATGGGCTTAGGATATAACTCTGGCTTAAAGATAGGAAGTAAAGAAGCATCTTCTCCATCATAATCTTCTACTCTAGCTCCAGTCCTAGATCCAGTAAGAATAGTAGTAGAGCCTGTAGATGCACAAGAAAATACATGCTTATTATTCTTGCGCTCAGCATATACTACATGATCAAAATATTTAGCTACATTACGAGAGAAGTTTCTAGTACCTCCAACTGGCACAAGTGTTCTTTTCTTACCTTCAGTTTGAGCTTCTGTTTCATGAGATATAACTACAACATTATATTTAGCTTGTTGGATATGAGATAAAAATATATCCAATAGCTTTCCAAGATTTCCCCAGTCATCAAAGTCTAACTTATAGTCATCAGGCATATTTTTAGTGATATGAGCTATGCAACTATTAGTTAGCTGAGTTAAAGAATCAAATACTACTAGCGAGTTATTGTCTAAATTAGGTAGATCAACATCAGTAAAAAACAACTCATGAGCATTTTCTTCTTCAGATTCTTTTTCTTTTTTAGAGCAGATCATACACCCAACTTTACCATGCTCATCACAGATAGAAACTGCTTTCTTTACCATTTTAAGACAAGTCTCACTAGCAATAGGAAAGTCTCTGGTATCTTTAAGATCTATGAGAGTAATTCTTTCTTGCCATTCCTCTGGTAATTGAAATAGAACCTCGTGTCCATTCTCTAAATCTACCCATATTATGTTATAGAATTCTGCTAGCATCCCAGCTATTAAAGATTTCCCTGTTTTCGGGCCGCCGAATACTATAACTCTATGTGTACTGCTAGCTTTCTTTTCGCTTAGCTTACGCATGATAAAACCCTTATAGTAAAATATATAATAAATCCAATGATTAACCAATTCCAAATATAATTAAAAAGATCATTCATTATATTATACCTTTCTTCTCTAGCTTCTGCATTACTTCTTCATCGAGAAGTCTAATATCTTCTTCTGCTATCCATTTCATATAGTATGGATCATCTTCTATTACATCTTCTAACATTTCTCCTCTATGCTTACCAAAGGTAAATATATAATCAAGAGATAGCTCTTCTAGCCAATCAGTTCTAGTCTCTCTGCTCACAGTTCTTCCCCCTTAGTAACTTGTTGCTCAACAAGATCAAAAAAGTCCACAACAAATTGATAGCTATCCGATTCTTTTTCTATGCTATCTAACACACTAGTAGTAAGTGGCTTAGTAAGGCTACTAGTTGACATAGTGCATATTCCAAGATATTCACAATCACGAAAAAAGTCAAAACAAGACTCACCATGCATAGGATAAGTATGATACGATTCATAGAGTTCCACCAATTGACAATCAATTAATAGTTCTTGTAACCATAAAGCCCTCTGTAATAAAGACTTACCAAAAGGAAGCTCCTTATACTCGTAGCTCTTAGTTTCATATACTAAATAGAGCACAGAGTAAGCAGAGAGTTTTGGAAATAGTTTATCTAGCACGACTGAGTAACCTAATGCTTGACCTGAATTTTTATACATAGCTGGTTGAGCAGTTCCAGAAGATGTTTTAGCTTCTACTACAAGCACTGCTTTAGTTTCTTTATGTTGCAATACAGCATCAACAAAGCCACGATAACGAAAGCCATTAGGAAGTAATATCTGAAAAGACAACTCTACGGCTGACTTGCCTTCATAAGTTACTAGTTCGTAATCAGAAAGAAATCCAGCTTCTCTCATATTATAGAATCTCTGAATAGCAAAGATAGCTAACCAAAAAGATTTATGCTGCTTAGGGTTCTCGTCTAGTAAATCAGCATCCCAAGCTAAGAATACTTCTAATATAGCATCATCTTCTGGTATACCTTCGAGACAAAACTGTAAGCCCATACCTACTACTGTACCATAGGCAAAAGTTAATCCTTGCTCCATCTCTTTTTCATCAGCCATAGTAACTTTCTTAGCTGATTTCCTGTATAGCTGGTACTTACGGGGGCACTTATGCAGTAGAGTCCTAGATGAATGAGATAGTAGTTTAAGCCTTGGATCTATCTCACCTTCTTCTAGCTGAACTATTGGTATGATAGCATCCTCTACTCCCTCTATATTATTAATAGGGTCTAAGTCAGAATACTCGTCTGTTATTTCATCTAAGATTTCATCTAGCTCTGGGGTGATATTGTGGGAAGACATTAGCTGTTACCTATTTTTGTCTATCAAGAATGGCATAGTAAAGTGCTTTCATGCAGATGTTAACAGCCTCTAATTGATCTGATTTATATGCAGGATTTTCTATCAGATCTTTAGACATTATTTTAGCAAGCTCTACAAGCTCATAGCTTATAAATAACTTAGGGACTGTAATAGATATATCTAAAATCTCAGGATGCTTATGCACATCAAGCTCAAAAGGTCTTAACCAACTGAATAAATCCCTAGCACCTTGCATATAACCTAATCTGCAAAGATTATCAGTGGACTCATATATATCTAAAAATGTAGCTATAGAAGTTGTATTATAGCAGTTAGATTTAGAGCTTTTATTATTTTTATCAACTAGAACTTTAAGCCTAGAAGCCAAAGACGTGGGCATTATAGATCCTCCACAGTCATTTTAGACATAGCTTTTTTAGGATTTTTCTTAACAGCTTTGGTAGCTATATCAGTGTTAGTCTGTTTCTTGAGAGCTGCTACAAGAATATGTTTTTCAGGATCACTAAGTAAAGTAACTACGTCGGGATCTTGTTTTAGATTTCTATGTATCTCTCGTAAGAGTACTGGCATTTCTGGGGTAGCTTTAAGTAACATGCCCTCTAATTTTGCTAACTTTTCTCTTACTTCAAATGCTTGATCTGTCATAAACAGTCTCCCTAAAATTTCATATCAGATACATAACTACTTTTATCTTGCTCTAATTCAAATGTAATAAAGCCAGAGTCTATAGTTTCTTTTAGTTTATACCTTATGCCTTTCTCAGAGTTAGTAAGTTTCCAGACATTATCTAATGTCTTTTCTTTTCTAACAGCTTTTATAATTCTATCTTCTTTGCCTTGGGCTACTCTGAGTATGGCTATTCCATCTCTTTTAATAGCTTCCCAGACTGGCTGGTATTTTCTCATTAGATATATAATTACACTTAGTAAAAAGGAAAGTATCTTTTTTAAGCACACTAGTAAGTTAATAATGTTCTTAAAAAAGCCCTCGATATAGTAACAGGACAATATACTATATCGAGGGAAAGGGGACAGGATATTATATCAAATAAGAAGTTTTACTTACAGGTTAGCAAGCAACTCTTCTTCAGACACATTGAGGAAAGTATTAGCTTTAGTGAGCAGGAAGTCTACACACTCTTGATAATCTTCAATGTTAGGGGAGTGCTCAGCATACAATGCAAGCTGTTCAACAAGCAGTTGCAGTACTGGCTCATTAGTACGAACTTGTTGCAGTTTAGCCATAAGAATCTTAGAAGCATTAGTAACTTGCTCAAGAGACTTACCAGTAACAGCAGGCATAACTTCGACATAATCCTGAGCAAACTCAGTCCAAGTTTCTTTAGCAATACCGCCACCACGACGTTGTGCTTTAGGCAAGTTAGCAACATATTCCCAAGAAAGTTTCTCTACAGGGAAGGTAGAAGCGTTAAGAGATTCATCTTCATTAAGAAGATCACGAGCACTATTTTTAATAGTAGTCTCGATAACTTCCATAAGAAGTTCCAAACCTTTTCCGCCACGTTCCAGAATGTTAACAAGACCTTCCATAGAAGGGACTGGGATAGCTAACTCAACTGGTTTGCGTACAGTCTCAATACCAGTATCCTTATCCACAGACTTTTTAAACTTAAACTTCATAGGCTTAACATCTACCTCGAAGTCATAGTTAACCTTTACATCTTTTAGAAGATTTTGCATCTCTTCGGCAGTAGGGTTTTGAACTTCAATAACTTTGGTTTTAACGTCGTTATCAGTTCCCTCTGTTTGAGAGTTAACTTCTTCTGCTTGTGCTTGTAGCTCATTTTGGTCATTCATTGTATTAATTCCTTAAGTTTAAATTGCAATTGTTTTAAAACAATCCGACGGAAACAATCCGATAGGATTTGTAATCATACAGGATTATCGGAACCCGTCAACTCCTTTTTTAATCTTATTTTTTATACGCTCACGCTCTCTATTATAATCTCGTTTAATAGATTCTTTAAGTTCTTTTGTTAGCTGTTCCCTCTTATTATGCAGCATTAAAGTATACTGACTAGGGTTCATGCTTTGAAGCTTATAAACCGACAAAAGAGGACAGCTAAAGTATACTAGCCAATTATACTCTGATTGTAGTTTTTGTAACTCAGATCTTGGTTTATATTTAGATTTAATGTTAGTAGTCATTACTTATACTCCTTTTGTTTACCCTTAAAGAACTCAGCTTTTTCAGCTAGTGTATTGCCTTTTATCTTTTGTGATTTGATGCCCTTAACAAGAGACTCGGGTTCGCATATAATATATAGCTCCTCTCTAGCTCTAGTTACTCCAGTATATAGCAGCTCTCTTTGTAACATAGTTGCATGAGATTGGTGTAGTATAAAGAATACCTTACGCCATTCGCTACCTTGCGCTTTATGTACAGTTAGTGCATAAGAGTGAAGTAAAGAATTTATCTCACTGGCCTTAGTAAGACTAACCTCTTGTTGAGTATCTAATAGTCTTATTACTATTTTATGGCTAGCTTGTGCTACTCTATCTTCACTAGCAGCTACTTGATCTAGTAAAAAGTCTATATCGTCAGTTTCATAGTTACTGCCAGAATTAGAATCTTCTGCTTGATTGGGATTGTGTCCCCAATAATCTAAGGTTTCAGAGCAGGGTTGGAAATTAGCCCCTGTATATGCTGAGTTAATACATATATCTACTATCTCAGCATCTTCTTTATCATAGAGTACCTTATCTCCAGTAGAGAAATAGTGCTTATTAAAACCAGCTATTATCTCGTAAGTTATTACTCCTCTTGCTCTGGCTAAGTAATTAGCTATGTGTTTATTAACTTCGATAGTTCCACAGCCCTTATTAAAAGGTATGAGTATCATATCCTCATCTGGATCATAGACTTTATTCTCTATTGCTTTTGTGAAGAAGGCAGCAAGAGTTAAAGTAGCTACATCTTCATGTAGTTTCTTTTTCCAAGGATGTATAGTTAGCTTATCTGGTACCTTCCACTCTGGAAATTCTTTAGCAGGGATAGGATTACCTGACAATATTCTATGAGCTAATCTTATAATAGGTGACTCAAGAGCTTGTCTATATACATGAGTTAATTCTATAACTGGTAACTCATTCATCTTAAACCCTAGAATAGCCGGGCCGAATACTGGGGGCAACTGCTGTATGTCACCTATAAATATCCATTGCACCTCATGACCTAAAGCACTTACTATTCTATTATATAGCTCTTCACCTTCTTTTTTAGGTGTACCAGATAACATACTAGCTTCTTCAACTACTACTGTATGTATAGAGTTAGGCAATAAGTTATATTCATTACGCTGTGGTATAAAGCGCATTGACTTCTTAGTTTCTTGAGTTTCTGGATCAACTATATCAAAATACTCAGGGGCATATTCAAGTAATTTATGTGCTGTGATACAGTTAGCTTTCATATCATCAGACTGTACTTTTCTTATATTATTAACTGCCCTTCTAGTATAAGATATGATAAGTATTCCCGGACTACCATCTTTTAAATGTGCATGTCCATCAGCTTGTAATACAGGTACTCTGCCTGACTGTATTAATGCTCTAATGCCGCCTTGACTACAAGTAGTTTTACCAGTACCAGCCGCACCAATTAATACACAAGATTTACCGGCTCCAGCTAGGTTTATAAACTCTTGTTGCTCTTTATTGTAAGTAATAACTTCCCCATGCATACCAGTAGTATTAGTATGCCCAGTTTCTGTTATTACTTCTGCTACCTTATCGGCAACAGTTTCAGTAGAGATTATAGGATTAGTTTCTTTTTTCTTTTTTAATAAAGCTATCCTTTCTGCCATAGACATAGTATTAATAGTCTCAGGAGTATCTGTTACTTCTGGCTCTTTAGTTATCTTAGCTGCTTTAGCTGCTTTTATTCTGGCTAGTGCAGCAGCTAAATCTGGCTTATTGACTTTAGTGTTCATAAATTATCCTCCGGTTTATTACTTCTCATAGATTCTATCTTTTCCCTGGCTATCTTAGCTCTTGCTTCTACAGCTTCTTTTTTAGCTATATTTTTTGCTACTCTATAAGCAAGTTTAGCCTTTAAGAAAGTAAGTTTATTTGGGTAACTATGCTCTTTTGGTTCTTCTGCATCAGCGTTCATAGCTAAATTAAGTAGCTGCTCATTAGCTAACTGTTCGCGTTTCCAAGCTTCAATACTTTCCTTACTGCCTAGTTTTGGAGCTAGCTCAAAATCAGTAGTAGAAAATCCGCCACCCAAATGGTTGGTTTTCCTACTTAACCCTTCCCTAAGAGTATTACATAAGGTATGAAAATATAGTGAACCAGCCTCTAAATTACACTCACAGTAGTCTTTAATCTCTAGCAATAACTCAGAGTCTGTATTTAACATCTTCATTGAGTTATAACAAGATCTTATAGTAGCCTTCCATAAATCTTTCTTATCAGGAGGGAAGTCACTAGCTTGACAAGCCCACTCTGCTACTAAGTGAGCATACTTTTCAGGATCTTCTCCATAGATAACTACTTCAGATAGCTTACGTTCTATCTCTGCTATAGTCTGTCTTATTCTTATTGAAGCCCTATTGTTATTGAACTCTGTTAGATTATTTTCCCATGCTTTAATCCAATTGGGTATCTGATCAAGATGGGAGTTATCATAGGTGAGTCTAAAACTAGGCTGTTTAAACATAGGGTGTTTAATAACAGAAGTTTTCTCTAGTATCCTAACTAGCTGCGCTATATTATTTTGTACTAGCATCTTAGTTCTAGATTCATTAGGATCACATACGCTAGGGTGTTCCCATGTTATCTTACCACTAGAATTAAGTAGAGCTAGAAATAACAAATAGCTATCTACTGACTGTAACCTACCATGACAATGATCAATGTAATATTGATATAACTTCTTCTCAGGTAGTGTGAATATAGGATGGTAATATCCTACAGTGTGAGGTAGAGATAAAGAGCTAAAGCCGCTAATCTCTAATCTTATTCCGCTAATTGCACAAGTAACTCTAGCCATACTATAAATCACCTATAGGATCATAGTTTTGAATATTTTGTTCTTCAAACTTAGCTAATTGTTCTGGGGTCATAAGATCATTAAGATACATATGCTCTGTAGCGGCAGCTATTTCATATATGTTACAAGAAGCTATACTCTTTTTATATTTATTATAACAGGCTTCCCAATAAGCTTCTTTAGTAGGGAAATCTTCTTGTGCTAGGAAACCTTCATTTTCTTCATGCTTTTGATTAGCTGTAGAACTTGTACCGCCAAGATCTTCTAAAGTAATAGTCTTACCTTTAAAGGATTTAGGTTTATTTGGGTCGGGTTCAGCATAAGCTGGCTTAATTGCTTTAGTTTTTATCTTAGCTTCAAATGGTGCTAGGCTAGCTATCACTTCAAAAGATAGCTCACTTATAGGCATTTCACTCTTAGCTAAATGTAAGATATGTGAAATCTGAGAGGCAGTTAGTACGGGTCGATACTTATGCCTGCTAGCTTTAGTCTGTTTTCTAAGATGATTGCTCATAAGTCTAAACTCCGTTGTATAGTGTTTTCATTAGTTTCATTTATCGTTTCAGGTATATCTATATTTCCCCAACCATATTTTTCTCTACAGATAGGGCCAATACCTAATCTAACAGATTCTTTGTTCTTGAGTTTCTTACCACAGCATGAACAATTACCAGTTTTATATCCATATATCCTGACGTATTCAAGAGGATCATTAATGCAGTTAGATATAAAAGTATTTAGTGAGTTCCTTTCTTCTTCTGTGAGTTCTTTACCCATAGAATAATGTAGCTCAAAGTTATCCTCACTATCTATCTTACCACAGTATGCTTTAGTGGTATCATTTTTAACATATACGCAACCTGCATTAAATCCAGAAGCTGGAGCTAATGTAAATGAATACCCTGTTAGTTTAATTCTGGGGTGCTTAATACCTTTTTCTTTAGCACCTAATAATGCTTTGTATATTGAATTCATACTAGTTCACCTGTATCAGTGGGTTAGAGAGAATAAAATTCTATAGTATAAGCTATACTAGTATAGTCAATAAAAGACATTATATGGAGATAAGATATACTATTCTCTCTTAAGGTAAAAGTAACAGTGCCATCATTAGATGATAAATCAGGACAATAAGATCCAACTTTAGTTACTCCTGCTTTGCCAAGATCAAACATAATATTTTCAGCCTTTATAAGACTAAGATAATGATCCCCTAGGTATCTATTATTATCATTATCTTTATAATATTCTTGCAACCTAATCTGCTCAGGAGTTCCCAAAGGTTGTCTGTACATTTTAACTAGCCCAGTCTCTAATAGCTCAACTAAGCTGAACCTAAAATTAATAAGATCGCCTAAACTTTTATCTACTTTAACATTCTCTTTTACCCTATTCATAATAGTATTCCCTTTTAGATAGTTAATTGTATTTCATAGTGGTTTCGATTATGCATACATACAGTATATACAGTATATACAGTAGAAACCAACAAAGTCAGCTAGTATTACCTAACTGACTTTAGTAGTTCTCTGATTGCTGTATTAGTTAATATAGTTATTTATGTAGCTTACATACATAAATAGTTACAGACCCTATATGAAACTCGTCTACAGGTTCAGATATAATGTTTGCCTCAATAAGTAAATCTAATAGTCCTTCAGTTTCAAAACTATTTTTAATAGCTACATGATCGTATGGATATTCTAAATATAAAGATTTTATATAGACAGTTACAGTAACTATCTTTTCGTGAGTTTCTTTATTTGTTAGAACTATACAGGGCGAGAAATCTATTACATAGTTATCCTGTACTACATTGCATTCAATCCCACGAAACTTAACTGTCCCTAGGATTGGTTTATTTCTCCAAGCTTGTGAAGTATACATAGTTGTATTCCTTTTATTTATTGCATTTCTGCGAGTTCAACATAAGCCATTAAATCTGCCTCTGTATAATCATCTTTAAGACCGGGTAACATGAGGAGTTCATCTGGAATTTTTATAGTAGCTATTTTTATATTTTTAGCTATTATATTATAATACTCTATATTGCCATATCTTAGACTGTCAATGGCTCTCTCAAAATCTCTAAACGTATTTAAATTTACAAGGTATAACTCTCTCGAATTGTTTTCACGTGTATATATATATTTATATATATTTAAACTAATGTGCGTCGTTAGAGTCTTCTCTACAATAGGTCTTAACTCAAGCTCCTTAATAAGCTCTGCTTGGTTTTCTATCTCTATTAATTTTAGTATTGTATTAGTTGCTGCACAGCCATAACATACTATTTCACCTGTATGTTTCAAGACTGCACGGCCATAAGTATCCATATTAATTTCTGTAACTGGGTTCCTAAGACTCTCAACCATAGTTAAGATTATCTCTTTTGCAGACATTGATTTGATTCTTTTTTCAAATATATTAGACATTGCTATTTACCTCTCTTTTGGATTGTTTTAACTGGTTTGGTTATTCCTATACTATTAACCTTGGCTATAGTATAAGTGCCATTAAATACTCTGGACATTTTAGCTATAAATGCCTCAGATTCTTTAATAACATCATTGATATTTCTAGGGTCGATAGCAGGGTATAACTTAACTATCCTTCCTGCCCCTATGATGTTATTATTATTAGATTTAAGTGTGACTACTAGTGCTGCCATAATAACTTCTCCTATAGGACTATGATTATAATTTAAGATCGGATATACCAATCTCTCTAATAGCTAGCTTACCTTCTGTACCAGCTCTATCACTTTTTATAAACCTTCTATGTATAGAACTATATAATCTTTTAGAAGGTTTACGGAAATATGTTTTATATATCTTACCAGTCTCTATGTGATATATAACATGGGTAGGTACAGCTACATCAGTAGCTTTAACTTTGCCAGAATATAACCTAGCATCTTTAGCTCCTATTTTTCTACAAGCTGCTTTCCATAGTTCACCGTGACCTTCATCCTCTGGCGTCATAGCATGAGCTATTTCATGTAAGATAGTATCTAATACTTCTTCTTTAGAGTTAGTTAAAGACCATCTTTTAGATAACATAATACGCTTATATTTATAAGAGCAAGTGCCTAAGATCTTTATACTATTATGCCATTTAAAAGTCCAACCAGTAATACCCTGGTTTGTTAAGTGGGTCTCTATCATAGTGAGAGCTAATTGCTCTGCTTCTTTAAGGTTCATAAGTTATATCCTATTATTAGCTTAATGAAGTACTTTAGCACTATCGACAACTTTGATACTATGATTCTCATTGTCAACTTCTTCAACTAAACATTCTAGTACGAGCATCTTATTTTTTTTATTATTAAGTATAACCATTTTCGGTAAAGCGGATGATAATGAAAGATAATCTATAGAGAACTCTTTTGAATATTCATCAAGTGCCTCAAAGATTTTCTCTGCCGAATGCTTATAGCTAGTAAACCCCAGTATTCTTCTAGCGGCATCATAGATATTAATCTCTTGGATAACCTCTATTTCTATAGCCTCAGAGAAATTTAAAGCAAGCTTTTCATCTTCTTCTTCATTTATAGATATATTATCGAAAATAGTTAGTTTATATACTTGCACAGCATGGTTATTTATAACCACAGATTTCATTCTAGTATAGCTCATAGTATTATCTCCAGTGGGTTAAATCTAATTAAAATCTAAGCTAGCGAACTGTGCCAGCCCGTGCCATAGTGTGCCATAGTGCCATAATGCCATTGATATGTCAACCACTATGTTACTGTTACTATGTCAACCTGTAGCTATGTAATCTAACTACTATAGTAACACTAAGATAGTAACTAACTTATATATCTATATCTATATCCTTATGTGTATATCTTACTGTATTTTGGGGGTGTGTTAAATTTAAAAGATAATAAAAGATACCTATACACCTATAAAGATATAAAGAGTATATTAGATAGCTTAGATTACATAGCATGAGAAATACAGTCACAGATAGATACCCCAAAAAAGCTCTGGCATTCTGGCATTCTGGCACAAACTGTCAGAGACTGGCATAAGATGTCAGAGTTAGATATTAGATTAGTTATTATCACTTGAAACTTAGCATTCAAATAACCCTGGTTAACTAAAGAATGGTGCAAAAGATACATGATAATTAACCTGAATATCTTAAATCCTAGACAGCACAAAGCCCCAATTAAGGGGCATAGTATAGGCAGTTTAGACTGAACTAGTCAGTTAGCGGTATTACAAAGACCCGAGTACGGATTCTTTCTTCTTATCCATAGCTTCAAGTCTAGCTAACAATTTACGCCCGATCAGGTGGTCTTTAGCATCTGCTAGCTCTAACAAAGTTTTAGCTGCTTCTTTATCAGCATCCACCAATATAGTGTTAGGGCCCGCCAGAGAACTAAACATCTTACTAGCTTTGTTAGTAAGCAATTCTAACTTGGCAAGCTGTTCTTCTGTAGGATGATCTACACCGGCATTAGTGAGTAACATTGCCTGATAAGTGTCAGCCAAGTACTCAGTAAAGTAAGCAGTAATTTGCTCCCCAGACAACCTAGAACTAGTGTTAGTAGCTTCTAACAGTTCGATTACCTTATCCATATCAAGGTATTCAGTGTATATCTTGGTAGCTGCCGCCTTGTGCTGTGCTTGTATGTCAGCACGGACAACTGAATAAAGGTATTCAATGAAGTGGGGAGTTAGATCATCCATACGCTCATTGATAGCTTCTTCGGTTATAAAGTCTGGTATCAATGTATAGCTACTGGCTATCTTAGGTGGTACATACTTACCGTCTACTGTTTTACCCTTAGTAGGGCATTCAATGATACGTACCCCTTTAATTTCAGGTAGTACAGTTGTAGGTGTCAGTTGCTCAAAAGCGCCAAAATTGGGTGTAGTTTCCATTAGTCTTACTCCAAGTAAGTTAATTGAATTAACTATAACTAAATAGTTAACCAGGGATAATTCCCTTACCATATATATATGCAATGTCCGTGCCAAACTCGGAACTATTAACCTAGCTAAAATCAAGCACTTAAATAACCCTATAAAATGTAAGGTGTTACTTTTTTGTTACTATGTTACCGATAGTGTTACCGATAGTGTGCATAACCAGGGATGAGTTATTTAATAGTTTATGACTATCAAAGGGGCACCATAGTTTAAATCTATTGAATGCTTATATTTAATAGTTAAAAACTATAGGCACTGCGCCAGCGTTGAATGAGTATCATTCTCATTATCATTATCATTCTTACTATGCTAGGCAAGGTATTAATGTTAGTGCTAGTGCTAACACTAATGATAATAATAATGCTAATCATTCTCATTCAAACTAATGACTAGTAGCTAGTAGTTGATAGGGGGGCAGGAGCCTTTTTTGGTTGTGATCGAGCTGCTATCCTAAAGAGAGCTTTAAATTTTACTAAACTTTTTTAGAAACATTGATCTTAGATTCTATTCATATTCACAACTTAATATTTGCATAAGATATTTGATTACCCGATTCCATTTATTATATAGCAATAGTATGATACTAAGTATGAATAGCTTATCACCTGAAAGAACAGCAGAGCTGTTAAAGTCACTAAAGAAAGAAGTAACTAGAGCTGCTCCCGAGAGAATAGCTAATATCTCTGTGGAAGATTTAGGTGGAAATATAACTTCTCCGATTACTAAAGGAGTAGAAGATAAATCTAATCATTATTCGCCGGGCAAAACATCGAGTACTGAAGAGAGGGCATTAGATTTATTAGGCAGCGGCATTAATTCAGAAAACGTAGCTTTAGCTTTGGGAGTAACTCCTAGCTATATTTCTCAATTATTATCTAATGAAGACTTTAGTGATAAAGTAGCAAAACGAAGATATGAACATTTACAGAAACATAACATTAGAGATAATAGTTATGATGAATTAGAAGATCTGTTGCTTGCTAAGTTAAAAAATGCTATGCCTTTGATGTTTAAGCCAGATACTATATTAAAAGCTATTAGCACTATTAATGGAGCTAAGCGCAGAGGTCAATCTTCTCCGGATCAAGTAACTAATCAGAACAATATAGTAAACCTAATTTTGCCTGCTCATATTATTACTCAGTTCTCTACTAATATAGAGAATCAAGTTATCAGAGCTGGAGACCAAGACTTACAAACTATGCAATCAAACACATTGTTAGAACAAGTTGAAAGAAGAAAAGAAAGAGCAATAGAACATCTCCCCCAGGAAGATAAGCAGCCATGCCAAAAACAATCAAAGAGTTTACAGCAAGAAAACGAGGTATTAAACCAACTATAGTTTTAGAAGACACTATTCATAGGAAACGAGATGCTGATAAAGCTCAAAAAGTTTTGAATAAAATTCTTGACTATAAAGAGCGTCCTACTGTATCTTCTATAACTACAATCATACAAATAGTAGAAGTTGATTAAAATGGAAACTTTACTAGAATCTTTAGGTGGAAAGTTACCAGATTCAATTCTTCCTAAACAGCCAGAAAAGAAAAAAGAAAGATCTGAGCTAGAGGTAGAGCAGGTAGGAGTATCTTCTCAAGAAGCTCAAAGCTTAGCTAAAAGAAGTTTAGACTTCTTAGCTAGTATCATAATGCCAACTATTTTTATTTACTGCTTTCCACCAGTATTTAAATCAGTTTGGGATTGGTTATTAAGTTTTGTTCATAAGGTGAGAGTATTTCCTCAGTTAGCTCTTGGATTACCTAGAGGTTTTGGTAAAACTACGCTAGTTAAAATATTTGTAGTTTACTGCATACTCTTTACTGATAAAAAATTCATACTTATTATATCTGCTACTGCAAAGCTAGCTGAGAATATATTATCAGATATAATAGATATGTTAGAAGAGCCTAACATTAAAAGCCTTTTTGGTGATTGGAAGTTAGGTGTGGAGAAAGATACTCAATCTCTTAAGAAGTTTGGATTTAGAGGAAGGAATATATCTTTAGCAGCAATAGGAGCAGAATCATCATTGCGAGGACTCAACATTAAAAATGAGCGCCCAGATGTAATGATCTTTGAAGATATACAATCTAGGGAGTGTGCAGATTCAGAAGTCCAGTCTACTTCACTAGAGAATTGGATGGTAGGAACTGCAATGAAGGCTAAGTCTCCTCATGGATGTATGTTCTTATTTGTAGCTAATATGTATCCTACTAAATATTCTATACTTAGGAAACTAAAAAATAATCCTACATGGACTAAGTTTATAGCTGGTGGAATATTAGCAGATGGTACTTCTCTTTGGGAAGATTTGCAGCCCATAGAACAGTTAATGACTGAGTTAGAAAACGACTTAGCTATGGGTAAAGGAGATATTTTCTTTTCAGAAGTACTTAATGATGAAAATATCCAAGCTAATAATTTAATCGATTTAGCTAAACTTCCGCCGATACCTTATGAAGAAGGCGATATATCAGCTGGCAGTTTTATAATAATAGATCCATCAAATGATAAAAAAGATTCTGATGCTGTATCTATTGGATATTTTGAAGTTCATGATACTAAGCCAATACTTATGGCATTAACAGAGGATAGATTATCTCCAGGAGAGACAATTAGAGTAGCTTTAAACTATGCTCTTACTAAAGGATCAGTTTTAATAGGAATAGAAGCTAATGCTTATCAGTACTCTCTACTCTATTGGTTTAATTTTATCTGCACTCAATTACAGATTTCTGGTATTCATGTAGTTCCTTTGTACTCTGGAGTAACATCTAAAAACAATAGAATACTTGAGATGTTTAAAAGCTATAGAGCTGGAGAGATGTTTGTACACGATGAGTGTAAGTTACAAGTTCATTTACAAATAACTCAATTCAATCCACTGAAAAGAGATAATACAGATGGACTTTTAGATTTACTTACTTATGCACCGCGAGTACTTAATGAATATCCTGATCTTGTTGTAGCTGGTAATATTATACAGAATCAGGATTATAGTGAAATAGAAATACCCGAATGTAGCACTAACTTTTAATTGTAGGAAAAACATTATGGATCTTACACCTGAACAAATTCAAGCTATTGTTGAAGCTATCCTTTCTATAATTGGAGCTTTCGCAGTTACAGCTTCTGTCATACCAGCCCCTAAAAATCCAGCTTTACGAATACTGAAGAAAGTTATAGATACTGTAGCTTTTAATGTATTTAAAGCTAAGAATAAAGAGTAATCGCACAGTGAGAACTAAGGACAAATCTGTTCAGTGTAGTTTTCATCCAGTTCTTACTGGTTTCCTTTTCTTAGTAGATGAAGTGTATAGAGAAAACTGGGATCAAGAGGTTATAATAACTTCTGGATCTGAGCCAATTAAAGATCATGGGTATACTTCTTTACATTATGCTACTCCAGCACAAGCTGCTGATATAAGAGTTAACTCCAGAGGACTTCCTGGAATTAAATCTATAGCTGGAGTACTACTAATTGCAGCAGAGAGTTATTGTAAAAAGATAAATATCCCAAAAGATTGGATCGAAGTAATTTCTGAAACTAATCATATCCACATAGAGTATCAACCAAAGAGGCCGAAGTAATGGCAACTTCTCCAGCTAGTCCAATACAAATAAGTGAAGATTCTGAAAAAGCGTTTATAGCTTACTATAAAACTAACCAAGATGCTTATGCTACTTTACTTAGCTCTCGTAGAGAGTATTTTCTTGAGATGGATAAACAGTATCAAAGGGAAAAGAATAAGCTTCAAGAAAATGAAGATGCTAAAGCTGCTAATAAACGAGGAGATGCCTCAAGGTATCAAGATATAACTGTACCTGTTGTAATGCCCCAAGTAGAAGCTGCTGTTACTTATCAAACTTCTGTATTTCTTACTGGTTATCCTATCTTTGGAGTAGTATCTAGTCCAGAATATATGGATGAGGCTATGATGTTAGAATCAAAGATAGAAGATGATTCTATTAAAGGAGGGTGGGCACGACAGCTAATTCTATTTTTCCGTGATGGATTCAAATATAACTTTGCTCCACTAGAAGTTACTTGGACAGATCAAGTGACTTCCGCAGTTGAAACTGACCTAACAGTTAATACTTCGCAAGGTATACCTACTGAATTACTTTGGTCTGGGAATAAAGTAAAACGCTGGAATCCATATAATACATCTGTAGATCCAAGAGTTTCTCCATCTGAAGTTTATTCTCGCGGAGAGTGGGCCAGTCATACTGAGTTTATGTCCAGAATAGAGTTAAAAGAGCTTATAGCTTCATTGCCAGATAGAATTATACGAAATATAGTTCCAGCTTTTAATTCTAACTCTAATGCAATTCCAGATACCGAAAGTAGCTATTCTTTTTACTCTCCCCAGGTTAATGATAAAGAAGAAATATCAGAAAGATTTAAATCTGGAACTGATTGGCTTTCCTGGGCAGGACTGTCAGAGCTTAGGAATAAAAATATTTCATATAAAGATTCCTATGAAGTAACTACTCTGTATTGCAAAATACTTCCTAGTGAATTTGGTTTAGTTGTACCGAAGTCTAGTACTCCGCAGATCTATAAACTTCTTATTGTTAACCATGAGTATGTTATATATGCTGAGAAGCAAACTAATGCTCATAACTTTTTGCCAGTTTTAATTGGTCAGCCGCTTGAAGATGGGTTAGATTATCAGACAAAATCACTAGCTGAGAATGCTACTCCTTTTCAAGAAGTTACTACTGCATATATGGTTTCTATCTTAGAATCAAGACGACGGGCTATAAGTGATAGAACCTTTTATGATCCAGCAAGAATAGCTTCTCATCATATTAATTCTACTAACCCAAGTGCTAAAATTCCAGTAAGGCCTGGAGCTTATAATAAAAGTATACAAGATGCTGTATATTCTTTTCCTTATAGAGAGGATCAAGCAAGTAATTCAATGCAGCAAATTCAAACTTTACTTGGGCTAGCTAATTCTCTTGCAGGACAGAATAGAGTATCTCAGGGTCAATTTCAGAAAGGTAATAAAACTTTATCTGAATTTGAAGAAACTATGCAGAATGCTAACGGCAGGGATCAGTTAGCTTCTATACTTCTTGAGCATCAAGTTTTTACTGCTATGAAGTTTATACTCAAATTAAATGTACTTCAGTATGAAGGAGGGACTGAAATATATAACAGAGAAAAACGAAAAGTTATTGAAATAGATCCTCTGAAACTTAGAAAAGCCGTTCTTGAGTTTAAAGTTTCTGATGGTATTATACCATCTAGTAAGATTATAAACGGAGAAGCTTTTGGTATGAGTTTGCAGACTATTGCCAGTTCTCCACAAATAGGAGGTGCTTATAATATAGGCCCAATGTTCTCCTATCTTATGAAAACTCAAGGAGCAGATCTTTCTCCTTTTGAGAAATCTCAAGAACAGTTAGCATATGAGCAAGCTGTACAAGCATGGCAACAAGCAGTAATGTTTGCTATTGAAAAAGGCGCTGAAATAGATGAAGAGACTGGAGAAGTTAAAGGAATGCCCCCGCAACCTTTACCTCAGCAGTTTAATTATGATCCGTCTAAAAACAACCCCTCCCCACAAACAGAAGGAACTAATGTTCCTGCAACTACCCCACAAGGATAAGCAATGGCTACTATGATCCCTAATTCATTTACTTCTTTTGATTTAACTGAAGATGAACTAAAAGAAGGTCAGAAATTAACAGCCCTCCAAAAACAAGTTATACAAAATAGCAGAGCTTCAATTGCTGAAGGTATCTTAGCTCTAAAGATGGATCCTTCTAATCAATTAGAGTTTGTTCAAAATGAGGCATACCTTAAAGGACAGCTAGAGTCGTATATGCATATATTAATTTGTAGCGAGTCAGCAGAAGATATTACTGAGTAACAATTAAACTAACCCTAGAGGAAATATACAATGGGCATTTTCGATATGTTTACACCTAAAACTGAGCAACCAACTCAACAACCTACTCAACAACAAACAGCAACGACCCCAGGTAATATACCTAATCAGCAAACTCCTTCTACTTTAGAGAATGAAACTACTGCTGGCAACGGAATAGTGCCCAGTGGAAATTCACAAGGCAATGATGATTCCCCTCTTGCTAACTTTAAAGACCTATGGGATCCTAGTGAAGCTAAAGAAGGAAGTGGAGAACCGCCAAGGGAACTTACAGCGGAAGATCTATCTAAAGCAGTAAGTGGAGCTGATTTTGCAAACACTGTAACTCCAGAGATGTTTGCTAGTATATCAGAAGGAGGCGAAGGCGCACAAAAAGCTTTTGTAGATGCTCTTAACAATGTAGCACGTCAAGTTATGATACAATCTACACTAGTTAATAACAAACTATCTGAAAAGAAAGTTAGGGAAGCACTAGAGGCTCAAAAGAAAGAAATCCCTAACTTACTTAAAAAACAAGCAGTAGCGGATAACTCAAGAGATTCAAACCCAATCTTTGATAATCCGGCAGTAAAACCAGTCATGGAATCAATCCAAACAGCTCTATTAAATAAATACCCAACCAGCTCTCCCACAGAGATTAATAATATGGCAAAAGAATATATTATTGCTATGGGACAGCAGTTCGCACCTAAGCCAGTTAATTCTACCACCGATGGCGAAAACTGGGAAGATTACTTTAAAGCTCCCTAAATCTTTTATTTAATTAAAGCCTGTTGGCTGGAGAAACTATCATGAGTGTTGGTATTTTTAATACTGGTAATTTTACTACTGATCTTGCAAAGAAATCTTTTGCTGGAATGATCACCCGTTTAATGCCTAATGGAACTGCTCCGTTGTTTGGTCTAACTTCTATGCTTAGTTCTGAAACTGCTGCTCAAGTAGAGCATGGATTCTTTACTAAGACTATGATCTTTCCAGAAATGACTATTGATAACGGCGCAGGATATAACGCAGCAGCAACTACTTTTACAGTACTTTCTACTGCTAACTTGCTCCCTGGTATGATTATGCGAGTTGAGCGTACTGGCGAGAATATTATTATCAATACAGTTCCAAGCGCTACTTCTGTTACTGTAACTCGTGCAGTTGGTAATGTTGCAGCAGCAGCTATTGTAGATGAGGATCCAATATATCAAGTTGGTAATGCGTTTGAGGAATCTTCAGTTCGCCCACAAGCGAATAATGTTATTCCTGTTCGAGTAACTAACCTTACTCAGATCTTCCGTAACACTTGGGGACTTTCTGGTTCTTCTAAAGCTACAGAAGTTATTGCTGGTAACTCTACTGATGCAGAGAACAGACAAGATTGCGCTGCTTTCCACGCTGCCGATCTTGAGAAAGCTATCTTCTTTAGTCAGAAATCACAAGGAACTCGTAATGGTCAGCCATTTCGTACTTGTGATGGCTTGATCTCTATGATTGAGAACCCTGCTTACTATCCTCCTAGTTATGGAGGTATTGCTAATACTTTCGTAGCGGGCGCTACTACTAACTGGACTCAGTTGGAAGGTTACTTAGATCCAGTATTTGATCAAGCAACTGATCCTAAAGTAGCAAATGAGCGACTGTTGTTTGTTGGAGGTAAGGCTAAAGTAGTTCTTAATAACATTGGCCGTTTGAATGGTACTTATCAATTGATAGATGGTCAAACTAACTGGGGACTTCAGTTCTCAACTTTGACTACTGCTCGTGGTAAGTTCCGTTTGATTGAGCATCCTCTGTTCAATACTAACCCCACTTGGGCTAAAATGGCAGTTGGTGTAGATCTTTCTACATTTAACATTGCCTATCTTGCTGGACGTAAAACTTCTAATATGGAGTTTAATACTAAAGGCGAACAAGCAGCAGATAACGGCATTGATGCTGTTGGCGGTACTCTTACTACTGAGTGTACTGTTCTTGTTAAAAACCCTCCTGCTAATGTAGTTCTTCGCAACCTTACTGCGGCTGCACAAGGTTAAACCTATATTCTATACTTAGCTAAACTGTATACTGCCCCGATTAAAGGGCAGTATTTTTAATCAAAAGGAACAAGCAATGGAAACTGTAAAACAAGATCTACCCACAGGTAAGAAGTTAGATATTGATGAAATACTTAATAGCAGAAAAGGAGAAGAAAAAGAAGAGAAACGATTCCAACATTATTCTTCTGCTCGATCTGCGGTTCGTTTAATTACTGAGAGTGGGATGGTAATTAACTTTGTAAACTTTCAATATATTACTGATAGCAGAGAAGCTATTAGCTATCTTGATAGTCAGATTACTAGAGGTCTGCCTGGAATTACTAGAGGCGAAGCTCTTACTGCTACAGAAGCAGATCCTGTGCTATCTGTTAAGAAGAAAATTATCAATGAGTTTCTTGAAGATCTAAGGAAAAAACAAGAAGAAGCTATTATTGGAGATAAAGATTTCGGCGGCACTGATGATAAGCGCCTTTTCAAAGGTACGTCTACGAAAGATCAACCTAAGTAAATACTTAGTCTAGCTCTCTACTTTTAATAGAGAGCTAGCATAAGTATTTATTTTTATTAAACACTAAAAGCTGGAGACATAAAATGTTTATACCTTATGATAGCGGACAAACTGAAGGAGCTCGCAAAGGCCTTATTGATGCTATGCTTCAAGAGCTTTTTCAGATTACGATCGCTTCTATGTTTCCTAACAAGGAAAAAGGGGACAAGTTAAGAGTAGTAGTTACTGGGCAATCTAATGCTAGCGGAATAGAGCCTGCAACTGCTGGGAGCATGATTAAAAACTTAGGGGTTCGTGATTACAATGCTCCTTCTACTGATATGACCAACTTCTCTCTTAACATAGCTGATCCAGATAGAGTATCAGGACTTACTGGATTTACCCCTTGGACTGGTATGGTAGGTGAAGGCAACGGTAATATAGGGTTTTCTTTTTGCGATACGCTAAATAAATCTACTGGTATTTTTGTAGATATGTTACAAGTAACTATGCTTGGAGCTAATTCTACCTTTTGGGCAGAAGGCGGTGATGTAGCTGAGGAGATAGAAGCTAGATTGCCAGGGTTCCTAGAAGAATCTGGAGGAGATAAGATTGATTGTGTTTTATATCAACAAGGGGAGTCTGATAGATTAGAAGGTTCTAATCCTCCTACTTTTGCTAATGCAGTTCTAACAGCGAGAACAGAAGCAGAAAGGGCTGGATGGTCTACTCCTGGTTATACTAAGTGGCTAGTTGTTGATATACCAGAGCGTCTTGGTTTATGGGATGGTGTAATAAAAGCTGTAGATCTTCTTAAAATTAATGCTTGTTATGTTAGTACTGCTGGCAGACAATCAACTACAGAATATCATTATTTAGGAAATGAGGCTAATGCTATAGGTAAAGATGCCTGTGGGGTATTTTTAAATAGCCCTAGTGCTGCAAGGTACCCTGAGAATGGCAGAAAAAATGATCTTTATTATTGGAACTATAGCTCTGTAGGTACAGCTCCTTTTACATTAGGAGGCAGTAAAGGCAGCAGCATCTTTAATATATTCTGCATGAATAAATTTAAAACTAAATACTATAGCGCAGTTATTCATGTGTGGTATTTGAATGGATCTAATAAAGGGTTTAATATATTAAATGAAGCTGGAGAAGCTGGGTTTACTTATACAGTCCAAGACTTTTTTAATGTAGTTGGTTTTCTAACCGTAACTCCTACTGTTGGACAGACTTGGCAATGGTCTGTATCCCAAAATGATTGTCCTCAAGTACTAACTCCTGAGCCAACACCGTAAACTTACTTTTACTTTAAGTTTGTGAGGTATTTTTATGTCTGTTAAGAATACAAAAACTCCGCATACAACTGTATGGTGGGTTAAAGTATTAGGGGCTCAGAATGTAATAACCGTATTAGCTTGTGTATTTTCTGCTGGAGGTGTATGGGCTTTTTATGTTAAGAACTCTGAGCAGATAGTAGATATTGATCAGAGAGTGTCTACATTAGAACAAAACCAAGTTAAGAGAGATCTTCAATTAGCCAGCTTTTCTGCTAACCAAGATAGCATTATGGATCAAGTTAGATCTATCAATGAGAAGTTGGATAAAAGGGAAGATGTATTAGATACTCGTTTAGATAGAATAACTGATATTTTACTTAGTAGATCTAAAGAGAAGGATTAACAGTATGCAAGAGAGAAGAAAAATGAGAGGTGGGATAGCTTCTCTTTGGACAGAAATTAACCCTGTTCTTTTAGAAAATGAGTGGGGGTTTGAATCTAATACTGGAAAACTTAAAGTAGGAGATGGAGTTACTCCTTGGAATTCCCTTAGTTATTGGGTTAATCCAGCTTATGTTCCTCCTGAGCCTTCTACTCGTATAGAAGTTAAGACTATTCCAGATAGTTCTTATGAGCTATTAGATGAAGATAATAACTGCGCCCTGCTCTTTACTAATGACTCTGGTACAACAGTAGCTATTGCCCCTGCTACAGGAATACAAGTTGGGTCTATAATCCATCTTCATCAATATGACTCCAATATTCAAGTAACTGTACAGGCTGAAGTAGGAGCTACTTTAAACTATGCAGTAGGTCTTACAACTAGAGTACAGTATTCTTCCTTGTCAGTTATATGCGTAGCTGAGGGAGTGTACAGTGTTATAGGTGATGCTGGAGATCTAATAAAATGAGCAACTTCTCTCTAGCTGCACATAACTATGCTTATCAAGAAAGCGGCGCAGAGTATAAAATCGTTTATCTTAAGTTTGAAGGTATTAATATAAACGAAGATGTCTCTGGGGATCTTGCTACAGTTCTGGACTTCTATAATGGAGGGACTAGTAGTGCAGGAACTAGTGGGACTGATTATAATATCAATTTTGATCCAAATGCACTGGCTCTTAAATTAAATACTTTAACTGTTAATGTATCTAATACTTCTCGTTGCGGGCTAGGAGATCCTACCTCTAGTAGAGGTGCCTTATTTTGGCTTGCTGGCCCTAGCTCAATTATGAACGTACCTAATGGTTTTGTTGAAGAGATCTCTTTCTTTTACTCCTCTCCTAATGTAGGAGGCTCAATTCAAATATTTGATGGACTGGGAGGTACAGGAACTATCCTAGCTACATTACTCTTAGGTACTACTCCTAATGGCGGAGTTCCTGGATACGGCGCTGAGTTTTGTCCTTTTGTAGAAGCTAGTGCGACTTTCTCTGGCGTAGCTAAATCAATAGATTTCCAAGGCTCCTCTAATCAGATAGTTTTTGATGATGTTCTTTTGAAATGTTTAGTTCCAGGCGGATAAAAATATGAGCACAGCACAATTAGATGATCTTATAGAAGATGTATATGCTTTAACTTCTAGAGAAGATTTAGAGAGAGAAACTCTCTTAGCTGTTAGGATGGCTACTCTTAAGATGCACCAAACAGACTTTTATTCTAAAGACATTTATGAGACTGGAATTAAGTTTAGTCAGGCGGGATATAGACAGTCTTTTGAATATGTTACTCAAGTTCCAAATTTAAGAGCTTTTAAATATTTCCGTCGTACTGAGAACTCTTGTGGCGACGGAGCTTGTGATATAGAAATTATAACTCCAGAAGAAATATTAGATAGCTATGGCAGACAGCGGTCAGATGTAGCTTATGTTGCAGGATCTACTTTAGAGATACGGTCTACAGTAGAGTTTGCCTATGCTTTATTGGGCTGCTATGTTAATCCTAACGTATCTAAGTCTGGATACTGTTCTTGGATAGCCTCCTTATTTCCTCATGCTATAGTTAACGAGGCAGCTAGGGTTATATTTAAAACCATAGGATATGATGAGCAAGCTTCTGTATATGAAAGACTAGTAGCAGAGTCTATATTAGTCTTAAAATTAAATTCAATCCAAGATATAGGATATTAACATGGCTGAGTGTATTAGTGACGGTGGCGGCCCTTTAACTGAGCCCTGTTTAGAAACAGTAGATGGGGAAGTTTGTCCTAATGATAATGCAGGATCTTCTGCTAGTGCTTGGAACCCTTTTAATTTAGTTAAGTTTTCCGCAGATACTAAGGCCGCAGAGGAATTTATTCCAGCTTCTGTTGGGCAAACTATTTTTACTATAACTTCCTTTTTATATACTCCTGGGACTGGCTCTTTATCTGTTCATAAGAATGGGCTACTTCTTAGAAAAGGCATTGATTGGGTAGAAAGATCACAAAACTCTTTTCAATTAACAGTTCCAGCTGTAGCAGGAGATTCTGTTATAGCTTCTGCTCTAACTGCTGTTACTGGGGAAGTAGTAATCTTAGAAGTCGATATTTATCTTGATAATTTTCAAGCAGTTAGAGATTATACTGGCGACCTTACAACTGTATATGCTACAGGTAAAATCACCCAGTTTGATAGTGGTGGAGCATTCTTTAACTTTGTGACTGGGGGAGCTCCCGGTGATTTTGTTGATGATAATACTAATATATTAGTTCCTACAGGCGGAGATGGATCTTATGCTTGGGTAACTAAAACTGCCACATATTCATTTAAAACTAAAGCTGATATAGTAGCCTACCCAGCATTTAAAATTGGAGACAGTATCTCTACTGATGGCTATTTAGCTTCTGGCGATGGTGGAGACAATACTTATGTAGTAGTAGCTGCCGGAACTGGAGTTGATGATGGCGGCTACTATATAAATCTTACTGGATCTAACTTACAAGCTAAAGGACTATTTCCAGGTAATACTTATAGCTGTAACCAGTGGGGAGTATTTGCTGACGGGAACACTACTGATTTAACTGCTGGCATGCAAAATGCTATTAATACTGTAGCCGCTAATTTTAGTAAAGAGTTATTTCTCCCTTTTTCTCCATTGAGCTATAAGTGCAATTTAGTATTACCTAATGGGTTTAGCTTACTTGGAGCTGTATCTGGGGTTACTCTTATTCCTGCATCTGATGCTCCAGTAATCACAGCAAAGCCTGATGATGAGATAATTGGTCTTAGCGTAAAGAATATAAATATAGATGGCTCATTAACTAAAGGATCTTATTCTAATCAAGATGGGATACTTTTACAGCCAGCAGCAACTTATACTATGGCTAATATTAACATAACTAACATGGAAATTACTGACTGCGGTAGGCGAGGAATTTCCATGATTGGCGGTGACACTATATTAGCATTAGATAGAGCTGTTGCTAATGTTAATATAACCAATGTTAGGGTTAATACTAGCACTATTAATGGGCTTTATATATCAGGAAATGTTAATCTTGTTAACCTTGATAATTTCCTAACTAGAAATAACGGGGATCCAACAGTAGATCTTGACTCTAATATTGCTATTATTAAAGATGGGGTTGCTTTTCCGGAAGGTATTACTTTTTATAATAGTGGGCTCTTTACAAGAGATTATGCAGTAGCAGGTACTAGCGGATCTTGTATTGTTATTCGGGGCGCTGGAAACATTATTTTTGATAACTGCAGTTTTTATGAATTTAACAATGGGTTATATATTGCCGATACAGATAACTTTAATATAGAGGTAAGAAGCTGTAGGTTTGAAAGAGAGTATGCTGGCAGTATACAATCCTTAGCAAAAGTGGATGGAGTTACTGGTTTCATCTGGATAGGTAATGTATGTGAAGCTGGACTAACTGGGCCGATTGGGGTATCTATAAATCCGTTTGGCGTTTATACTATAAAGAATGCAGATATAAGCTATAATAACTATTGGGGCTCATTAACTCTGCCTACGAACCCTACTGTATTCAGTGTAGTAGATACTAAAGAATGTTTGTTGATTAGTCAAGATGGCGAGTTTCCTATAGGTATATTAGGAGCTGGGCCAGAAGATCTTGATAGTATACTAGACGTTAATGGCGGAGCAAGTCAAATAATGCCAGGGGCTATTATTAATGTATACAATGCATTTCCAACTAGGACTATAACTGTAAAACATGGTACTGGAAATTTACAGTTGACAGGCGGCGCAGATATAACTCTTAACAATGAAAAGAATAATATAACTCTTATGTGGAATCCTAGAATAAGTTCGTGGATTGAGGTTAGTAGAAGTGTTATTCCTTAGGAGATAATATAGAATGGCACAGTCTTATTATACTATAGACCTTAAAACAGCTTCTTTTCCTTTACTGTCTGAACAACAGTCTCGTACAGTTATGAAAGGAAGAACTTCTGATGATCCTAATACTTCTAACTATGAGAAACCGAGTATATCTTATTGCCATAATGTAATGCCCTCCCAGCGTGGATTATATTCTGTAGGTTTTCGGCCTTCAATAGCTAAGATAGAAGATCTGTCGGCATCTAATAGAGTTGATGATGTAAGAACTATCTTTGGCGATAAAGGTAACAGATTTAATCTTACTTGGGATGCCAATGGAAATCCTTATGTAATAGGCTATGGATCCTATGAATGGAGAAAAGTCTTATCTACTGGCTTTGGTTCTATTCCTGGATTTGATCCAAACTTAGTAACTATAGCTACAGTGAATGGGCTAAGCTATATCTTTTATTCTAAATTAATAGCACTAATTTATAATGAGACTAGCAATGCTTTAGTTCCAGTAACTTTAACTGGTTTAGAGATTCCTAGTATTCTTGGTATAGTAACTACTCAGAACTATCTTATAGCCTATACAAAAGATGCTATAGCTTGGAGCAGCCTTATAGTTCCAACTGACTTTACTCCAAGTGCAGTTACTGGAGCTGGAGGAGGTAATGTTCCTGGAATAGATGGCCCTATAAAATTTGTTCTTCCTCATTCTGGCGGCATCATTATATATACTCTTAATAATGCTATAGCTGGAACATTCACAGGTAACGGTACATCTCCATTTAAGTTTCGTAAAATAGATGATGCTAAAGGGGGCATTAACATAGATCATGTAGCCTATGAAAGTGGATCTA
>Ga0210043_1000460_pt1 | contig 42989 bp, 48 predicted proteins | sample CryGeymet201501t_FD_183990 | JGI IMG/M metagenome (GOLD analysis project Ga0210043, IMG submission 183990) | Groundwater microbial communities from Crystal Geyser aquifers in Utah, USA - Crystal Geyser metaG 2015-01t (SPAdes) (version 2) | ecosystem: Environmental > Aquatic > Deep subsurface >... | reverse complement strand
TGACAAATGTTTTAATTTATTGTTTAATACATGAATACATAAAAGTTAAGTAGCGGAAGCACCAAAGGTTTTCGCTCCCAAGACACCGAACCTAGAATGCTAGGGGGAAAACCAAGCGAGCAAGAACAAGAAGGTGTTTTTTTTATTACTTAACAACAAATATTAGTAAAAGAGATAGCAAAGTTGCCTTTTAGGTTTCTTTGCTCCCAAGTTACAAACCGCCCTAAGAGGGAGAGGAAAACCAAGCGAGCAAGAAGCTTAGAAGGTTTTTTAATATAAAAAATAAAAAAATGGCATCAAAACTACCAGAACAACTAGCTAAATATCACCCAGTCTTGGGAACCAGTAAGCAGAGGAATATTGATACCTTTCAAAGAATCTATGGTAAAAGTTCCTCAGCAGATCCAGAGACTATCTTTGATGATTATATTCCTGAACCAAGAGACATAGATCCAAGTGTTGCGGCAAGATTTAAGTCATCAAGAATTATGCAAGGTTACAGAGATGATCAGGGTAGAAAGATTACAGCGATTGGCTCAGATGTTGTTTTTGTTAATGGAAGCAGGCATCTAAAACCAGATACTGAGAGATTTACGGAACAAGAGTTGATTGAAGAGGCAGTTTCTTGGTATTGTAGTGATTCCTTTATTGTCCATTGGTTAATATCATTTTCTCTAGAAACAGAAGATGGACTTAGACGTGTAGCTGTTGTAGATGTTGAAGGAAAATACCTTGAGCCTTTACACGAGTCAGATGTGAGAGGTGCTTTTAATAAAAAGATTAATGCCAGAATTCCTCTTGTTGAGGAAGGAAAAGAAGGATTAGCGAAGTTTAATATTTCTAACTCATATCATGATGAGAAAGTTCCGATCAGCCAAGAATTAGCAGAACAATTAGTGGTTGATAGGGTACTACCTTTTGCATTAATGGAAAGTTTGTTGGGAGATGAAGTAATCCCATTTGAGGACGAGAATAATAATCCTTGGGACTTTGTTATTTTAGACTTATTAAGTAACATTCAAACTCAAGAAATTCCTGATAATATTATCAATAATGATTAAAAAAGCTAAGTTAAACTTTAAAAAATTAATTCCTAGATTATAATAACAATGAAAATGGTCGCAGAAAAATTAACTACTATCCCAGAAGGTTATAGCCCAGAATTAAAATTTGGTAGACTTGGTCTTTTCCGTGATTCAGATGATGGAGGAGAGTGGCTAGTCTCAACTCCTGAAAATGAGCAGAATAGATTGCCCGCGTTACTGAGAATATTCTTTGAAGAAGATTTAGTTCAATCAATTTATCAAGAAATTTTGTCTCAACTACAAAAGTAATAGTGATATACTACATCCATGCACAAATCCTCTTTACCTCACCAGCTTGCGTACTCCACACTCTAATTTGAGTTTTATTTTTTTCTCTGCTACTTTAAGTTAGTAGCAATTTATTTATATTTTTATTGTAAAGGTTTTTATGTCACAAGATATTATTTTTAATTTAGTCAAACAAGAAGAAAAGCGTCAGAAAGAGATGATTGGTTTAATTCCTTCTGAGAACACTGTTTCTCCAGAAGTTTCCAAGGTTCTTTCTAGCTGTCTGTCTAACAAGTATTCGGAAGGGTTTCCGCATCATCGTTATTATGAAGGAAATCAAGTTATTGATCAGATAGAGGATTTAGCAAGAGATCGGCTCAAAGAGCTATTTAAGGTCCCATATGCCAATGTTCAGCCATATTCTGGTTCTCCAGCTAATACTGCCATTTACTTTGCTTTGATGCATCCAGGGGACACTATTCTTGGTCTTAAATTAACTAAAGGAGGTCATTTAACCCATGGTCATCCAAAAGTAACGCTCTCAGGCCGATTTTATAACTCAGTTCAATATGGGTTAGATAGTAATGACAGGGTAGATTTTGCTGAAGTAAGAAAGCTAGCTTTAGAGCATAAGCCTAATGTGATTGTTGCGGGTAACACGGCCTATCCATTTGAGTTAGATTTTAAGAAATTTAGAGAAATAGCTGATGAGGTCGGGGCTTGGCTGGTTGCTGACATCTCTCATGTAACAGGCTTAGTCTTAGGTGGAGAACATATCTCTCCTGTCCCGTATGCTGACGTAATTATGAGTACTACTCATAAGACATTTAGGGGTCCAAGAGGAGCAATGATTTTAGTAACAGATAAAGGGATGGGCAGAGAAGCAAAGTTAGGAAGAATGATTGACTCAGCTATTATCCCCGGTACCCAAGGTGGTCCACACAATGCTACTACTGCAGCAATTGCTATTGCAGCTAGTGAGGCGACTCGACCTGAGTATATTCAATATATTAAACAAATTAGAAAAAATGCTGATGCTTTATCAAACTCACTACAAAAAAATGGAGTTAGTTTAGTTGGAGGAGGAACTGAAACTCATCTGATGTTGATTGATCTTACAGAAGTTGGGTATGGGCTGGGTAAACAAGTTGCTTTTGCCATGGATGTGGCTGGCATTTATGCCAATGCAAATACAGTTCCAAAAGAAGTTGTCTCACCTTTTTATCCTTCCGGAGTGAGAATTGGGACACCACTAGTTACCTCACGAGGGATGAAAGAAAAAGAAATGGAAATGATTGCTAGCTGGATTGCCAGAGTGATTGATATTGTTAAAAGTGAAGAATTGCCAAAAGAAAAAAAAGAACGGGCTAACTTCATTGAAAATTTTCAAGTTCGAGAATTAAAGAATAAAGAGCTTAAAGCAATTAGAAAAGAAGTAAAAGAGTTAACGAGTCAGTTTCCACTTTTTACTTGGTAAAAAATAGATGAGTATCAGAAATAGGGCAGAGGCCTTTGCTCGTGTCTTTAGTGGGGTTCCATATAAGTATGAAAATGGTCCTACTGCCGAAAGTGCCAACAATTGGTTTGTTGAAGGTCTTAATTGCCAACTTTTTATCCATCTTGCATGTAGAGATTTTTTTGAAGTAACTTTACCCCAGGATCTAAGATCAAGTGAGATGTTTGCTGATAGTGAATGGTTTTTAGATAAGTCAGTAAGTGATCTTGAGGAAGGAGACATCATGTTTTTTGGTCCAAAAAATTTATTACCTAGGAGAGATCCTAATGATGAGGATGCAAAGAAGTTACATGTGGCAATGGTAATATCTGTTAGTCAAGAAAATGGGGTGGAAGTTATTCATGCTCGGTATAAGCAGGGGATTGTTATTGAACCACTAGAGACTGTACAAAAAATTAGATGGATTACTCAGAGACCTTATGAAAAAGTTTTTGCCGTTAAAGCTTTAAAGGTTTGAGTTTTTGGCTTCGATGACAATTAAGCCTTTTGCTTTGTCTAAGCTGACCTCTTTACCTTTGCGAAAGAGAGTTACTTTAAAGTGAATTTCTTCAAGAGTTTTGACTAATTTTTGAATATTTTGCTGAGAGTGAGGATGGAATTCACAGTTGATGAATTTAACCTTTTCTTTGAGTTGCTTTTTCCCCTGGATTAAAACTGCTTGCTCAGAACCTTCAATGTCAATTTTGAGTAGATCAATGTGAGATACATCAAAATGGTTAACTGCTTCGTTAATGAAATAATCAAGGGTTTTAGTTTTTACGGTGATAGGAGTTGTATTTTGGGTACCGGTCCAATTACCTTTGACAATGCTAGCGGTAGAATGCCAATTATTTTCCTCATCAGTGTGTAACTCAATATCATTTGTCTTATTTGAGATGGCTAGTGGGTAAGTATAAACATCACCTAAATTATTTTCAAAAATATTCATCTCTAACAATTTGTAGTTTCCGGGCATTGGTTCAATAGCAATAATCTTAGAACCAGGATACATTTTTTTAAAAAAGAGAACAGACAAACCAATGTTAGCACCAGCATCAATTATAACTGGAAAAGGATTATCAGTTTCAAATTCATAAGAGTTTTCTCTAAATACATCATTTTTCAAAGAATGATATTCTTCTGAATTTTCAAAGTAGACGTTGTAGTTTCCAAGTTTTGTTTTTTGCATATTTGGGTTAAGTTATTATAAAGCACAGATAAAGGCTAAACCTTATCAAACTAAATCCTACAAATATCTAAAGGAAAAAATATGACACAACTCATTGGCGCCCACGTTTCAACAGCTGGAGGAACCGAAAAAGCGATGAAAAGAGCTTCAGAAATCGGGGCGAACGTAATCCAAATCTTTTCGGGTTCTCCTCGGTTTTGGAAGAGGAAGAAACTTAGTGAAGTGTCTACTGACAAATTGTTTGCAGAACAAGATAAATACTCTGTTAAAGAAATCTATATTCATGCGCTCTATTTGACAAACCTAGCGACAGATAAACCAGAATTAGCTAAAAAATCTGTTGATGCCTTAAAGTACGATTTATCATTTTCTAGCCACATAAAGGCGAAGGGAGTGATCGTTCATGTAGGAAGCCATCAAGGTCGGGGTTGGAATAATGTTCGGGATGATGTTGCATCACGAATTAAAGAAATTTTGGACTCAACTCCCAAAGACTCAATCTTCTTAATTGAAAATTCTGCAGGACAGAAGGGTAAAGTAAATAGTGATCTTAGTGAGATCAGATGGCTGATTGATGCTGTTGGAAGCGACAGATTGAAATGGTGTTTAGATACCTGTCATGCTTTTAGTGCAGGTTACACAATTTCAGAACTACAGCGTGAGTCAAAGGATAACAGTAAAAGTGGAAGAGGTTTGCTTACTGATGAAATTAAAAAATATAAACTGTGGAATGATTTGGCAGTGATTCATGTCAATGATAGCAAAGGAAAGTTTGATGGGGGAATAGATAGACATGAGAACTTAGGTGAGGGAAATATTACTAATGAAGCATTTAAAGAGTTCTTACATCATCCACAAGTTACTGAAAAGCCATTGCTGTTGGAGGTTCCAGGAATTGATGGCAATGGACCTGATTTGGAAAATATTGAGAGATTAAAAGAGTTGGTTAAATAAAAACACAGTAGCTATGAACCACTGTGTATTTTTTGTCTTAGTCAAATCTTAGTGTTTCGGTAAGAACACCATACAGAGAGCCAATTACTACGCCAATAATTATTCCAGTTATATCAAAGATACCAAGGGAGTAGGCGATATAAGCAGCTAGGTTATTAATGACTAGAAGGGAAATAAAAAATCCAAAGCAACCTGTCATAGCATTGACTAAGAATTTTGATACGCTCCAGCCAAAGATTAGACTGACAATGAGAGAAATAGAAAAGACTATCATCTCATCTTCTCCTTTGCTAAATAGTAAACAGAACATTGAACTATAAATTAATTACTTTATTTGTCAATCTTTATAACCTTACTCCCAGATGTATTAAGTGGTAAAATACTTATCTATGGATATTTTTGACGGAAACAGACTAGCTCAGGAAAAAAAACAGGCTCTAATTAAAAGAGCCACTGTTTTGTTAGAAAAAGGTCTTAAACCAAAAATAGCAGCGATATTATATGAAGGTGATGCTGGTAGTCAGCTCTACACAGATATTAAACAGCGAGTAGCAGGAGAGATAGGTATTGAGTATGAAAAGTATAATTATGCTTTAACTGATGGGGTAGAGCCAGTAATTAAGTTAATTGAGAAGTTAAATAATGATAAAAGTGTTACTGGGATTATCATCCAAAAGCCTACTAGAACAAGTTGGGCAACAGCTAATTATTTAGAAGGAAAAGCCAAAGATATTAAAAAAGCATATGACCTATGGTGGAGATTACAAACAAGAATGATTGATGAAAATAAAGATGTTGATGGTCTTAATCCATCTATCGTTGAGGTGATTAAAGAAGACAAATTAGCAAATAATAAGCGTGTCCTACCTGCTACTGCTAGAGCAGTTTTGGAAATTTTAAAATCAGAAAATATTGAGCTGGAAGATAAAAAAATGGCTATTTTAGGCAAGTCTGATTTGCTCGGTATACCAATGTATGAATATTTTTTGAGTAAAAAAATAAAAGTTGAAAATATGGGTAGAAGAGATCTAAGTGAGAGAGTGCTAAGTGGTCAGAACCTCTTAGATTTTGATATCATCATTAGTGCCACTGGAGTTAAAAATTTGATAACTGCTGAGATGGTAAAAAATGGTGTTGTGATTGTAGATGTTGGAGAACCACGTGGTGATATTGATTTTGAAAGTGTAAAAAATAAAGCTTCTTTTATAACCCCAGTTCCCGGTGGAGTTGGACCTATGACAGTGATTTGTTTGATGGAGAATTGTTTGGATCTAGTCTCTTAAGTTTAAGAATATAATGGTTTTTTGTCGCTTAAGCGTAATAGTGTATTTTTATCACACCTAAATTTATCTTTAGCATGATTTCTTTTTTTTGCATGGGGACACTCTCCATCTTCAGTAACTGCCATACAGTTTCCACTATCTTCATTTCTCAGAATTACCATGTTAAACGGTAGTGCGATACATGGTGGGATTAGGTATTTAATCAATTTTTTTTTCTCTTCCTCAACTTTAGACATAATTATTTTTTTAACTTTTTAGTAAGTATATTTAAACTATTATATCAACATTTAATTATAATCAAAAATTCCAGATCTATGGTACAATATCATCTAATAATATTTAATACGCGTGAGAGTTATCTCTTCAATATCCTGAAACTTGGATAACCCTCGCAAGATCTCTTTAAACAAAGAGAAAAGAAAGGATAAAACGATGCCAAAAATCGATTTTTCTAAATTACCTGAAAAGGCTCCTGAATATGATCTAAGAGAACTCTTAGAAGCTGGTTGTCATTTTGGACACCATACTAAAAAATGGCACCCAATGATGGCTGAATGGATCCACATGGAAAAGGATCAAATTCATATTTTTGATTTAGCAAAAACTGCTAGCCAACTTCAATTAGCATATAACTATGCCTATGATCTTGCTTCAAAAGGTAAATCACTTGTTATGATTGGTACCAAAAGACAAGCAAAAGAGATTGTAAAGTCAGCAGCTATTGAAGCTGAAATGCCTTACATTAACTCTAGATGGCTTGGTGGTACTATCACTAACTGGGGTCAAATTGGTAAATCTTTAAAGAGAATGCTTGAGATTGAAAAAGGTCTTAAAGATGGTCTTTATAAGAATTACACTAAGTTTGAAAGAGTTAAACTTGATAAAGAAGCTAATAAGTTAGCAAGATTCTTCGATGGTTTAAGAAGTCTTAAGTCAAGCCCTGATGCCTTATTTGTCATTGATCCAAAGAGAGAAAAGATTGCTGTTACAGAAGCTAACATTAATGATATTCCTGTTGTTGCTTTAATTGACTCAAATGCTGATCCAAGAGAAATTACTCTTCCTATCCCAGCAAACGATGATGCAGTTGGTAGTATTGAACTAATTGTTAAAGCTGTTACAACTGGTTACAAAGAAGGTAAGAAATCTATCAAGAAATAAAAAAGGAGAGCATTATGCCTAAATATACAGCTGCAGATATTAAGAAATTAAGAGAAGAAACCGGTGCTGGAATGCTTGACTGTAAAAAATGTCTTGAAAAAGCAGATGGTAACTACGAAGAAGCAAAGAAATTTGCCATCGCTCGTGGTTTAGCAAAAGCTGAAAAGAAATCAGATCGTGAAACAAAAGAAGGTTATATTGCTTCTTATGTTCATGCTAACGCTAAAGTTGCTGCTTTAGTTGAGATTCTTTGTGAGACTGACTTTGTTGCCCGTAATGATGAGTTTAAATCAATGGCAAAAGACGTTGCTATGCAAGTCGTTGCCATGGGAGCTGAAGACATTGAAGAACTTATGAAACAAGATTTCATTAAAGACCCAAGTTTTACTGTTGAAGATCTCGTTAAGAGAACCAGTGGTAAGATCGGTGAGAAATTTGTAGTTAACAGATTTGTCAGATACACAGTTGGTGAATAATTAAATCTTAGTTTAAATTAAGCTAGAAATATAAAAGCCCTTCTTTAATTAGAAGGGCTTTTTAGTGGTAAAATTAGCTTTCATGAATAAACAAAACGAAAATTACTGCACCTTTTACTTAGCCCGTCATGGAGAAACAATCTGGAATACCCAACAGAAAATGCAAGGTCATCAAGATTCTCCATTAACAGAAAATGGAATTAAACAGGCTAAAGAAGTAGGGAAGATGTTGAAAGATATAAAATTTTCTTACGTATTTAGCTCAGACTTAATGAGAGCTAAGAAAACTGCTCAAATAATTTCAGCAGATCATGATCTGGTTATAAAAACTAATAAATTACTAAGAGAGTCAAGGCTGGGCAAATTTGAGGGTAAGAAATTAGATTATTTTAAAGAAGAATTAAAAGATGCTATCGAGTATAGAGAATCGTTAATAGATGATAATAAAATGAAATATAAGATTCATCCTGATGTAGAAAGTTATGAAGAATCTTCTACAAGAATGATTACTTTTTTTAGAGAAGTTGCTCTGGCTTACAGAGGAAAAAATGTTTTGGTAGTTTCTCACGCTGGCATTATCAGGTCTACTTTAGTAAAAATGGGTTTTGCGACAGATAAAGAACTTCCACATGGATCTATTCCAAATACTAGTTACGCTGTGATTGATTCTGATGGTGTAGACTTCTTTGTACGAGAAACTGTCGGTATTAAAAAAGAGAAATTACCTAAATAATAGCTAATCATAATAAACCCTCTCCTTGTTAATCGAGTAGTTTTTGCTATAAACTATTACTATGGCTCGTAGAAAAACTGCCCGTTCTAAGTCCAAGTCTCCTCATGTTTTAAAGAAGATCACCAGATTCTTTTTTGTGTTTTTGTTAGCTATCCTCATCCTAGCCTTTGGCATAATTGTCTTCTTTGTTATTGTATCTCCAAAAATATCAAATAAGGTTTTAGTGCTCGTTCCAGATAAAAAGAGTGGGGGAGAGGCTCAAATAATATATGCACAATTTTATAAAAATACTAATAGTATCAATGTTATTGGCATAAATAAGGATATAAAATCTGAGTTAATCGGAGGTTATGGAGAATACCAGTTAAAAGCTGTTGAAGGTATTTTAGAGATAGATAAAAAGGGGAGTGGCTACATTAAATCCGCATTTGGTTATTTTCTAAAACACGGCGTTGATGAAGTAATTAATTATAGTCCAACTAATAATTTTCCAAGAAACAAGAATGATTTATTAAAACTCTTTTTAACAAATAGAGAAACAATTTTAGATGGTTTAATTGTCAAAGATATTAAGGATGAAGATATCACTTTCATAGAAATTAACTCTAAAGAAGAATGGCAAAATTTCTTAAAGAAACAAATTACTTGGAAAATTGACGACCAATGTACAGTGGCTGTTGTTAATTCAACTGACACCTCAGGTCTTGCTTCAGAGTTAAGCTTAGTTTTTGAAAATAGTGGAGTAGAAGTCGTCCGTTCAACAAATAATCTTTGGGGAGAATCAGAGACTACTCTTTTCTCAGATGATGAAGAAGATTGTCTAGAAGTGAAAAGTCGAATCAGGAGTATTAGTCCAATTGAGTTGAATGAAGTTGCTGATAAGAGTAAAACATCACAATATAGAGCAAATATTGTATTATTTATTGGAGATGAGTTAGCTGAAGAATTTAAATGATAAAATTATTTTTTATCATGTTCTGGATCAGCTAGAGTACTGCTATCAATTCCTCTTTCTTCGTCAGTATCAGTGTTTACAATTTCCATAGGAATGTTGTCATCTAGTAAGAAAGTTTCATCAATATCACTAATTGTTGCAATTAAGTTTTTATTTAATGGGAATGAGTTGATATTCTGATTTTGCTCTGAACGGTTAACTTCTTTGATATAGACAAAGGTTGATTTTGGAGAAGCTGAGTGTACAAAACATTCATATTTGTTATCTCTTTTTATCAATTTTGTCAGTCTAAATGAAAGATCCTCAGGTAATGTTCCGATATAGTCCCCACCATATTCAATGGAAATGTATCTCTTTTTAATTTTAAGTTCACATACTAGCCCAGGGGCAAGTTTATTAAGGGTCTCTTTTCCAGCTAATCTATGAAGCTCAACAATTTTTGTCTTACCAGGTTCTTCTATGAAGTGTTCTTGTGAGAAACTTGGAGCTGTATTTTGATTATTTTTAATTTTTTCTAAATTTTTCTTGGCGATATTGTTTGATGAATCAAGCTCTAAAACTTGTTTGAAACATTGTTTTGCTTTTGTTGGCTTCTGGATTTGAAGATATGACAAACCAAGTCTGTTTAAAGCTCCTAAGTTTTTTTGATCTATTTCTAAAATTTCTTCGTTAATGGTTATTGCCTGATCCCAGCTGCTAGTTTTTGCAGCATTAACTGCTTTTATTTGGAGTGATGCGAGTTTATTCATGAATTTTGTATTGTTTTTTCTGATGATAGAAGATACTATCTCATCCTCTGATTGTCAACCATTGGGGTCATTTTATATAATGCCTGTTAAGTTGAAGTTGAGATATATTTTATCCTTATTGGTAAAATATAATATAGACTTGAAATTTTAAAAAATTTTAAATAAGAAATAGAAAGATTTTATGGCAGGACATAGTAAATGGAATAATATTAAAAACCGCAAAGGTGCTCAAGATAAAATTAAGGGTAAAGCATTTAGTATGGCGGCAAAGGCGATTAAAATTGCTGTTAAAGAAGGTAAGTCAGGAGATCCAAAGTTTAATCCTTCATTAAGATTAGCGTTGGATAAAGCTAGAGCTGTTAATATGCCTAAAGATAAAATTCAAAAGGCAATTGATCGTGGGCTTGGGAAAACAGCCAATGGGACAGTTTTAAGAGAGAATACTTATGAGGGTTATGCCCCAGGTGGAGTAGGATTAATTATTGCCACAATTACTGATAATGTTAATCGTACGGGGTCTGAGATTAAAACATTTCTCTCAAAAAGTGGTGGTTCTTTAGGAAGCCCTGGTTCTGTATCTTTTATGTTCACTCGTGAAGATGGAGAATATAAAACCACTATGCCAATGCAAATCACTGATGAAAAGCAGCAGGAGCAACTTCAAGAATTAATTGATACACTTAGAGATATGGATGATGTTGAAGATGTTTATTGTACCGGAGAATGGGAGGGACAAGAGTGAGAAGAAGAGAACGCTTTGTCGTAGCTTCTATCCTTTTAAGTCTTGGTCTATTTGTAGTTCAGCTTGTTAACCTAGATTACCGTGTTTGGGCTGTTGTAGGGCTAGGTTTTGCATCTTATTTTTTATCTGCCTGGGCATTGCTTGAGGATTTACAACCTTTTGAGTGGTTTACGGTTTTACCGTTTCCAGTGATGTACGCTATTTCAGTAGGTTTTTTCTATTTTTTACTTCCGACAAATATTGTCAGTAGAATTTTAGTCTTAACTATTTTTGGCGTCGGGATGTATGCTTTATTTTTAACATCAAATATTTTCTCTGTTGCCAAGGGAAAAGCTATTCAGTTAATTCATGCTGCTCATGCAATCGGGTTGTTATTTACACTGTTTACATCTTTATTATTAACCAATACTGTATTTTCTTTCAGGATGCCTTTTTATATGAATGGGCTAATGGTTGCAGCAATCCATTTCCCTCTGATTATGATGTCTTTATGGTCTGTTAATTTAGAACAAAAAATAACTAAGCAGATCGTTGGTTTCTCAGCATTGCTGACACTAGTTTTAGCTGAGTTAACAATTGGATTATCATTTTTACCAATCTCTGTTTGGAACTTAGCCTTGTTAACAATGGCAGTATTATATATTGGTCTTGGTATATTACAAAATTATTTAAGAGGCATCCTTTTTAGCAATGCTATTCGTGAATATTCACTAGTTGCTGGATTAGTTGGGGCAATTTTTCTGATGTTGTTCCCTCTAAAGTGATGTAGAATCAAAAACATGGAAATTACAATGATTGGCCACGGATACGTTGGGCTTGTTACAGCTAGTATTTTTGCAGATGCTGGAAACAAGGTAAATGTCATCGGCCGTACCCCTGAGAAAATTACTAAGTTAAAGTCTGGGGACCCCCTAATTTTTGAGCCTGGGCTTGAAGAAATACTTGATCGCAATCTGAAAAATGGTAACTTAAATTTCACTCTAGATTACGACAGTATCAAGAATTCTAAAATTGTTTTTATCGGTGTTGGTACACCTTCTGGAAAAGATGGTTCTGCTAGTTTAGATCAAGTCTATGTTGTCGCAGAAATGATTGCAAAAAATTTAGGTAAAAATTTTACAGTTATCTCATGTAAGAGTACTGTCCCAGTAGGAACAAATAGGGAAGTGGAGAAGATTGTAAAAAAGAATGCGCCTAAAAATGCTAAGTTTGCCGTTGCCTCATGCCCAGAATTTTTAAGAGAGGGTACTGGAGTAAATGATACTTTGCATCCAGACAGAGTTATCATTGGTTCTGAATCTCAAGATGCGATTGATTTGCTTTTAGAATTACATAAACCAATTGGTGGTGAACGGGTTATCACTGATTTAGCTTCAGCGGAGATGATCAAATATGCTTCAAACTCAATTTTAGCAACTAAGATTTCATTTTCCAACTTTATAGCAGAGATGAGTGAGGTTGCTGGAGCAGATGCTGAAACAGTCCTTGAAGCAGTCGGATTAGATAATCGTGTCAGTGATAAGTTCCTTAATGTTGGGATTGGATATGGCGGAGCTTGTTTCCCAAAGGATGTTAAAGCACTCGCTTATATCGGTAAACAAATGAAGCTTGATACAGGAATTCTAGATAATGTTGAAAAGGTTAATGTTAACGCTCGTCATCGTTTTGCCCAAAGAGTGATCAAGAATGCTAATGGTAAAAAGTTAGCAATCTGGGGATTAAGTTTTAAACCAAATACAGATGATATTAGGGAAGCGCCTTCAATTGATATTATGAACGAGTTATTAAAGGCAGGATTTGAACTATCTGTTTATGACCCTCAAGCTATGGGCCATATTAGAAAAATTTTTGGTGATAAACTGACATACTATGAAGATAAAATGAAAGCTCTAAAAGGGGCTGAGTCATTAGTAGTCTTGACTGAATGGAATGAATTTAGCTCAGTTGATTTGTCAGTTGTTAAAAAGACTCTTGTTAACCCAGTTATTTTTGATGGTCGCAATGTCTATGATCCAGCTCAAATGAAAAAACTAGGTTTTAAATATTATTCAGTTGGACGTAAAGATATAAAGTAGATTGTTAGAGGATTATTAAAATATGAAGATTCTTGTCGCCGGTGGATCTGGGTTCTTAGGTTCAAATTTTTGTCAGTTGTTGCTTAATAAGGGACATCAAGTCTGGGCAGTTGATAATTTAATCACAGGGCGAAAAGAAAATTTAGACGATATTATTGATAATCAAGATTTTACTTTTATCAATCAAGATATTATTAATCCTAAAATCATTGAAAAACTAGGGGAGACTAAATTCGATGTTGTCTATCATTTAGCTTCTCCAGCCTCCCCGCCTTGGTATCAGAAATATCCCGTCGAAACACTTGAGGTAAATTCTATCGGTACAAAGAACCTACTTGAGATTGCTAAAAGAAATAATGCAAAATTCATTTTTGCCTCTACTTCAGAAGTATATGGTGATCCACTAGAACATCCACAAAAAGAAACATATTGGGGAAATGTTAACTCATATGGAGCAAGATCATGTTATGACGAAGCAAAGCGCTATGGTGAGGCCATGTGTTATACATATCTTCATAAATTTGACGTAGATGTCAGAATTGTCAGGATTTTCAATACTTATGGACCTAAGATGGATCCAGTAGATGGGAGGGTTGTCTCTAACTTTGTTAACCAAGCTCTTCAGGGCCAAGATTTAACCATTTATGGCGATGGCTCTCAGACTAGGTCGTTTTGTTATGTAGATGACCTAATTAGGGGCTTCTACCTGATGATGGAAAAAGATGTTACAGGTCAAGTGATTAACCTTGGTAATCCTAGTGAGTTCACCATGCTAGAGCTAGCTGAGCTAGTAAATAAAAAAGTGGGGAAGAGCAATAAAATTATTTACCAAGAGCTTCCTCAAGATGACCCCAAGAAGAGAAGACCGGACATATCCAAGGCTCAAGAGCTTTTGGGATGGCAGATAGAAATATCTTTAGAAGTAGGTTTGGATAAGACCATCGAATATTTTAAAACAGTCGTTTAATTTAAGTTTTTTCAAATTTTTATAAAAGCCTAATTCCCCTGCATAGACACAGGGTAGAGGGGTAGTGTGGCTATTATCCACCAGAAGGAAGAGGAGAAAATGATATAGTTTGATATACTATGATATCCCAATATATATACGTCCTATAATAATGTGGAAAACTCTTAAAATATCGTGAAAATATAAGTGGTGAAAAGTAGGTTTTAGCCTGGTAGAGGCAAGATGCGTGATATTTTTATTACACATGTGATGAAACATTTGAACACATATATACCCTTGATATAGCCCTCTAGTAGGGGTAAAAAGAGTAAAAAACCCGAATTGATCAGTCTATTTGCAAGAATAAATCTGGTTATTTTGGAGGGAGGTGAGATAGGTTCGATTGAGGCTGGTAGCGTTTAGATAGCTTGGGGAATGGAGGTACATACACGTTCTAGTGATAACAAGAGATTTTAAAAGTTTGATATTTGGATAGTTAGACTATCCTCCACCGAGAGCCGGGGGACTTATTCTTCTTATATCTTATGTCGCACAATATAACTTTTGCGACATAATATAAAAATACTCGGTAGTGCTTAGTTACTAATTGTTTTTTTATGTACCGTTTATTTTTTTTATTGTGTACCGTTACCTAGCTAAATCTATTTTTAAATATCTTTTTGATGACCTCTCTCTCCCTCTCTTCAGATCCCTCTTAAAAAGAGGCTCTTTTACCCCTCTTGCCACTTCCCCGTTTATAATTGGGGGATTGTCTATCACAAAAAGGCTCAAAAGGTCTAAAATGGGGTCTAAGTATGTTAATTGAATGATAGATTGGTCATCTATTAAATAAAAAGCCGTTTTTGGGCGTTTAATGAGTTTTTGCCTGGTAGAACCTCAGTTTAGAGCTTTTTTTCAATTACTGGTAGGTCTCCATCTATATATCTGACTTCGTAACCATTTTTTTTATAGAAGGATATTAACTTTTCTGGATCTGTATCATCAAATGTTCCGATTATCCCTTGGATGTAAATAGCTCCTGCTTCAATTGCAGCTTTTTCAAATATTCGTAGTAATTCTGTACCAAGTCCATTTCCTTTTACTAAGGTATGAATAAAATCAAGATAAGCTATCTCTTGTTCGTCTTCTGGTAACTCACCTTCAACAATTCCTCGGTTTGGTAATTCATATCTCCATTTTGTCATATGGAGAAGGATTATATCACTGTATCCTTTTTAGTAAATAAATATGGTAATACTTAATACTTGTTTAATTTGTTTTTCTGGAAAATATCTTGATGATTAGTTATTTCAACCTTAAGATATTCTTTAGCGTTTTTAACAGGAGCTTGCCAATGACCTGTTGCATTTTCAATATTGGAGTCTCCCCTGTTTTAATGATAGGGTAGATACATGAGTACCACTACTCTTCCCCAGCCAGCTTTTATTAAATTTTTAGAACACTTAGAAGTTGAAAGAAACGTTAGTCACCTTACCATTCGTAACTATAGTCATTATATTAGAAGGTTTTTAGACTGGTTTATTGATGAAGGATATAAAGATCTTAAGCAATTAGATCATGATGTCTTACGACAGTACCGTGTCTATCTAGCAAGACTAGAAGACAACAAGGGTCAGACTTTAGCCAAAAGTACCCAGAGTTATCACATCATTGCCTTGCGATCGTTTCTTAAGTTTTTAGTTAAAAATGATGCTCAAGTTATGCATCCAGAAAAGATTGATTTACCTAAAGCATATGCTAAGCATATGCAGTTTCTGAATGGCCAAGAACACATTGAAAAGTTTCTTTCTCAACCAGATTTAAGTAGTAAAACAGGCTTGAGAGATAAGGCAATGCTAGAAGTTCTTTTCTCTACAGGACTGCGAGTTAGTGAGCTAGTTTCTCTAAGTAGAGACCAGTTAAATATAGACTCTAGAGAGTTTGGAGTGATTGGGAAAGGTCGCAGACCAAGAGTAGTTTTCCTTTCTGATAGGGCTGCAACCTGGCTCGTCCAGTGGCTTAATTCAAGGCAAGATAACTGGCGCCCTGTTTTTATTAGACTAGCTAAATCAAAGTCTGATCCACTAGCAGATGGTGAGGAAATGAGGCTTACTACTAGGAGTGTACAGCGAGTCGTTGACAAATATGCCAGACAAGCTAAACTACCTATCAAGATTAGTCCTCATGGATTAAGACACACTTTTGCCACTGATCTACTCAGTAATGGAGCTGGCTTAAGAGACGTGCAGGAGATGCTGGGGCATAAGAATATTGCCACTACTCAAATCTATACCCATGTTACTCAGCCAAAGCTGAAGAAGACACATGGAGAATTTCATTCAAAATTATAAAAAAAGCCTAGATACACTCAAAAGTGTTATGAGTCATTAGCAGATAATGCTCTTTACTGCTAAGAAGTTTGGTATCAGATCAAAAATTGCTATACCAATCCTTTTATCCCCCACTCTTCTTCGCCTTCTTTAAAATGGGCTTGGAAATTAAGTGATCAAAATGTTATTAAATATTTACTAATTATGCTAATAATATCTTTAACACTCTTTAATTCTTTAAATGTATCAAACTAATAACAAGTAGAACATACTTTTGTAAATATATTTTAGAAAAAAAGATGTGTGAAATATTTTCTTTATTAGATAATATTTCTCTTATGAAGTAAGTATAAATATGGATATAAGTAAAATAATATTTTACTTTGTGGGTCAACTGGGATTTGAATGGAACACTCTACTCCCCTATCTGGGGAAGGTTGAAGGTGTGTTAATTAATTTTATAAATATTAGTCTACCAGAGGAAGATTTAGCCAAGAGTTTTATTTAAAGATATACCTATATGGTTAATGGAGTAAAGTGGGTTATTTTGCTGTATATTTCTTTATTAGAGTATTAAACTCATTTTGAACTTCTACTAGGTATTCTTCATAATTAGGGCTTTTTTGAGTCCAAGTGATATCTAATAGCCTATGTAGTATTGAAATAATATCATTAATGGATGATGTATATGGTTCGTAGTGAAACTTTTTAATTTTCTCATTAAAAAGAGATTTATGAATTAACTTACTTAGTGTCTCCTCATTAATTTTTGAATCTAAAAAATCATTAATTATGTTTAAGAACATTTTTACAAAGCCACTCTCATTGCTCTCTTTGTTTAAAAACTCGTTTATATAACAATCTAACAATTTATCCATATCATCAGACTTTAAAATTGAATCAGGGATAGTAGTATATTTCTCTTTTATGATTGGCATTTGTTAGATTATATCAATAGAAAGCAAGCGAGGTAGCGGAATTGATCCACTACCCCTTTGATTGTTAGTCAAATGTTAGGTGCGAATCATGTCGTGTGCATTGCGGCGCAGAGCGTCCATACCACGAACTTGATTGCCATGATCCCATTGGGAGATGTTACCATCGGAATTGACTTCATGACCGCTACCGAGAATGTAGTGGTATTCGCCATTGATACGGACTGCATCATAGCTCATACGTGTACCATCACGATAGAATGTGAAGTGAGAAACATTGGCGTTATTGCCTTTTGTCATCTTTAAGACAGCCGAAATTATATAATAATATATGGAAAATGTTTTATAAACAAAAATAAACCTATGAATAGGCTTATTTCAATGGGTGTGGACCCAAGGGGATTCGAACCCCTGACCTCTTGTATGCCATACAAGCGCTCTAGCCAACTGAGCTATGGGCCCATTTTAAACAACTTAAGTATTTTATCTTATCTAATATAGATTGCCAATTTAAAACGTGTTTTGTAGGCTCCTAATTACTTAGAAGCCTCTTCACTTGGTGGTTCTTCCATTGTTAAGGCAACTGCCCCAATCTTATTTGTTTTACCAATTCTCATTAAGATAACTCCCTGGGTAGCTCTACCAAGAGTAGGAATAGATTTCTTGCTAATAGGTAGTTTGATAGTTTGACCGCCTTGTGTGGAAATAACAACTTCATTGTTCTCATGGGTAACCATCCTTGCAGCAGCAATCATACCTGTCTTACTGTTTACTACAGAAACTTTAACACCCATTCCAGATCTCTTTTGGAGTGGATAGCTAGACAGTTTAGTTCTCTTTCCTAACCCATGCTCTGTAATGACGAGTAGATGATGGAATTCTTTCTTTGCCTTGTTATCTTCCTCGTATTCTTTAGGGAACGATTCAAAGCCAACCACATAATCATCTTTACCAAGAGTAATACCTTTTACTCCTTTAGTATCTCTTTGGGATGATTTAACTTCAGTTTCTGAGAACTTAATACTCTTACCTTTGTGGGTAATGAGCATAATATAGTTTTTACCATCAGTTAGTCTACCTGAGACTAGTTCATCATCTTCCTTGAGAGCAATAGCAACAATACCATTTTGTCTGATGTTGTCATAAAGTTTTAATTCAGATTTTTTGATTAAGCCTTTGGTTGTAGTTAGGAGAATAAATTTTTCTTTATCCTCTTCCTCATCTACTCTAAGCATTGTTTGAACTCTTTCGTCTGGTTTAAGATTTAAGAGGTTAACAATTGCAGTTCCTTTAGCTTGTCGTTTGACTTCTGGTATTTCAAAGGCTTTGAGTTTATAAACACGGCCTTTGTTGGTAAAGAAGAATAAGGTGTCATGAGTGGTTGCAGAAATCATACTCTTAACTAGATCTTCATCCTTCATTTTGACTCCAACACTTCCTTTTCCACCACGAGATTGTGATCTAAATGAGAGTGGGCTAAGTCTTTTTACATAGCCAGTTTCTGTGAGCATGATGACGGTTGATTCATTGGCAACTAAGTCTTCTTCGCTGAATTCTCCGACTTTACCTTTAATGAGTTTAGTTCTTCTCTCATCCCCATAGAGGGAAATGAGTTCTTCATTATCATTAACGATTTGGCTAAGGATATCTTGAGGTTTAGAAAGGAGTTTGATTAATCTAGTGATTGTTTTCTTAATTTGTTCGTATTCGTCTTCAATTTTTTGTCTTTCCAAAGCAGCTAATCTCTTGAGTTGCATCTCCAAAATAGCAGTGGCTTGAATCTCTGAAAGTTTAAATGTATCCATCAATCTCTGGCGGGCAGTATCAGTGTCCGGAGACTTTTTAATGATCTCAACAACATCATCAAGATGTCCAAGAGCGATTAACAATCCTTCTAAGATGTGAGCTCTATCTCTAGCTTCACCAAGCTCATATTGTGAACGTCTGACGGTAACAAGTTGTCTATGGACGATATATTCTTTGAGAATTTGTTTAATGTTTAATAGTTGTGGGACACCTTCTGAGTTTAGGGCCACCACATTCATGGAGAAGGTATTTTGGAGCTGAGTGTATTTAAATAGTTTATTTAAGACCACTTTTGGTCTGGCATCACGTTTTAACTCAATAGTGATCTGCATTCCGTTACGGTCAGAATCATCATTAAGATCACGAATACCAACGATCTTCTTATCTCTGACTAAATCAGCAATTTTCTCAATTAAACGAGCTTTATTTACCTGATATGGAAGTTCTGTTACAACGATTTTAAAGCCCTTTTTGTCTTCTTCGATAGCAGCTTTGGCTCTAACTACAACTTTTCCTTTACCGGTCTCATAGCCTTTTTTAATTTCTTTGAAGTCATACATAATTCCAGCTGTTGGAAAGTCAGGTCCTTGGATAAATTCCATGATTTCATCGATGGTAATATCAGAAACAAAGTTTCCTGCTAATGCACTTGGCTCAGCCTCTAAGATTGGAGCAATTCTCTCTGAAATCGGGGTATTATTATCCTTATCATTAGCTGCTTTTAAGTCTTGTTTGAGTTGTTCATTTATTTCTACTTCGGAAGCTCCTTTTTTGATTGTTTCAATAATAGCTTGACAAACTTCTGTTAAGTTGTGTGGTGGAATCTTTGTGGCCATACCAACAGCAATACCTTCAGAACCCATTAAGAGTAAGTTAGGTAATTTGCCTGGGAGGACAGTTGGTTCTTGCATAGAACCGTCAAAGTTATCAGCAAAATCAACAGTGTCTTTATTTAAGTCAGTTAGAAGTTCTGCAGTAATTTTTTCCAGTCTAGCTTCGGTATACCTCATCGCCGCAGGGCTATCTCCATCAACAGAACCAAAGTTACCCTGACCATCAACTAGCTGATATCTCATGCTAAAGTCTTGAGCTAAACGAACCATCGCCATATAAACAGATGAATCACCATGTGGATGATATCTACCAAGCACATCACCAACAATACGAGCAGATTTTTTATATGCACTAGTGTGATGAATCCCAGCTTTATACATCGAGAAAAGGATTCGTCTATGGACTGGTTTCAAACCATCTCTAACATCCGGAAGTGCACGAGAAACAATAACACTCATGGCATAATCAAGATATGATTTTTCCATTTCTCCAACAATTGAAGTATGGTTTATTTTTCCATACTTACTTTCAGTAATTGTTCCAACTAAAGATTCAGTTTCATCAACCTCAGTGGTTTCTTTAACTACTTCGCTGTCTTCTAATTGTTTATTAATTTCTGCTGTCATGCTTGTTTAATCCTTCTAGTTTAAGATAGAGCCTTTTCTATAGCAGGAGCTATTTCTTTTTTACGGCTCATTTTTGGTCCAATGTCTAATATGTTATTTTCAACAGTTCCTCCAAATGCTTTGGAAGCTACTTCTCCACTCTCCTCATCAAGGATGAGCAGTTTAGTATTTACTTTGAGAATGTCAGTAATTGCGACAAAGATATAATCAACTCCTTGATCAGATTTGACTGATTCCATTGCCTTTAATAGGCTCTCTTTCTTATCTGAAAGAATGACGCTCTGTTCGACTGTTTCTAATTGATCAATTAACACTTTTTTGCCTGCAAAATCAAATATCTTGTAGTCATTAGTGACAATTTGCTCATCAGATAATTTTGAGACGTCTGATTTTGCTTTGAAGATTTCAAGAGTGAAAGCCTCGATGTCAGTGATTTGAGCAATTTCTGCTAATTCTTTACCAAATTGTTCATCCTTCATGGTTGTTGTGGCAGATTTAAATCCGACGGTATCTGAAAGAATAGCACTTAACATTAAAGAAGCGATAGTTCTATCTGGGGTAACCCCTTTTATTTTCATCATGTGATAGATGACAGTTGAAGTTGAACCCCAAGGTCTAAAGATTAAACAGACAGGCTGATTTAAGTTTATATTAGCTTTGTGATGGTCAACGATACTAACAATTTGATCTTGATTAATTCCTTCAAGTCTTTGGGACTCTTCATTATGATCAACCAGAATAATTTGGTCTTCTGGTTTAATATCTTTTGCAGAAATGATCTGGGGTTTTTCTATCCCAAGTTTTTCAAAAATAAAGCTTGTCTCTGGGTTTAGGTCTCCAATAATAACAGCCTGAGAGTTTTCATGAGCAGGATTATTTTCTGAGGAATGGTTATGTAAATACTCTAAAGCCATAGCTGAAACAACGGCATCTGTATCTGGTTTAAGGTGACCGAAAATATATGTTTTCATAATTGCTCCTTTTAAATATCTAGCTCAGCTAGTTTTGCTCTTGATTGAATAAATTTCTTTCTAGGTGGAACATCATTGCCCATTAAAGTATCAAAAGTATTGTCAGCCTTATCAAAGTCATCAATGGTAATTTTCTTAAGCATTCTGTGCTCAGGATTCATGGTAGTTTCCCAAAGTTGTTCAGGGTTCATTTCACCTAGACCTTTATATCTTTGGATACCAATCTTTACGTTTTCATTGCCTTTCTTAATTTTCTTGACTAAGACATCTTTTTCTTCATCAGAATAAACGTATTCTTCGACCTTGCCACTAGTGATTTTATAAAGTGGTGGGACGGCGACATAAAGATAGCCCTTCTCAATTACTTCTCTCATGTGTCTGAAGAAGAAAGTTAAGCCAAGTGTAGTAATATGTTCTCCATCAACGTCAGCGTCATTCATAAGAATGATACGGTGGTAGCGAAGTTTCTCTTCGTTGTATGTTTCATTAATCCCACACCCTAAAGCAATAACCAGATTCTTTAGCTCTTCAAAGGCAACGATCTTATCAAGTCTTGCTCTCTCTGTGTTAAGAATTTTACCTCTTAGTGGAAAGATAGCTTGAAATTTTCTATCTCTTCCTTGCTTAGCTGAACCACCGGCTGAGTCTCCCTCAACAATATAAATTTCACATTCTTCAGCAATTCTGCTTTGACAGTCAGCTAATTTACCTGGAAGAGTTGATGTTTCTAGAGCACCCTTTCTGATGACAGCATTTTTAGCAGCACGGGCTGCCATACGTGCCCGAGCCGAAAGCATGATTTTATCTATGATAGTTCTACCTACTTTTGGATTTTCTTCAAGGAAAGTAACAAATGCATCTTTAAAAACTTGGTAGACTGCAGTTTGTGCTTCAGAGTTATTAAGCTTAGTTTTTGTCTGTGATTCAAATTGAAGATCGTTAGCAGACATCTTGATGAAAATAACTGCAGTTAATCCTTCTTTAAGGTCATCAGCAACAAATGCTTCTTTTTCTTTAAGGAGCTTATGTTCTGTCGCATAGTCACGAAGAACTCTACTTAAAGCATTTTTAAAACCCTGCAAATGTGTTCCTCCATCAGGAGTTCTGATAACGTTTACATATGATTCAAGTCTTTCGTTATATGAATCATTGTATTGTAGGGCGATTTCCATCGCGATTTGTTTATTGTTCTCTGGATCTTTCCACTCACCCTGGGTGTAGAAGACATCATGGAGAGGTTTTCTACTCATATTAATATGTTGAACGAGTGATTTTATCCCACCTTCAAAATAGAAGTGTTTATGAACTTTCTCAATATCATCAAGTAATTCAAAATGTAGGCCAGCCATCAGGTAGGCTCTGTCTTTGACAATACTGATCAAGTTCTTGTGTGAGTAAGCAGTTGTGCTGAAGATAGTTTCATCTGCGACAAAAGAGACGAGTGTTCCAGTTTGATATTTTATGAAATCTTTAGCTTGAGTTGGAAATAGTTTTAGTACTTCTGATTCTGAAATAACCTTTACTTTAGCTTTTGGTATACCCATGTTATGAGCTTGGTAATAGTACTTCTCTCCTCTAACAACAACAACTTGAGTAACAACAGATAATGCGTTAACAGCGGATGAGCCAACCCCATGGAGTCCCCCAGAGGCTTTATAAGCTTGTTCTTCAAATTTACCTCCAGCGTGAAGCTTTGTCATGACGACTTCCATAGCAGAAACACCAGAAGGATGCATATCAGTTGGAATACCACGGCCATTATCAACAACAGTGATAACTTGAGCGTCATCACGCTTTGTATCAGCAAGTTTCATCTCATGGTCAGTGATAATTGTTCTAAAAAGCTGAATTTTTTCTCCGAACCCAGCCAAAGCTTCATCAACACCGTTATCAAGGATTTCTTTGACAAGGTGATGGAGACCTTTAGAATCGGTTGAACCGATATACATACCAGGCCTTTTTCTGACCGGTTCTAGTCCTTCAAGGACTTTAATTTGTGCTGCTTCGTATTTTTGTGTATCTGTCATGGGAGATTGTTATACCACAATGCGTTATGACATTCCAAGCTTGACTTTCTCTATAAAGCGACTCTATGGGGTCAAAATCGGCTTTTTATCGAAAAAATGTGGTGTTCTAGGGTTAGTAATACGTTAGAATTTTGTTCTAATTGATCAAGACATTGAGTAAAATTCTGTAGTGCAATGATTTTATTTTTATCTGGTTTTAAACTATTTTCTGTATGCAGGAATGAGATCAGACTATTTATAAAAGCGATGGCCTCTTCTCTGTTTTTATAATCAGAACAGAGTTCAATAATATCTGCATATGAACCAGTTGAAATAGTTCGCCATGCACTATTGAGTTTTATCTTTCTCTCTTCACTTAGGTTATTATCTTCTCTATCTTCTTTGTTTGAGCATTTCTTAATTTCACAACGAGACTGGATTGTCTCCAAGACTCCATTTAAATTGTTGCATTGGAGGATAAATTGAATATAGTTTGGGTGTTCTTCTAGGGACTTAAGGAAAGCATTTTGAGCAGGGATGGTAGTTTTTTCAAAATTATAGAGGATGAAGGTTTTATATTTTTCTTTACTGGGTGAGTATACTAGCTGCTCCCCTATTTCTCTTATTTGTTTGATTTTGATTGATTCTTTTTCAGTATTGATTTGATATAGGTCAGGATTATTTTCTATTTTAACTTTGAGAACTTCTCTTAAAGTCTTAATTATATCTTGCTGGTTGTTACAGATCAGTATTGTTGATGACATAGCTTATTCGTTGGCTTGTGTACTTCTAATGAATCTTATATCATGAGAGTAGATAATTTAATATGCAACAAGCCGCCCCACCTGTCCCTGCTCCCGGTGCTGTTTTCCAACCACAGTCAGTGGCTGATATTTTAGTGTCTAAAAACTTAGTTACTCAAGATCAGATTGATGAAATTACTCTGAAGCAGGCTGGAAGTGGGAAGACAATCCCCCAGTTGATTCAAGAGAAAGGCTTAGTCTCAGAAGAAGAGATTACTAGAGCACAATCAGAATTAAATAATATCCCTTTTATTACCATTGCTGAAACTGGAGCTTCTCCTGAGGCTTTGAGTTTGATCCAGGAAAGTGTTGCTAGAAGATATCATTTACTTCCATTTAATTATGATAAGAGTGAGGGAACTCTCTCGGTAGCAATGGCAGATCCACTAGATATGACTGCGGTAGACTTTATTAGACAAAAGACTGGTCTACAAATAAAATCTTTTTATGCACCACCTTCAGAGCTTGAAAGAGCTTTAGCAGAGCGATATGCCCAGAGTTTATCTACTGAAGTAAACCAAGCTTTAGCAGAGTCAACAAAAGCTAGATCTGAAAAAGCAAAAGCAGAAGATTTATCTCAATTACAAGGTCAGGTACTTAGACAAGCTCCTGTTACCAAGATAATTGATACTATCCTTTCTTTTGCGATGAAGGCAAGATCTTCTGATATTCACATTGAACCTCAGGAATCTAGAACTAGGGTTAGGTATAGAATTGACGGTATTTTACAAGAAAAGCTAATTTTACCTAAGTCAGTCCATGAGGCAGTGGTTTCTCGTGTCAAAATTTTATCTGATCTCAAAATTGATGAAAAACGTGTCCCTCAAGATGGTCGTTTTAACTTTGTCGCAAATGGTGAAGAAGTCGATCTTCGTGTTTCTACTCTACCGACTGTCCACGGAGAAAAAGTCGTGATGCGTTTGTTAAAGAAAAATTCAACAGTTCCTACATTAGATGAATTAGGTTTAAGAGGAATTGGACTACAACATGTCAAAGACGCGATTAAAGTCCCTAGAGGGATTATCTTAGTTACTGGTCCTACAGGTTCAGGTAAAACAACTACTTTGTATTCTATCTTGCATAAAGTTAATACCCCAAAAGTTAATATTGTTACGTTAGAAGATCCTGTCGAGTATCAGATGGTGGGTATTAATCAAGTTCAGACAAATCCTCAGGCAGGTCTAACTTTCGCATCTGGTATGAGGTCATTTCTTCGTCAAGATCCAAACATTATCATGGTTGGTGAGATTCGTGATAATGAGACGGCTGAGCTGGCTGTTCAAGCCTCTTTGACAGGGCATTTGGTCTTCTCTACCCTACACACTAACTCAGCAGCTGGGGCTTTGCCACGTTTGCTTGATATGAAGGCAGAACCTTTCTTATTAGCTTCTTCAATGACATTGACAATGGGACAGCGTATTGTTAGAAAAATAAATCCAGGATTTAGAGAAGAGTATAAACCGGAACAACCAGTGCTTGATGATATTAAAAATGTACTTGGTAATTATTTTGATTTATGGTGTAAACAAAATAAAAGAGATCCTAACAATATTACTTTGTTTAGACCTAAAGCAGATCGACCTCCAACAGAACCTGATTATAAAGGCAGAGTTGGTATTTTTGAAGTTATGCCAATCTCAGAAGAGATTAGGAAGCTTATTTTAGGAAGAAGACCTGGCGGAGAGTTAGAGAGACAGGCTATGGCTGAAGGAATGATGCTAATGAAACAGGATGGCTATATCAAAGTCTTAAACGGAGAGACAACAATAGAAGAAGTGCTAAGAGTAGCAGAAATATAAATACAATTATGAACATATTTGACATCATGGAATCAATTATTCAAAAAAATGGATCTGATATCCATTTGATTACTAATTCTCCACCAATGTTGCGTGTAGATGGGAAGTTAGAAGCTGTAGAAGGCATCCCCTCTTTAAATAAAGATCAGGCCCAGATGTTAATTGACCCGCTTTTAACTAAAGAGCAAAAAGATTATGTTAAGGTTAATAAAGAAATTGACTTTGGGTTCCAATATAAAGATAAAGGTAGATTTAGGGTCAATGTTTATCATCAACAAGGAGATATCGCAGCGGCATTGCGCTTGATTCCAACTGATATTAAAACTATTGAGGATTTACTGCTTCCTGATATTTTTCATAAATTTACAAAATTTAAGCAAGGTTTAGTTCTAATTACCGGACCAACTGGTGAAGGAAAGTCAACTACCCTTGCAGCGATGATCGAAGAAATTAATAGTTCCCGCGGAGAACATATCCTAACTATTGAAGATCCAGTAGAGTTTATTTATAAACCAAAGAAAAGTATTATTTCTCAAAGAGAGATAAATAAAGATACTCATTCTTGGGCTGTAGCTCTAAGATCTGCTTTGAGAGAAGATCCAGATGTTGTTTTGGTTGGTGAGATGCGTGATTTTGAGACTATTTCTGCAGCTCTAACTGTTGCTGAGACAGGCCACTTAGTTTTTGGGACGTTACACACTGCTTCAGCAGCCCAAACTATAGATAGAATCATTGATGTTTTCCCTGCAAGCCAACAAAACCAAATTAGACAGCAATTAGCAGCCTCTTTACAGGCTGTAATCTCCCAGCGTTTAGTCCCAGTAACAAGTGGCGGGAGAATGGCTGCTACTGAAATCATGGTAGCAATTCCTTCTATTAGAAATTTAATTAGAGAAGAAAAGATCTTTCAAATTGATAACATTATTCAAACATCTGCTGAGCATGGGATGATGTTGATGGAAACAAGCTTGATGGGAATGGTTCAACGAGGAGCAATATCTAAAGAAGTTGCTCTTGCCTACTCTTCAAGACCACAAGAAATGAAAAGATTATTAGGAATGTAGTTTGAAGTTAATATTAGTAAATGCCATATTTTAAATACACAGCAAAAAATGAGCATGCAGAAACTGTAAAAGGTAAAGTTGAAGCTCAAACAAAGTCTCAAGCGGTTCAAATATTGAGAAGCCGTGATCTTTTTGTTGTAGATTTAATTCTTGAGGGCGAGGGCTCATTTACAGTTTTAAGTAGTGCTCTCTCTGGAGTAAAGCAAGATGACATTGTTAATTTTACTAGGCAGCTCTCCACTATGATAACGGCTGGGCTACCGTTGACTGAATCAATCTCAATTTTAGAGCAGCAAGGTAAACCAGCGATGATTAAGATGTTGAGTGATTTGCTAAAGGAGGTTGAAGGTGGATCTACTTTTTCTGATGCATTAGAAAAATTTCCTAAACATTTCACTAAAGTTTATACGCAATTAATCAAAGCTGGTGAAACCGCAGGTGTGTTGGATGAGGTTTTGCAACGTTTGGCTGAGAATATGGAAAAGGATAAGGAATTTAAGGCAAAAACTAAAGGTGCTTTGATTTATCCAATAATAGTTATGGTGGCGATGTTTATTGTTGCAACCATTATGATGGTAGTGGTTGTTCCAAAGTTAACTGATATGTATAAAGATTTTGGAGCAGAATTGCCTGGCCCAACCCAGTTTTTAATAGATTTTTCAAATTTCTTTCAAAAAACTTGGTATCTACAGTTTGCTTTATTAGGAGCTGGGATCTTTGGTTTGAAACAATGGGCTAAGACAAAACGAGGTGCTTTGGAGATTTCTAAGCTACAACTTAAGATTCCTGTTTATGGGAAATTGAGGAAAAAAATTATTTTAACCGAACTCACTAGAACGATGGCTTTATTACTCTCTGCTGGTATTTCTTTATTACAGGTTTTACAGATTGTTTCAGATGCTTCTGAGTCAGTTCTATATCAAGAAGAACTAAACGATTCAGTGAAAAAGGTTGAAAAAGGTGTCAATTTAGCTCAAGCTTTAACAAATGCTGAGCTTTTTCCAAGTATTTTGTCACAGATGGTCTCAGTAGGTGAAGAAACAGGAAAACTTGATGAGGTATTATTAAAAATTTCTTCATATTTTCAATCTGAGTCAGAACATGAAATAAAAAATCTGACCACTGCCCTTGAACCTTTCATTATGATTGTTCTAGCTGTCGGGGTTGGATTTATGACAATTGCTATTATTATGCCAATCTACAGTTTGACGAGTCAGTTCTAGCAAGTGTATAGTTATATATGTATACTTTTATTGAACTATGAAAAATGTTAAAAAAAATATGAACAAATTTTTTCAAAAACTAAGATCTAACCAGCAAGGTTTTACAATGATCGAACTTTTGGTTGTTATTTCTGTTATTGGAATTTTGGCGGTAGCTGTTCTATCTTCAATCAATCCAATAGAGCAGATTAATAAGGGTCGTGATACCCGCACAAGGTCTGATGCTGCTCAACTTATTAATGCTGTTGATAGATACTTTTCTATTCAGGAGTCTTATCCTTGGAATGACAATAACGGTTCAGATTGGACCCCTACAACTAGTTATGACGAGTATGATGAAGAATTCGTTCATCTTGGAGGAAGTGCGGCTGCTTGGGGATGGGTACAAATCCTAAGTGATGTGGAAGAGGTTAAATCAGGATTTATTACCCGACTAATTAATGATGATAATATTATCACTTTTAAATCTGTAGGAACAAACGCAACCATGTATGCTTGTTTCATACCATCTTCAAACTCATTTAAGAGAGAAGCTGCAACTAACTGTGATTCATCAGTAGGAGTTACACCTTATGGTACAGGAGACGGAGTCCCCTCTGCGATTACTACTTGTGCTACAAGAGATGGCACTAGTGATGATAATAACTATATCTGCTTACCATAATGTAGATATCATGGCCACGTTTATCATAATAAGTATTGCACTATTCTTTTCGGGAGCTGCCATTGGCAGCTTCCTTAACGTTGTGATCCACCGTTCTTTGAGTAATGAATCATGGGTAACTGGTCGGTCTCGCTGTGATCATTGTCGTAAAAAAATAAATTGGTACGATAATATCCCTCTACTCTCATATTTGATATTGAGAGCAAAATGTAGATTTTGTAAAAAACCAATTTCTTTAACTCATCCAGTGGTTGAGTTTTTGGTAGGAAGTTTATTTGTTTGGTGGTATTTGTTTGGTACTTTCTTTTTTACTTTAACCCAGAGACCATTTGAGGTATTACAACCAGTATTTTGGTTAGCAGTAGGAGTAATTTTAATTGCAATTTTTGTTACAGATTATCTTTACTATATTATCCCTGACATGTTTGTTGTTCTATTGCTTTGTTTAACAATAATTTATCGAATTTCTCTAGTTTATTTTGGTATTATGCAAGTTAATGATTTGATAATGGGAATTTTTGGAATGGTTATTGCTGTCTCATTTATTGGTAGTTTATGGTTTTTTACAAAAGGAAGAGGGATGGGTTTTGGTGATGTTAAACTGATGATCCCACTCTCATTATTACTGGGCTGGCCAAATACTCTAGTTGGGTTATTTCTAAGTTTCTTGATTGGTGGTTTAGTAGGTGGATTTCTATTATTATTTAAAAAGAGAAAATTTGGTCAGAAGATTCCTTTTGGTCCTTTCTTGATTTTAGGAACTTTTATATCATTGATATATGGAGATCAAATATTAGGCTGGTATCTATCTTTTTTATAAAATGAGAATTCTAAAATTAATCTTTTTTTCAATTTTTTTCCTTGCTATTTTTGGTTCAGGAGGGTTCTTTATAGCAAGAGAAGTCTTTTTATCAATGGGTATCTCATCAATGAGGACTGCATTAAAACAAGTTTCGACTGTCTCAAGAAATAGCGGTATTTATGCTACTGAATGTCGTAAAAAAGGAATCATTGAGTTAGATGAAAGTTCGATTAAGACTATTCAGCTAAGATTTACATCTGATACAGAATATCAAATTGAAGTAATCTGTCGTCAATTTAGTTTAGATCCGATTATTGTAGAAGAAGGTACTCTCCCCTATCTAGTAAGAAAATCTGATGGTTTTAGTGGAGTCGTTTGGGGAGAAGATTTAAGTGGGGTTGCTATTCAAGCTCTAGGTAAGGTTAAGAGTGTATATGTAGAAGATTTTAGTGTTTATACTGGTAATTTAGATGATGTAGAAGGATCAATTGGTCCCCTGACAAGCTGCGAAGGCAATGGTTTTAGCTGTTGTTCCGCAGATACGGCTATGGGAAGTGGAGAGATTCTGACGTCTGTTAGCGATTGTCCTCAAAGTTGTTATGAGAGTTGTATAAGGAGGCCGGTAATCTTATCAGTCTCTACACAACCTTTTTTTGATCTAAAAACAAGGGTTTTAACTGTGAATAGAGGTGAGAAAGTTGTAGTGGCCTATGTAACTGATTTTGCAGATTCTAAAGAGTTAAATATTGAGATTAACTTTGGTGATGGAGAGTCAATTAGTATGAGTGAATACAGTGGCGATGTCTTGCATCAATATAATTGTAGTCAGGAAACTTGCACCTATAATCTCGAGGTAAGTGCTATTAATGAGAAAGGCATAGAAGCAGCCCGTACTGCAGTTACCCGAGTAACAGTAATTGTGCAATAATGAAGTTATGAAAAAGAAAAATTTTGGTTTTACCCTCCTTGAATTACTAGTAGTTATCTCTATTATTGGCCTTCTTGTAGCCATGGGAGCAGTTGCATTTACTACTGCCCAGCAACGTGGCCGCGATAGTAAGCGTCGAGGTGATATGCAATCAATTCAAAAAGCTTTTGAGCAGTATTATGCAGAAAACACTAGCTATAGCTCCACTTGTTCAGTTATGGCCGATGCACATATGCCGGGTGGTCTTCCGAGTGATCCAAGAAGTAGTGGGACATATACAATAACTTGTACTGCAGCTACCTATTGTGCTTGTGCGAGTCTAGAAGATGCCGCCTCAGGCAATGCTGATGTTCCTGCTGGGGCAAGTTGTAATTTTAGTAGTGGTGGTAGTTACTATTGTGTAAACAATTTACAGTAAGGATAAATATGAAAAATTTATTTGGTAGAAAAAGACAATTTGGCTTTACTATGATCGAGCTTTTAGTTGTAACAACTATCATAATAGTTATCACTGCAATTGGTCTGGTTAGTTATACAGCTGCAAACCGAAATGCTAGAAATGGTAAGAGAAAAGCTGATCTTGAAATGGTTAGACAAGCACTTGTCCTATACAGGACTGATATTGGCTCATATCCATCTGGGAATATCTTTAATACCATGATGACTACGATCAGTGATTATACTAGTGCTACAACCGTTACTGATCCCAAAAATGATGATATTTATGTTTATGCTTATTCATCAGATGGAATAACATTTACTTTGACTGGATACTTAGAGCCAGATGGGACAATATATGCGATTAGTAATCCGTAATAAGCCAAGGAACAAAGGATTTACTTTAATTGAGTTGTTAGTTTCTATTACAATTATGATGTTGATGGTCGGTATGGGATTAGCTTCTTACATTACTTTCAATGAGAAACAACAATTATCTGGGGCCGCTAAAGAATTACAGAGTTATTTTAGATCAGCTCAAAGTAGATCAAGAAATGGTGATGTGCCAGCTGGTTGTACTAAGCTAGAGGGTTACAATATCCAAATGGCACAAGATACATCGGTAGTTACTGTTAGAGCTATCTGTGATAGCGGTAATTTTACTCAAGCTGAACATAATTTAACTGGTGGGGTTATGCCAAGTACAGCTATTGACATGACATTTAAGGTTTTGAGTGGAGGGGTAACTGGTGCTCAGAATATTACACTTCTCTTAGGTTCTCGTTCATATACATTTAAAGTTACTGCCGGAGGAGAAATTAGCCAAGGACAATTAAATGAATAATAAATCACAAACTGGTTCTGGAATGATTGAGATTTTAATTGCAACAGGAGTAGTCGGATTAGTAATGACTGCAGTGGCATCAGGTTTTGTTCTGTCAGTTAAGAATTCTGCAATTAGTAAATATAGAGTACTTTCGGCTACTAGAGCTCAAGAGGCAATGGAAGTATTTAGAAGAGAAAAAGTTATATTAGGCTGGAGCCAATTCTATGAAACGTTGACTGCTTCCACTTATTGTCTTGATACATTAGCAAGTAATAGTGCCCAATTTAAAGAGATGGTTGTTGGAGCATGTGATGATGATAGTGTGATTGCAGGAACTAGTTTTACTCGTGAAGCACTAGTTGATATTACCAGTCCTACAGAAATAAGGGTAGAAATTTTAGTTGAGTGGCTAGATGGAGATGTGTTGAGATCAAGTAATTTGATTCAGGAATTTAAAGAATATGAATAATAGGTTGGATAATAAACAAGCTGGCTTTACCCTTGTTGAGTTGTTAGTGATTGTAACTTTATCTGTCATGTTAATGTTGGCCTCCTCTGCTCTATTTTTGACTTTCTTATTAGGGAGTACCAAGGTAAGCCGAATGCAACTCATCAAAAATGAGGGCGAACATGCCATGGCTCAAATGGAGTTCTTATTAAGAAATGCTGTTCAAATATTAGATAATGGTTCTGGTCAAGTCTGTGAGACGGGGATGGAAGCAATTACTTTTGAGTCTTTTGACAGTGGCATTACAACATTTAGCAAAGAGACTGATATCTCAGATAGTACTGATAAAATTGCTTCAAATTCTGGAATCTATTTGACTTCAGGAGATGTGATTCTTGATTCTGGTCCTATTTTTGATTGTTCAGAAAGTGATGATAGGTTAGCTCAGTATATTACTATTCGTTTCACCTTAAGAAAAGGAACCCCTTCTTTAGATGAGGCGAAAGATATTGTAATTCAGGAATTTATTTCTGGGGTTGGAATAAGAAGTTTTTAGAAATTAAGATAAATATAAATCCCATGAGAAGCATTGATGTATTTGTTATCAGGTAGTGATCTAAGACTAACATCGGTGTGAATAATAAGAGATATTTACTCCATTGTGGGTTTTTTATAAATAATTTTTTGCTTTTTATAACAATAAGTGTCAATAAACTTAAGCCGATTAGTCCTGTCTCACTGATAAGAAGCAAGAAAATATTGTGGCTAGGCTGAGTAAACCTGACCACTTCCCTAGTCGGACTATACTCTTCAACTTGAGTAGTAAAGTTATTTAAGCCAACCCCCCAAAGAATATGGTTATTAAACATATTTACTGCAGATTGATTTAGATAGTTCCTTCGAGATATAGAGGGATTATGACTATATTGACTTAGTGTATAAATGGCTATGGGACTGAGAATGATAATTATAATAGATAAGATAAATGCTTTTTTATTAGTAAATTTGAAAAAAATTAAACAGATACCTATTAAGAAAGTTAGCCAGGCAGAAAAAGAAAAAGTTAACCCAAGAGTTACTATGGCAAGTCCAATCGGGCCATAAAAAAATGGTTGTTGATGATACTTTTTCTTTTTTATTTGCTTAATTGTAAGTAGGCCTACTAGGACTATTATTGAAATTGAGAGAAAGCCTCCTAAGATATTAGGATGAGATGTAGTACCATAAGGCAGAATCTTTTCAACTCCATTAATGATTTGTTTGGCTAATCCCGTCTGTCTATTTAAATTTGTTTCTCCTAAAAATAAATATCCAAAAACAGGTGTTTGGTTAAAAAACTGAAACAGTCCTACAATGCTTTGAAATAAGATTGTCGGAAGTAGACTGAGCATTATCCAGATTGGACTGAGGAGCTTTCTTTTATGGTATATCAGTAGTCCAAAAAGGCCTATTTCAAAAAGTTTAGCTAAGTACCACCATGAAGCAATCAGATTATAACTATTTATTTGTCTAAGGATGATTGCAGCTATTAAAAAAGTACCTAGCTTATTTTTACTAATAAATTCTAAAGAATGATTCTTGAGTTTAGTTATTTTTTTTACTAAAGTCTTTCTATTTTCTAAGATCCAAAATATGAATGAGACTAAAATAGCTAAATCAATTAAGTAGAATTTGGGAATTAAATAATCAATCTGCAATCCATTGACATAGGCAGATGATTCAAAAAACTTAAAAAATAGATTTGTTGGAATTAAAAAAATAATAAATCCAAAAATTATCTGGTAGAAAAGGTTATTTTTTTGTTTATTATTCATTCACCTATTAATCAACTTGTCCAATTAGTTGAGCATTAAATTTGTCTTCAACCACTTTACTTACTAGTATTCTAATCGGTTCTACTTCTACCCCACTAATGTTCTTTGTTGGATCATGATACTCGATGTTAAAAGTATAGTTTTCTTTATACTGGTCTTTTAAAGTAACTTGAGTAATTAAAGGACTTTGTTCTTCAATTTCCTTTAGTACTTTCCCTAAACTGATATCCTCTTGAATAGTGAAGGTCATATCTTCATTAATGAAACTAGTCTTAGGGATTGGCTGATAGGTTGGATGAGTTTTGGCGTGTTTAAGTAATAACTTAAATTCAAGATCAAAGCAAATTAAGCTTTTATCAGCTAAAACAGACCCTATTTTTTCTTTATTAATAGTTATTTCACCATCCTCATCAATATTATATTGATCAATAAATAGTTGTTTTAACATCACTTCAAAATCACCTCTGACCTGTCTATAGTCTCTAGATGAAACTAATGTCAGGTGTAGGTCTTCATTTGGTAATTTATTATCACCCTGAGGGTGATAAACATTGGAAATTTCAAAAACACTAAGTGCTTTTTCGAGAGGATTCATTGCAATTATTTCACTCAGTGATGGCACAAGTGATCTCCTCATATAGACGCGATCATCTGTTAAAGGGTTTTGTAATTTAAGATGATCATCAATTTTATAACCTGACTGAAGAGCAATTTCTTGACTGACCATTGAGTAAGAGTAAATTTCTTGCCAACCGATAGCTGATAAGAATCTCTTAATTTTATTTTCAATGGCAAAGTTAGTCTCTTTAGGTTTATCTAAAGGAATTTTAGTATCCATTAAGACACTTGGTAGATTATGGTAGCCATAAATACGAGCAATTTCTTCAATAATATCAGCGCCCATTAAAAGGTCTGGTCTAAAAGTTGGTGGGGTTACATTGATAGTTTGATCATCAATACTAACATCACAGCCAAGATTCTCAAGGATTTTTTGAACGGTGCTTCCCTCTAGGCTAAGTCCGAGGTAATCGCTAATTTTTTGTAAAGTAACTGAGACAGTCTTTGGAGTAATTTTTCCTGGAAAATCATCATAAACTTCACTGGCAACTTTAGCATTACAAAGTTCCTTATAAAGTTTAACCCCAAATTCTAGAGTTGGTGTGATTAGGTTTGGGTCAACATTCTTTTCCATTAATTGAGCTGCAGTAGTTCTAATGGCATGACTCATAGAGGCAAATCTAACTTTAGGAGCAATGATTGATTCAAGGAGTAATAGAACATTTTTGGTAGAGGCATCGATGGAGGTATTGATTGTTCCTTTGATAGATGGCAGGTCAATTATTTCTCCTTGACCATTTTTAAAGACAACTTCTCCACCAAAAGTTTCAAATTGATTACCATCAAGAGTTTTGAATGTTTCCCCTTTGTTTGCTTCTGTAACAATAATTTCTCCTCCAGTATTCATCACTTTGTCATAATCAAAAGCATGACAAGGATGACCTAACTCGTGGGTAATATAGTTAGTAATATCTATGACACTATCGTGGACATTCATCTCAGTTTGAATGAGTCGCTTTGCCATCCATTCTGGTGTTGGGGTTCGTTTAACGTCTTTGAGGATTACACAGGTGATTCTCTTAGATAATTTTGGATCATTTACGATTTTAGGTAGAGGCAGTGATTCATCACTTTTTGTAACTTCTTGAGAATTAAGTTCTTTTAGTTTAGCTTGATGGCCAAACTGATTTAAGATGACTGCAGATTCTCTAGCGATGCCTCTAATAGACATGCTATCGACTCGATTGGTGGTAACTTCTATGTCATAGACACGGTCCCCTTCTATGTCATAAATTCTCTCAATAGAAGGTCCGCTCAGGGATACTGTTCTTTGTAGTTCTTCTGGGCTAACATTGGTATCAAGATGTTCAAGGAGCCATTGATGTGGGATTAGAATATTCATATTTTTAAGTTGTATTATTTATCTTTAGTTAATGTTTATTTTTTATATGCTTTTTTATTTCAGAATATTAAATTCTAGAATTGTTTTAAGAATCTTAAGTCTCCACTATAAAGTAATCTGATGTCATCAATGTTTAAGCCTTCTTTTAAGGTGTATGTTCTCTCTACTCCCCAGCCAAAAGCAAAACCAGTATATTTTTCTGGGTCAATACCGCCGGCTTTGAGGACATTGGGGTGAACCATCCCTGCTCCCCCGACTTCATGCCAGCCAGATTTACAGAATTTGCATTTTTCGCCGTCTTTTTTACCTGTGCCATTACAGATATGGCAACTGAAGTCGACTTCAAAACTTGGCTCAGTAAATTGAAAATGGAATGGTCTAATCCTAGATTTAGTGCCTTCACCATAAAATTCTTTAGCAAAATAATCTAGAGTTCCTTTAAGATTTTGGATATTAATCCCTTCATCAACTACTAGTCCTTCAAACTGGTGGAACATCTGAGTATGAGTAGCATCTTGTTGTCTGCGGTAGCAACGAGCAATGTTAATCATTCTGATCGGAGGTTTTTTTAGTCTTTCCATTTCTCTGACTTGTCCGTTTGAAGTGTGAGTGGTTAAGACCATTTTCCCGCCGACTAAACTAGGATGTCTTTTTCTAGGATTATCAGCATCATATGAGACTTCTGTAACTTCCTCTGGAACATCAACAAAGAATGTTTCCCATTCATCTCGAGCTGGATGACTAGGTGGCATATTTAGACTCTCAAAGACATACCAATCCCAATCAATTTCTGGATATCTAGCTCTGGTAAAACCAATTTTTTCAAAAATACTAGAAATCTCTTCCGTTGCTTGAGATATTGGGTGCATATGCCCGACAGTTCTCTCTTCTGCTGGCATGGTGAAATCTATTTTTTTTGTAGATTTTTGATTTTGGACTTGTGAAAATTTTGTTTCAATCTCTTCTTTTAGTTGATTAAGAATTTGACCAGCTTCTTTTTTATCTTCGTTACTAATATTTGGAATTTCTTTGACTAGGGTTCTAAAGAGGCCTTTTTTTCCTAAATATTTTGTTTTAATTTCTTCACTTAGATTTGTTTCGGCATTTAGTTGCTGTTTGATTTCCTCTATTTGAGTTTGAAGTTGATCGATTGTCATATATTTTATTGTATCAGTTATTTATATTTTTATGGTTTTACCTGGTAACAAAAAACCCCGCAGGTGCGGGGTCTCAAATTTCTTATTTATTTTATGCGTGATTAACCCTGCACTTTTTCAATAACTTTTCTAAAGGCATTAAAATCGCTAACAGCAAGGTCAGCTAACATTTTTCTGTTAAGCTCAACTTGATTATCTTTAAGGGCTTTGATTAATCTTGAGTAGCTAAGTTTAGCTTCCATAGATTTTAGACCAGCATTAATTCTAGTGATCCAAAGTCTTCTGAAGTCTCTTTTTCTTAGTTTACGACCGATGAAGGCATATTGGCCGGCATGAAGTAAAGCTTCTTTAGCTCTCTTATATAGTCTGTTATTTGTACCTCTGAAACCTTTGGTAAGGCTGAGGACTTTTTTATGACGTCTGTGTCTGGTATAACCTGATTTAACTCTTGGCATGATTTATTATCTTTCTAGTTTGCTTATGCAAGACCAAGCATTCTCTTGATCTTCTTTGCCCACTTTCCAGTAACTTCTACTGGGATTCTGTAAGCTCTTTTAGCTTTTTTACTTTTGTTGCTTCTTAAATGTCTCATGTTCTGAGTTCTTCTCAGAACTTTTCCAGAACTAGTAATCTTAAATCTTTTTGAAACACCTTTTCTAGTTTTTTGCTTGTACTTTTTCATATTAATTAAAATTTATTTATTTACTTTTGATTGGCATTAGCTGGGCAATTAATTTTTTACCCATCATTTTTGGTGCTATCTCTGTGCTTCCAATTTCGCTTGTTTCCTCAAACACTCGATTAAACAGATCAAAACCAAATTCTTTTTTAGTGATTGCTCTTCCTCTGAATTGGAGAGAAAGTCTGACTTTATCACCTTTTTCAAGAAATTTCTTGACTTTGTTAAGTCTAGCAACGAAGTCTCCTTCACCCATAAATGGAGTAAATCTTACTTCTTTAATATCTTGATTCTTTGCTTTTTTTCTACCTTCTGCCTTTTTTTGTTGCAGTTGGTATTTGTGCTTGGCTAAATCAATGATTTTAACCACAGGAGGTTTAGCTCCTTCTGTAACCAAAACCAAATCTTTTTCAGCTATGCGAGCTTTATCTAAGGCTTCACTGGTAGGCATTACACCTAGCATGTCGCCATATTCGGTTAAGACTCTCACCTCCGGATAACGGATGTGGTGATTGGCTGTTATAAACCTACTGCTACCTTGCCTACTATTTTTGTCTTTGCTTTTTCTGATCACAGATTTTTATGTTTTTTCTTTATATACTTAATAAAAATAAAAAGTTTCAATAACGAAGGCTAATTATATCAGGAAATTTAATATTTGTGTAATCGAGTTTGATTAGGTATAATAACACCCTATTTAAAAATGAACTTGTAGCTCAGTTGGTTAGAGCGCTTCGTTGACATCGAAGAGGTCAGAGGTTCGAGTCCTCTCAAGTTCACAGATATAATAAATGTATTCTACCACTCACATAATTGGGTGGTTTTTTTATTTTAATTAGTACTAAAATTATTGAAATTAACCTTTACCCTATCAAATCATATATAAAATCTGATAAATTAATAAAATATGAATAATCATCAAGCTAAAAGAATACTAGACCCAAGGGAACAAACCTATTTGGCTAGGTTTAATGTATCTGTTTCTAATTTAGACATGAATGCTATCGGTGAGACCCCAGTTGAATACTTAACGGGTAAAGCTGAGTTTTATAACAGAGTATTTCAGGTTACTAAAGACACTCTAATTCCTCGAGTTGAAACTGAAGAACTTGTTGATTTAGTTCTTAAGGATATTAAAAATCTTCATGAACGGAATGAGAGTAAGGAGATTATCCTGGCTGATATTGGCTGTGGAGCTGGTCCAATTGGGGTTACACTTGGCTTAGAGATGGATAAATTAAAGATCAAAGGGACTGTTTATTCTTCTGATGTCTCAAAGGAAGCGGTTGAAATAGCTCAAAGAAATGAAGGATTATTAAATATACCTCAAAGTGAATTGGTAAAGTTTGAATTCTTAACCTCTGACTTACTTAGAAGTTACCCTACTGATATTAAATTTGATATCTTAATTGCCAACCTTCCCTACATCCCAGAACAACGGGTTGATCATCTAGGTGAAAGTGTAAAAGATTATGAGCCTCATTTAGCGCTCAAAGGTGGTGAAAATGGCCTTAGTTATATCTATCAGTTTCTTGATCAGTCCCCTAGTTATCTATCTGAGAATGGGTTAGTTTTCCTTGAGATTGATCACACTCATTCTTTGCAGGATTTCCTTGATTACAAAGATAGATTTGAGATTAGCTTATTTAAAGATGAATATGGACAGAATAGATTTGTCCGTTTAGAGAAAAGATAAGTTTAAACAAAAATCTTAATCACCAGAATAAGCAGTAGACTGCTCATGGTGCATCTGGTCAAAGACAGCTTTAGTTTGCTCATGCTGCTTTCCACCAATTTCCATACCAGGTCTCTTACCTCTTCTCTTCTTCTTAGATTTGGCATTTTGAGTATGCATCCAAGTTTTAGTAGAGTGTACTTTTTTTCTAAGTAATTTAATAAATTGTCTAATTTTATCTAAGTATTCTCTAAGACCAATTCCCTCTCTACCCTGGTCTACGACATCTTGGAATAGAGTGATTTCAGTAGTTAAGCCTTTGACTTCTCTACTCAGACTAGCCATCTCTGCTTTAATCATCTTCCTAGTATCATCAAGTTTCCTCTGAGTTTTTTTTGCTTCAGCGGAATATAAGTCATGAAGATCAATAGGATTAATCTCTTTGTGAAGTTTTTGTCTTATAGCTTCCTTTTTCTGTTTTCTCTCAAGGTCCTGTTGAGACATGTCCTGAGGGTTCATACCATCAAAACTTGATCCTCCAGCATTAGCTAATGCTTGGCTGAAAGGATTTAGATTATCTCCACTTTTGATGTTCTGAGAACGCAAATTCTTCTCGATTTCTGGAGAAAGCGAAGGTGCTTTCTTTTGGTTTCGAGATGTAGAATTTGCTTGTAGTGCTTTTGCAAAAGGATCCATCATAAACTTTGTATTTAAAGTCCACAGATTATAGGATAAAAAGCACTATCTGTCAAGTTATAACTTGAGTAAATAGTCGATGACTTTATCTCTTTCAATCACAGTTACAAAATAATGTTTGTATTGGTCTTCATTGAATTCTTTCAATGCTTCTTCATGTAACTTTGATTTGATATCTTCAATTTTAGCTTTAATTTCGTCTTCTGTGGCAGTCAATTTTTCTGTTTCAATAATTTCTTGGAGAATGAACTCAAGTTGGACTTGGCCTAAATGCATAACAGCCATTCTTTGTGAGAACTGTTCAAAGCTTTGACCTTGTTTTTTGAGGTAGTCTTCTAAAGTAGTATTAACTTGTTTTAGATCTTGTTCTAGTCTTCGAAGTTCAGCTTTAACTTTTTCTCTAAGAATAATTTCAGGGATTTGTGGTTTGATTTCCTCGACTAAGTTTTTGAAGATGACACTAAGAGTCATGTCCTCTTTTTGCTTGTCAGTCATTTTGTGAGTGTGTTTACCTTCATGACCTTTTTGAGGCTTATCCCCTGCTTTATCATCATGAGAGTGATCGTGGACCTTTTCTTCTTCTTTTTTGATTTCTTTAACAGCTTCTTTTTTAGCAGCTTTAGCAATTTTTTTGTAATCACCAAGTTTAAATTCTGGTTTTTCACCAATATCTGCAACTAACTCCCAGTCCTCTTCCATGTTTAATTTAACTGGTTTGATATCTGGATTAGTCAGTGGTCTGTATTTACCATCGTTAATAGCTTTGTTGTATAAAGCTGGAACTAAATCTTGGAGGACTCTATCAATGATATTGATCTTACCGATTTGTTCTTCAGCAACATGAGTAGGTACTTTACCTTTTCTAAAACCAGTTGCTTTTACTTGAGGAGCTAATTTTCTGAGAGTTTTTTGATAAGCAGCCTTCGCTTCTTCTATGGGCACGATCAGCTTAACTTGAGTGTTAGCGATAATTAATTCAGGAGCTTGAGCTTTAGGTGCTTGAGTTTTCTTGTCTTCTTTTTTTATAGTTTTTGTTGGTTTTTTAGCGATATCTTTGGTCATAGGGGGAAATTATACCATTAAATTTTTATACGTTAATCTGGGGATATGATTAAAGTTTGATTATTTGGAGCGAGATACGGGAGTCGAACCCGTCCCTTCAGCTTGGGAAGCTAACATACTACCGATATACTAATCTCGCATGTTGTAGAGCCACGAGCGGGATTCGAACCCGCGAAACGAGGTTTTGCAGACCTGTCCATTGGACCACTCTGGTATCGTGGCGTTGAGAAGTAATTATAACCTATCAAAGCCAATCTTGTTTAAGAAAGACAAATATCAGACCAAAGGATGAGGCAGTTGCTAACGAGATGATCATCCAGAATGCGTAAGGGTTATCCCCTAGTGGAATATGGACGTTCATACCAAATATTCCTGAAATCATAGTGGGGATAGTTAGGATAACTGTTACAGAAGTTAATAATTTCATAATCTTGTTTAGATTATTTGACAAGATATTATCGTAGGCATTCCTGGTGTTAATTACTCTTTTAATATTAGAGTTACACATTTTAATTAATTGCTCATTATCCATAATTAAATCTTCAATTAATTCTTTGTCATCTTCATTCAGATTGAGGAATTTTCCTTTTAATAATTTAGATAAAGAAATCCCAGTTGGATGGAGACCAAATAAGATATCGTCAAAGGTATTTTCAAAGTTAACGAATTGGGCAATTTTCTTATTTGTGATTTTTTCTAAGTCTGATGATTTTTGTTTAATCTGTTTAGATAACTTTTTCACTAGTTTTTCATAGTCTAGATTAATAGATGAAAGTAATTGGATGAGTAAATTATTTTTTTGAGTTGTTTTAAAATCAACCTTTCCCTTTGCGAAGAGGTCAATAATCGGTACTTTTTGGGAACTTAATGTGATGATGAAGTTTCTCCCAATGATGAAGAGAAGCGGGATGGTATCTATCTTTTCTAAATCAGATGAATAGATTGCATAGCGAGTGAAGTAATATGTGATGTTTTCATCTTTTTCTATTCTAGGAACTTCAAAAATATCCATTACATCAGTAACAATTAATGGATCAAGGTTAAATTGGTCCACCAGTAGATCTAATTCTTTTTGGCTTGGTTGTTCTAGGTGAATCCATGAGCCAGATTTGAAGTCTTTTAATTCTTGAATAGTTTCATTGGGAAGGTTGCGGTATAAGATTTTTAGCATAGTGGGAAGTTTGATAAGTTACGTTATAGATTCATTTATTATAAATAGGATACAATAATGTTACATTTGTAAATTATCATGTCAATTATACCTAAATCTATTTTTAGACTTCAGGGTAGAAAACCGAGGTTTTTCTCATTATTTTCTGTAGTTAAATATCTTTTTGTATATTTAATACTACTTGGTTCCTTTTCTACAAAA
>Ga0210043_1000458_pt1 | contig 43240 bp, 59 predicted proteins | sample CryGeymet201501t_FD_183990 | JGI IMG/M metagenome (GOLD analysis project Ga0210043, IMG submission 183990) | Groundwater microbial communities from Crystal Geyser aquifers in Utah, USA - Crystal Geyser metaG 2015-01t (SPAdes) (version 2) | ecosystem: Environmental > Aquatic > Deep subsurface >... | reverse complement strand
TAAATCTTTAGTAAATTTTGTATTTTTCATTATAACATAAATCCCGGAAAAATGAAATATTTTTTTTGAAAAATAATAACCTTTTGTAAACCCTACAAGTTTGTCTACGTCAAATAAACCAACAGCAGTAAAATCTTGTTGAGTATTTATTTCATGAATAACTGTATTAATAGCCCCAAAGTCGTTAACTAAGTTATTAATACTTTTATACATTTCAGTTGATAAAGCTAACAACTGTATTATATCCTCATTTTTTAAAACTCTAATATCCATTATAAACTCTCTAATTCAGTTACTCTTTCTTCTAACTGTTCTATCCTTATTAGCAAATCAGTTAAAAAACGCTTTAAAGGCTCTGATGTATCTCTAACATTAAAGTCAATTTCAACCACTTTTGTTAAATTTTGAGGAATATTTATACTATCTACCATTTTCTCTTCCCGCTATTTTATACTCAATTTCCTTAATTACACCTGTACCTTGAATTTTAAATTGAATATCGCTACCTCTTTGATATTCCTGAGGTACTTTTAACTCAAATATTCTATCCCCATTTAGCTTTTTATTTAAAACTTTAACCCCATCAATATAAATGTCAAATAAAAATTCACCTTCTGCGCTAACATAAATATTGTTGTACAATTTTATATTAGAAGGCTCGCCATCGGCTAATACAGGCGATTCATAGTAAAAATCTATCTGTCTACCCGTAAACAACGTAGCTATTTGCTCATTTATAACACCATATAAAACATTGTCAAATACACCTAAATTATAAACTTCAACCGTATTAAACTCTATTGTTTTAAATATAAATGGATTAAACCTTAAATCAAAAATAAATAAAGAACCATCTGTTAAAGTTAACATATACTGTTCGCTATAAACAGTAGCAGATATTGTATTTAAACTAATTCTACCTAATTTTTCTTTCGTAACAACTTGTATACCACCAGATAAAGAACAAATACCATCTGAAGAAACCCAAATTAAGGTATTCTTTACTACTTTAATTGTATTATGATTTATACAACCATGTTCAGCGCTAAGTAAAACTAGCCTAAAATTAGCTGAAGACGTACCTAGTAATAAATAAGCTTTACTATTAATATAAATAGCTAAACCATCTGGTATTGCAGCTATGCCTGTTATAATTCCCGATATTAAAATTGTGTTAGCCGCAGGCCAAGCATCAGGTAGACCAATCTCGCTAAAATATAGATAATTATTTTTAGCTGCAAATATTATGCCATATGCTTCAGTAAAATATCTTAAACCTACAGGTGGCGGGGTATAATCATAAGTAGATAATATTGTACCTATGGCATTTATAGTTTGAATATTATCTGTATATGTAGTATCTCCATTGTCAATTTCAACAATCAGCGTAAAATCTGTTGCATCTGCACCAATACGATATATACGTATTTTATCTACAAACACATTCGAAGATGTTTGAAAATCTGAAATATCGACTTCTTTATTAGCGCTTAAACTTAATTCATCTGAAACAGGCGAAGGTGCACTTTCAATACCTTCACTACTATCGTAAAAAGTATACATATATTGTAAAGTTTCAGATGAAGTAGAAATACTACCAGTCCCACCATCTACTGTTGTTAATTTAACTGTAGGAGCGGTTATACCTAATGGTTTAACTGTCCCACTTACTACTTTTTGAGCGTAGTTTTCTTTTTCCGACCAATAAAGTTTATTATTATATTCAATATATTCCCTATCGTTTGTACTGCTGTACCAAGTATCACTAAATTTATAAAACCATCTATCTATTGCTGTTCCGGATAAAGTATAGTCTTTAATGGATGTGAGATTGCCTTTAGCATTATCTATATTTTTATATAGAAGTGCTTCATTAGGCATAACTAAAGTTTCGTCTTTTCTAGTAGCTAAACCACCACTAAAATTATCTAGTTTCATTAAACTTTAACCTCTTCAATAACCATAGTTACTCCTTTACCGGAAGAACCCCATGAATTATCGTTAAATTGTATACTACCTGCTGTTATAGCTGGTCCTACTCTTAGTTCAATAGCTACTGGACTAGTACTTGCTGCGGTATGTTCGTATTCTATTGTAAGTGCTAATGGATAAGTTGTGCCATTAATTGACGCACGAGCGTAATCACCTCTTACAAAAGTCCCATCAACAAATAATAAAGCTGCTCCTGCAACACCTAAAGCAGAAGGATGTATACTACCTCTAAATTTTATTAATATTTTATTACCTGTAGCAGAAGGGGTAAAACTACGTGAAAATAATTGCGTTCCTTCGGTTATAGCAGGTGCAGAACCTGCTCTTGGAATTAAGCTGGAATATGAAGTAACAGCTGTACTCTCATCTACTGTTCTTTGTACTACAGAGCCCGCGGGGGCAGTTGCTACAGGTAAATTAGTTAATAAGCTTCCATCAACAGCAGGTAATTTTGCTGAATTATCTAATTGAATAACATTTAAAGCACTAGTGCCTGCATCTAACCTAGAAGCTGTACCAAGCTCTAAACTAGATACTAAAGCTAAATCTGCTGCAACATAGTCTAAAGCAATTTGAGCTTCTGAAGCTGCTCTTGCAGTTGTTTCAGCATTAATCAAAGCAGTCATAGCAGTTGCAACATCATCATCTGCTGCTTCGTAAGCAGAAGTTAAATCTGCAACAGATGCATCAAATAAACTTGAATCTAATATTAAATCCCCTGTATCAGGATTAAACTTGAACATTATTGTATCATAATAATACACATGCCATTCAGTGCTTGATATTTCTTTAATCCAGATAACATCAACTAAATTTAAAGATGAAGCATCTCTAGGTGTAGCTATATAAACAGGTAAGTTATTAACATCCACATATAAAGTATTATCTAAAGAGTCAATTTTTTCTTTAATAGAAAAATCATCATCATAAGGAAAATTACTCGCATTAATTTTAGTTAATATTGTACTTGTGGTACCTCTAACTTGTGTAACAGAACCAGAACCTAGGTTTAAATCTTCAAGGCATATTAAATTTCTTTGAAAAGTTATTTTTTCACTGCTCATGTTAAACTCCAAATGGTCTATATGGTACACTATAAGCAACTTGAGAAAAGTTTTTAGCTTTTTCTAAAGAATAATCTTCTAATTGCTTGACATATAAATTAATTTCTTCTACACCCATAGACCTATTTTGCGCATCGTGATTATCTCTTAATGCTCTACCAGCTATGTAATGTGCTAAAGGTTCTTTTGCTACAACACTAATGTTTATAGTAGAAATAATGTCGGTTATCGTTGTAGGTGTTTCAATATAAAATACTTTAATAAATCCATCCTCTTTAACTTCACCTAAATCTCCAAGGGTATCACCTAGATTAAGCTGCAAGTCACTATAGGTTACACCAGTAATTATACCATAGCTACCACCAAAATTAATATTATCGATTACTGCATTTACTGGAGTAGGATAAACAAGCATGCGACCTTCTTGTAATTTATCTACTAAATAATGCGTTATTTTTTCACTGGTTTCAGCTTGCCAAGTAGAATTTATTCTATCTAACTCATTTCTGGATGTTTGCTTTAACGGTTTATCTTCAAATTCAACGCGTAAAATCTTATACGCAAAACTAGATAAATCATATAAAGTTTGATTATTTATAAGTTCTACATATTTTTCACGTACATATAATATTGTATTTTTAGATATATCAACTAAACCATCATTTAATAAAGATAGTAATCTACCATCAGTCCAACGTTCTCTGGCTAAATCTGACAGAGTATGCCTCGCATCTTTTATTACTTCTTCAGCTGTAACCATAATATACCTAAAAACTCAGATATAGGGCCGACTTGACTCGGCCCTATAAAGATTAACTAATGACTAATTATGCGCCAAAATCAGTGTATTCGCCGTTATTTTTACCGAACTCGATATAAACACAAATAAACTCAAATTCTCCTGCAGAAGGGTCTGCGCTAAATTTAGCTGTAACAGTTTTACCTGTTCCAGTTGGAATACGTGGAGCTTTTGTAAGAGTTGTTGTACCAGAAGCTAAAGTATTTGGAGCGCCTTCAGTTAATGTTAAAGCATCAATAGTTCCAGCTTGAGGGTCCTGAATATATCCAGTACCGTTTAGTGCTAGACCATCTCCAAGCTCATTGCCACCATCAAAACCAAAGTCAACTGTCAAATTGGCTTGACCAGCTACAACACGTTGTACCCCTGCTTCAATTATTAGACAATTTGCTGGAAGCTCAAAAAGTTCATTTGAAGCTGTACTATCAACATCAGTATGTTTTACATTAGCAGAAGAAACAGAGATAACTTTTTTCTCATAATTCTTCCTTATGCGTCTTAAATCAGTCATTTTATGACTCCTATGTTATAATTATAAGTATGCAACTATAATTATAAGGCTCAATTAAGAGCCTTATAATTAAGGAGCAGGTTGAGTTTCTAAGTCCACACAGATAATTCCATTGTCAATCCCAGATACAACTGCTTGCTTATAGTCTTGGTTTTCAGCAAGAAGTCTAGTTTTCTGTGCTTCTGTCCAAAATTCAACGCAACTTTCTGATTTAATAGCAAAGTCTTCACTTGCTTGGAAGCGATAATCAGGCATTTTACCGAAACCTAATTGTATTGCATTAGCACCAAGGATTAAACCGCGTGAAGTTTGAGCTAAAGTTGAATCGTAACCAGTTTGACCTGTCCATTTACCCGCGCTATCTTTCTTACGTAAGCCAGCAATCTCAACTTCAGTAAACTCAAAACCAAAAGTAGAAGCTGCGCTATCAGTGTCGCCAAAGAAAGCATCTGCTTCAACTAAGTACAAGTTTCCAACCTTACCAAAAACCCCTTTAATTAAGCGGTTGTTGTTTCCACGTACATCTGCATTATACATAATAGTTTGATAAGCAGAAGATTTCTTAAGGAATGTAGCCATTGAAGGGTCCATTATGAACAACCAACAAGGTTTTCCATCAGAAAGTGTATAAGGAGCTAGAGGTCTACGAGTAGACCCTGTATCATAACCTGTACCATTTTTAATCTTTTCTTCTATAGTTAAAAGTTCATTATAGCCAAAAGTAGAACCTAAATCAATAATATGTGAAGGTGAAAGATCATGTATTCCTTGAGCTACGTCAAACAATGCTTGGTCTTTCCAACGTACAAATAAGTCACCTAGTTTAGTACGACTATCGCTATGTTGAGTTAATGACAAATCGCCAATATCAACACCATCAAAAGCATCGCCATTATCAACAACTAAGCGATAACGAGCAACAGTAAGGGTATTACTAAACTTCTTTTTCTGCTCACCTTTACCAAAAGCAGTTTCTTTGCCTTTAATCGCTTTCCCAGAAAGGTTACCATCATAATCAAATACAACAGTATGTCCTTCAGAAGCATTAGTATTATTTGCTTGTACCACTACAGAATTAGACGAGTTTCCAGTGTAAGGAGTCCAAAATGATTTTGAAGCGGCTTGTAGTAAACCTTCACGCATCCATTTTTTACGCTTTAGTTCACTAGTAAAAGGTAATGCTACCATCTTACTTCTCCATAATTAATGTTTAAAATATTTCATTATTATAGGATAATATAATATCCTCTTTTTCGCCGTGCTCATCTGGTTTATCACCACCTCCGACTTTAGATAAATTAGGGTCGTTAGGTAACTTATCGCGTTTAACACTCTTACCTGCAGTAAGATAGTCCTTCGCTTCTTGTAAAAAGTTTTCAAATGATATTTCGCCAGTCTCCAATCTTTTACTTATACGTGGAGGAATGTCGTTTTCAAACACTGTATCGTTAAGTTGAGAATCAGGATTTTCCTGATTGAACTTCTTTAATACTTCTTTTCTACGTTCCAGTTCACTTTGCTTTAGCTCTTCACTAGAAATCTGCGTTATTTCAGTATTAAGCTCTTCGGTATATTTTGCTAAAGCTTCTTGCTCATATTTATTTACCTTGACACGCCAAGCTTCAGGGTCAGAGAATTTAAGATTGTCTAACTCTTCTTCTTGCTCTTCGGTTAATGAGACTTTAACATTACCAATAGCTTTTTTCTTTAAAGCGCTATTTTCTACTTCAAGTGCTTTTTTACTTTGAGATATTTTAGTATACTCTGATTGAGTATCACGTCTGCGTTGCTCAGCAATGGCGGCAAAACGAATTTCTGGAGATAGACCTTCTGGTAAAACATATTTACCGTCTTCACCTCTTTTAATACTTTTAACAGCTTCGTTAACCGATTGCTCAAATTTAACAACAGGATCTACATCATTAGATGTATTATCTGTTGTTTCTGATTTAGTTTCGCCTGAGTTATCCACAGGCGGTAACAAATCATCATAAATGTCCGCAGGTGGAGTATCAGATTTATTCTCTGGAGTACCCATTATTTTACCTCTAAAATTTAAAATAGTTTTATAAATAAAACCAAAATATATTTAATTTTATCATTTTTTTATGTACATGTAAACAAAAAACTGTTATAATAAAAGTTATTAAATTTAATACAAGTAGTATGTTATGCAAACGATACAACAAAATTCAAATTTAGACCTTATAGAAATTAAAGCGCTATGGCAAGCAGTATTATTACAGGCTATAATAGATATTAAATCTACTCCACAAGCAAAAGAAGCAGCTATAAAATGGGTTAAAAAAGAAAAAAAAGATTTTGAAATGGTTTGTTATTTAGGTGGGTTAAATCCAGAAAAAGAACGAGAAAATATATTAAAACTTATAAAAAGGATTCAAAATGGAAAATAAAAGAATATTTACTTTTTCTGTTAAACCTACCGATAAAGAAAATATAATAGAAGTAGAAAAATTAAGTTATCATAGCTCAAAAACTGGTATAAGCTTTAGTTATTTAATATTAAAAGCTATAAAAGATTATAATGAAAAAATAAAGGTTAAATAGTGACTATTAACGATAATCTAAAAGCTTCAGCTATAGCTAAGTTAAAAGGTGGAGACTCTATAATACAAGTTGCAGAAGAGTGTGGGTTACCAGAAAAATTAGTTGAAGAATGGTTTAATAAGTTAGAACCTAATGATTTAATACACCTTCAAGCCAATCTAAATGCAATACAAAGAGTTGCAGACGGAGAAATACTAAGTCCTTCAGAAGTAAATAGACAAAGAATACAAGATAAGTTAGAAATAACCGCGATTGATTTAATCGACGCCGCTAGAGCTAATATATACACAGGTGATTTAGCTCAGTCAAAATCAATTCAACTATTATCCGCTAGTTGTAGTATGTTATATAAAAGTTTTGTAGGTAGTGCAAAAGGAACTAATGGTGATGAATGTGGGTCTACAACTTTGGATTTAATAGAAGAATTAGGGCTTGATTAATGCTATCTATAGATAAGCCTAAGTTTTTGGAATTGTATAAAGGTAAGAAAATTGTTGATAATATTGACTTATTTTATTCTAAACCTAAAAATAACGACGATTTAGTTAAAAACTACTTAATTTCAAAACTCTGGCGTTTAAACAATTTATATACTATTATTGATAAATATGGTAACAAAGTTCGCTTTGTTATGAACTTATCACAACATCGCGTATACGCAGCTAAATTACACCACCCAAGGCTTATAATCCTTAAATCGCGTCAGCAAGGCATATCCACATTTTGGTTGATTGACTTTTTTGATGACTTATGCTTTCGTAAAAACCTTTCTATAGGACTAATGGCCCAAGGGCAAGATGAAGCCTCAACATTATTGGAGCGTGTAAAATTGCTATGGGATGAATTCCCTTTATCAACCAAACAGTTGCTTGGTTTAAGTGTAGTTGAAGATAACACAAAACGCTTGTCACTCTCAACAGGGTCCAAAATATTTGTAAGAACTAGCTTTAGGTCCACAACACTTCAAAGATTACATATATCAGAAATGGGTAAAATTGCCAACAACTATCCCAAGAAAGCTAAAGAAACTAAGACTGGGACACTCCAAACTATTGCAGCTGGAAACCCCGTAGTTATTGAGTCTACTGCTGAAGGTGATAATATGTTCAAGACAGACTGGGAAAAAGCCGTGACCAATGTCAACGCGCTTTCACCTAAGGATTTTTATCCTGTCTTCCTTAGTTGGTTGGACGACCCTACATGTGTTGAGTCTATGCCACAAGTAATAGATGATAAGACAGCTAAGTATTTTGAAAAGATTGAACTGGAGCTTAACAGAGTTATATCACTAGAGCAAAAGAACTTCTGGATAATGCAATATAGAGAGTTAGGCGACGAAATATACCAAGAATATCCTAGCACAGAAGAAGAAGCCTTCATGGTCAATAGAGCTGGTGCTTACTATGCACACAAATACCTAACTCAAGTTGTCAAGCAAAAACGCATTGTATATGACTTATATGATAAGAACCTTGACGTACAAATTGCTGCAGACCTTGGTATGGACGACACAATGGTAATTACTGTCTTCCAAGATTATAACGATAGTACCCGTATTATAGATGAAGTTTACGGTAATGGAGAAGATATCAAATACTATTGTGATGAATTAAAGGAGAAGGAATATTATCCCCAACTCAATCACATCATTCTGCCTCACGATGCTGAAGTTAAAGAACTAACCTCTGGCTTAACTCGTAAAGAGGCTTTCGAGAATGAAATACCCCAGGCTTACATAACAGTATTAGCTAAAGTGTCTGTTCAAGACGGAATTAATGCTGTCCGTGATTTATTGAGTCGCTTATGGATAGATGCAAAATGCACCTATATCATGAAATGTCTAATGAATTACACTAAGGAATGGGATGATAAAAGGCAAGTATGGAAGAATAAACCTTTACATGATGAGTCAAGTAATGGGGCAGATAGCATTAGATATTTAGCGTTAGGTCGTTTAACTACAGTGTTAGGACGTAAAACTGGGCAAAAGAGGCCGAGGGGGTACGATGTATAGTGTTACAGTCTAATATTGTTATAATACAATACTCAAAAGTGGTTATAAACCTACTAGATAGATTTTAATAAATTTAATACAATACTCAAAAGTGGGTTATAAACCTACCAGACCTTGGATGTATAGTGTTACAGTCTAATATTGTTATAATACAATACTCAAAAGTGGTTATAAACCTACTAGATAGATTTTAATAAATTTAATACAATACTCAAAAGTGGGTTATAAACCTACCAGACCTTGGATGTATAGTGTTACAGTCTAATATTGTTATAATACAATACTCAAAAGTGGTTATAAACCTACTAGATAGATTTTAATAAATTTAATACAATACTCAAAAGTGGGTTATAAACCTACCAGACCTTGGATGCAAATGAACGAGCCCAGGGCGACACCCTACCCCTCTGACATTCTGTAATTATAGTACTTTCAAAAATATTACGCTTCTATAGTTATAAAGATATACACTTCTATAGCTATAAAGATATACAACTTTAATACTGCTATAGTTGTGCTATTTCATTGCTTTAATGTTATAAAATAATAATTATGTAATACTATTGTAGTGTCTCAGTATTCTTACACTTATTAGTTTCAAAACTTTAAAACTCTAGTAACTAAATGTTGTGGTGGAGGTACTACTGGGACAACCAATTTGTAACACTATTTACACGACTATTTTAATCGTATTAATTTTAGGGCATAATACATTTTGTAATTAATTCTTAATTTTGTTACGTAACATATTTAATATATAATTACAAAATGCATTAAATTACAAAAACCCAACCAAACCGGCAAATTTTGGTGTGACATAAATGTCGCACCCGTATAGTAACACCGCGCTCTACTAATATGTAACATAAGCATATAATAATAGTAACATCCCATCTGTAATACTACTAATACAAGCATAATATAATATATATATTATGCGGTTTTTTGCAATTAAACACATTTTGTAATTATATATCAAAATCATTACGGCAAATTTTACGCATCATTTCCACTACAATAAAAGTCTGCCTCATTTCTAACACATTCCCATTTGCATCACAAATTATACAAACTCATTTGTAACAAAACCAAAACATCTCTCTTAATTCATTAGCAATTAAAAATATGCCTCAAAACTCGGACAATTAGAATGCTCATTATAGCAACAAATCAGTCATTTTTGATGTGCAATAAGCAAAAGCTCATTTTATCCCGTACGAGCTTTAAAATCGATTTAAATGCTATAGCTCAATTTTAATGACATTTTAAATTAATATTTAGCTATATTAGTTAATAAAATTAACCATATATTAGTTATAAAATTGAAAAAAATCAAATTAATTGTGTACAAACTCGCAGCATGATATATAATATATTTATGAGTTAACAATTTTTTAAATAAATTATAGAATTAAAATAATTGTTACATGGCTCATTGTAATACATTATTGATTAAATTTAGGAGTATATAAAAATGACAGCAGAAATTATGCAGGCGATTAAAAATAATGACGTTGAGGGGCTAAGATTGCTTATAAAAGATGCCCCTCACCTAGACTTATCCCACAATAACATCGGCGATGCAGGGGCAGAGGCTATCGCAAAGGTATTAGCTGACTGCAAACTCCCTTCCCTAGACTTATCCAACAATAACATCGGCGATGCAGGGGCAGAGGCTATCGCAAAGGTATTAGCTGATTGTAATCTCATTTACCTCAATTTGTGGGATAATAACATCGGCGATGCAGGGGCAGAGGCTATCGCAAAGGTATTAGCTGCTTGTAATCTCATTTACCTCAATTTGTGGGATAATAACATCGGCGATGCAGGGGCAGAGGCTATCGCAAAGGTATTAGCTGATTGTAATCTCACGCACCTTTTTTTATCTGCTAATAACATCGGCGATGCAGGGGCAGAGGCTATCGCAAAGGTATTAGCTGACTGCAAACTCACCTGCCTTAATTTGTGGGATAATAACATCGGTGACGAGGTTTACAGAAAAGTCAACAACTTACCAGTCAAAAACAGGAGGGTATAAAGTGAAAACAATTTACTATAAATGGGTTAATAGGCGTGCAAACTTCTATTTACTTTTAGATTCCACTGGTGAAGCTTATATAGCTAAAAAGCCTTCACCCTGGCCAAAATTAATTAAACTAGCTAATAGGCTGAATATAATAGCATTTATAATTATTTTAATCGCTATTACGATTAGCCATTATGTGGGTTAAGTTAATACTACTAGTACTAATCGCAACAATTTTAACCTTTATATTAGGGAAATACTATGACACAAAATATTATAGAGAATGTAAGAGAAATAGAGAATCTCCGCAATCAGGTCGAAACTCATTTAATGACACAATCAGTCAAAGAATCAAAGACGTATTATATTGTTTATTTGGTGGACAATGAGCTTTATAATGCGATTAGAATTGATAAGGCTATGGGTAAAATAAAAGCGTTAAAACATTTACTAGCTCAATTAGAACATATCTATAAATTAGAAAATATGTTTGCGCTACAAATGTATGAAGAATATTATTAGGTAAGCAGTGCGGCTAAAAAGTAAACTAACGTAATATAATCGGAGGTTTTAACCTATGACTAGAATTAATTGCATTCCGCCAAATGAGTTACATGATAAGCATTTACTTGCTGAATACCGCGAGCTACCGCGAGTATTTACACTTGCTTATAACGCTTATTTGCGGGGTTATAAACAAACTGTGCATAGCTATACTATGGGCGCAGGCCATGTTAAATTCTTTTATGATAAATTAGGATATTTAGCTATAAGGCATATCCAGTTATGCAATGAGATGCAAAAGCGAGGTATGACAACAAACCTAGCTAATTGTCATAAAGAGCATCGTAATAAATGTATCGACGATGCTATATTTGCTACATATTGGAATAATTGGACGCCTAGCGAATTAGATAAACATATCAATCGTGAGCGTATCAATATACGATTGGCTGAAATGGGGGCCCGCAATGCCGACAAATAAGAAACATGAATATTACTATATATTAAAGTACATAGTTCACAATAAAAATGTTGAAATTCCATTCGCCAACAAAAGTACGGCTGAATTCTGTAAAGCTGATTTAAAAAGCGCTGGGATTGACGCAGAATTAGTTGAGGTTAAATATGAGTAATGTTATTAATATAACTGACAGCAAATTATTTAAAACTAAACTAAAGAATGCTTTAATTGTTGCTAACTTAGTTGCAATAGGTAAAGCAACAATTAAACAAAAGAAGTATGTAGCAAAAGTGTTGTACTTCAATATTGTTGCAAAATAATATTTATTATATATATATGAATTAATTGTGAATTAATTGTGAATTAATTGTTTACATTTGTTTATATATATAATATAATATATATATAACTGGTAACGATTCTCACCAGGCACAGTGCGAAGAGAATCAATTCTAATAAGGATTATTATAATGATTAAAAAAGCTTATCAACCTATTGTTGACTTACTAAATTCTAATAAAGATGCTAAAGTATCCGATGTTATTGACCAAGTTGTTGAACTAGTTTCGGCTAAAAGCTCACGCGGTGAAGTTGGCGGAAATTTTATTAAGGATAATGATGGAAATACTATTGCTATTAAATGCTACTACTTTAAAAGGTGGATGCCTTTAGTAGGTGAATCTGCTGTTGAGTTTGGTACAAAAGTTAGAACTGCAACAGGCTTTAATTCCATGTGTAAAGAAGGTGTATCACACTGGACTAAACAGCAAAGAGAAGCTAAAAATGCAAACGCAGAATTGCTTAATAAAGTTGCTAATGGTGACATTGCTCCTGAAAATATTCTTGCCGAGCAGGCTAAAATTGAAGAGACTAGAAAATCAATTGTAGATACTGACCTAGGTTTTGCTAGTGCTGAAGAGATTAATACTTATCTCGAAAATGAGGGTTTAACTTTCACACCAGCAACAGCATAATATTAGTTGTTATATTTGACACAAATAAAGCCCTACTATTTCTAGTAGGGCTTTATATTTTGTAATACTATTGAAACATTTTATAGCTTCATATAACGATAAAAATATTTTGCATAGAGGATATCTTATCATTATGTAATGACCGAATAATAAGATATTACAACTTATATTATGTAACGTATATAACGCAAAAAATTTTCAATTTATTTATTTACAAAATAATAATAATAATATATAATATATAATAATAAAAAATAGTAAATGATATTACAGTCGGTATTGCCTGTAAAGTAACTAAAAGGAGTAAAATAATGGGACGCCCGATTACACTAATACAAGAATCTTTACTTGAAAATATGCACACAAAGTATAGTTTTGGTGTACCTGTATTAAAGCTTATTAAAGAATATAATCTTGAGGGTAGTATAACACCACCAACTTTAGCTAAATTATTTAGTTATGTATCTGCTCTACATAATGAAAATACCCCTAAAGAAGTTTCAGCAACTATATATAATAGCTTATACCCTAAATGGTTAGCTAAAGAAAGTAAAAAAGTAGTGTCTAATCCTTCTAGTGTTGTATATGTGGGGAAAATGCCTTTAGGACGTTGGGAAGTGTTGAACTAGAAAATAATAATTAATTATGCTAATTGAATTATTTATAAAAGCGGGTTGGTACACTGTACCGCTTAAAGGCGAGTTAAAACGTCTTGAAAGCGGTAAGAAAACAATCCCTATATATGAAAAAGATTGGAATAAAAAATATGCGAAAGAATTTAACACTAAAACAACCTTATTAGCTGCCGCTCTAACAGGTAAGCAGTCTAATATTATAGCTATAGATTGCGACAACCAAGCTACTTATGATATATTTAAAAGTTTGGACCCCAACTATAACTTTCACTTTGTTAGTAAAGGGAAACCTGAGGGTGGTGGTACTATACTATATAAATATACGGATAAAGTGGGTGGTTTTCAACTTAAAAATGATTGCTTAGAACTTGACTTTTTTAGCGATGAGGGTTGTGTATATTTACCAACAGAAGAAAATTATACAAAAGAAAGTTGGGTTGGTAAAACTGAATTACCTGAAATAAAAGAAGCGCCTTCTAATATATTAGCTTTATTAAAAACTTTAAAATCTAAAAGACCTGATAATGTTGCAAAATCAAATCAGGTGAAAACAACAATATCTAATAGACTAGCACCTTTATTAGATGTGTTTGTAAAAAATGAAAAATACGACCCAGGATTGTTTAAGATTATTACACCATATAGCTTTAGGGATTTACCTAGTTATGTTAAAAAAGGACATTTACATCCCAATGATATTCCCAACGGTCGTGGTAGCGAGTATTTAAGCAAAGTTAGTGCTATATTAGGCGCAGATATTTCTGTTAATGTTGAGACTTATACAAGAACTATGCTGCTAATCAATAGTTTTTGGGAAAAACCTCTAAATCGTGCAACATTATTTTCAACTATAGTTAATCCAATGGTTGAAAGTAAAGCAACTATAAATGGTGTACCTATATGGCAATATGACCCTCATTGGGAAAAAATGGGTTTTATAGCAACTGCAATAAATGGTGACTATTTAGAAAGCTTTTTTGATGATATTAAAAGTACTTACTACTTAATTAATTATAGTGTACCTTATATAAAAGGATTTAACGAAAAAAGACAGGTTATAAATACTTTAAAAACTTTAATGGGGCGTTCTGTTACTGAAATGCAATACGATAGTACAAAGCAAATAGTGCGTACTGTATTAAATCCTTCATTAGAGTTTGGGCATATTGAAGCTACAGATAGGTATAATTTATTTAGGCAAAGTGAAGAATTAGCTATTATAAATAATCCATTACCGTATAAAACTAATTATAACAAACCAATTGCAACTTTGAATTATTTAGAGAGTTTAATACCTGATGATACAATGCGTATGTTTGTACTTAGCTTTTTAAAAACTAAGTTTACAACTTTTAAATATTCACCAATTATAATATATTTAATAGGTAAGCCGGGAAGTGGTAAAGACACATTAGTTAACATTATAAGGCGTATAATTGGTGACGAGTATGTGTCAAAACCCGATACAAGGGTATTTGTTGAACAATATAATGGGTGGATGCTGGATAAATTTTTTATTCAATTGGACGAATATGGAAATAAGCTAACTAGAAATAATGAAAAACAAGAAGTATTAGGTAAGCTAAAGGCTTATACAGGTAGTGAAGAAATGCAAATAAGAGCTATGCGCTCGGATGGTTTTAATTATAAGCATTGTATTAGTTTTATTATGACAGCTAATAATAATCCTTTACCTGTTGAAATGGACGATAGGCGTTTTGCCTTTATTAATACTCCTAATAAATTGGAAGCACAACCTTGGGTAAAAGATATGGGAGGTATATCTAATGTACAAGATAGGATTAAACAGGAAACACAAGACTTTTGTTATTATTTAGGAACTGAAATACCTAAACTGTCTAGCGATAAATATGTTATTGCTCCTATGAATGAAGATAAAGAAAAGTTAATAATTGATAGCTTACCTGCAGCGGAGCAAATTGTTTACTACGTTCGTAATAGCCAATTTGATATGCTTAAAGAATTAGCTTCAGAATTTAGTACGCCTTCCATAGATGAAATGTGGGAAAAGAATAGACTTGAAAGCGAAAGATTAGAAGCTTTATATATGGCCATGACTGAGGGAGCAGGCTCAACAAGAACATTAATAAGACTTATGAAAAGAGAAGGCTTTAAAAGAAGCCATACAACTAAAAAAGGTGAAAATCATTTTTATTACTACATAAATGATTTACATAACTTTAAACAAGTTGAGCAAAAAGAAGAAGACTTTTTACTTGACGAAGCTAAACAACAAATAAAAGGGTTAGAATAATGGACGAGTATATTGCTTTATTATATAAACATCAAGATATAGTTATAAAGTTAGGTATATTTTTTATAATAGGTTTTTTAATAACTGCATTTAATGACTATTTTGTTAAATAATTTTAACTTATTACTATAAGTTTATTATAAAAATACTTATAATTATTTAAGGAGTAACCTAATGGCTTTAATTATTATATCTATTTATGGAGCGTTTTCGACTGCTATAATTTCTTATGAAGATTGTAAGCGTATTCAAAATAAGTATAACAATCATCTATTAAACGAAAAATATAATATTTACGCTAGTGTTGATTGTATTAAATTATCGGATTTAGGTTATGAGTGAACCAATAACACAAATTAGTAAAAAGTTAGGAAAAACTGAAGCTATAAAAATGTCACATATTCAAAGAATAGTTGCTTTTGAGTATGGTTTTAGTGTGGAAGATTTAAAGCATAAATCTAGAAAAGCTAAAATTGTACACTATAGGCATATAACTATGTACTTATGTAATGAATTAACATATAATTCATTAACTCAAATTGCTTATGCTTTTAATAGAACAATTATTAATGCTATTAATAATATTGAAGAGCGTATAAAACATGATGCGCCTGAATTTAAAGCACAATTAGAAGCTTTAACGATTAAAATTAAAGCTACTTGGAAATTACAAACGCAAGGGGTACCAAAATGAGTGAATTAGAAGATATGTTTTTTGCATTCTTGGAGTCGGATGAACCTGATATGTATATAACAGGTGTAGCTGGCACCGGTAAAACAACATCGCTAAAAACTTTAGTTAAGCATTGTTTAGAACACAATATACAGCCAATAGTTAGTGCTTTTACTCATAAAGCGTGTAATGTGCTGAGGAAAAAATTACCTGCAAAAGCTGTAATATGTACATTACATAGTTATTTAACAAAACGACCAACTGTTAATGGTAATGCTGTTAGCCGTCAGCACGTAGAAAGTAGCACCATTACGGGTGGGGCAGAAAAAATTACTTTATTATTTATAGATGAATTTAGTATGGTTGGCGAGCGAGATTATGTAGACATAGCTGCCTTACAATATGATGAAGATGGTGAGCTAGTTATGAAAGTAGTTTATATAGGTGACCCTAATCAGCTACCACCTGTTAAAGATATGATAGCTATAGTACCTAAAGGACCTTTTTGGTGTAAATTAACTAAAATATATAGACAATCTGGGGATAATGAGCTACAGGAGACTTTACTTACTCTTAATGATTATATTAATGGTGAAGAAGCTAAGGCCTTATTACCTCATGAAACACTAATTAGAGATATAGATATAGTTAAAGAATTTAAAAGAGATGATAGGGAAAAAGTTATACTGGCTTATACAAATAAAACCGTGCAAAAGCTTAATAGTGAAATTGAGGGTAAAATAGAACCTATTTTAGGTGATGAAGTATTTAGCCCTACTAAAAGAGAAAAATATACTATTATTAGTATAGATACAGTTACGCCTTATATACTTATGTATGATGATAAGCTATTGGAAGTTGACAGCAAACACAAAACTCTTGAAACATTACATCAAATGGAAGGTATTAAATTTTATACTTTGGTAAATGCTAAAGGAGAAGAAGAAATAAGAGCTGTTGTATTTGGCCATGCTAATTATCTTGAGGTACAATCATACCTAGCTAATAAAGCAGTGTTTATAAATAATCAAATAAAAGCTAAATACAGTGTAGAAGCAAAAGAATTAACTAAATGGGCCCAAATAAATTGGCAAAACCCCTTAGCTAAAAGTAGAAATCAAGCATGGAAAAACTATTTAAGTTTTAAAAATTGTGTTATATGTTTAGACTTTGTGCATGCAATGACTGTGCATAAGTCACAAGGTAGCACTTACGAACATGTTTATATAGATACTCAAGACTTAGCTATATGCGCTAAAAAAGATTACACTATGTATTTAAAACTATTATATGTGGCTATATCAAGAGCTAGCCATAAAGTATTTACAAACTAGGAGAACTAAATGGTAAGTAAAACATTATATATTTATTACACAACAGAATATTTCAAAAAGATTTTACCTAAAGAAAAAGGTATTAATATTACTAATAAAATTATTGATAAAGATACATTATTAAAATGGCGTAAAAACTTAGTGATATTATTACCAGCAAATGATGAGGAGTACAAACATTTTAGCTTATTTAAAAAGTTAACTTTAGACCCTAATCACATTAGTTCAATTATTAAAAAACCTAACTATGGAGTTATAAATGAGTAAAGCAGAAACAACTGTAATAACTGCTGAAGATTTTATTGCTTATCTTGAAGCAATACCTGTATCTGTTATTGAAGATGCAAGTGTTTATTTAATGAAAGATACGCGTAATAAACAAAGTACTTTTAAAGATATGCAAATTGCAGCTATGCAAGCTTTATATGAAGCAATCAAAACTCCTTTAATGGAAGCTGAAATGCTATGTAAAGATGGATTAATAGTCAAACAAACTTATCATGAAAATGGGGAATTAAAGGTTAGGTATATACAAAAAAGTGAAATAGTTTTGGAGGATAAAGATGAAAAATAGACTTTTATCCGCTTTAGTTACTTTATGTATTATGCCATTGTTATTGTTGGTTATAGTTTTAATAAGCTTATCTTTTAGCTTTGCAGTCTTATGTATAGTAATAATTATTTTTGTACTTCCTATTATTGCTTTTATTAACCCTAAAATTTTACACGAAAATTTGGAGGATTTACTATGAGTTTTGAACATGTAATGATTGACCTAGAAACATTAGGAAAAACTGCCCTTGCACCAGTAGTTGAGATTGGGTTAGTTGAATTCAATTTAAAAGGAGAAATTGGAGCTAAATATCATGCTTTAGTTGAGCCTAATTTTAAGTATTCAAAACCTTGTTTTGAAACTATTCAATGGTGGATGAGTCAAAGAGATGAAGTAAGAGCTAAAGTTTTTCAAAAAGACTTTAGAATTACTTATCATAAAATGCTTAATGATATACAAGACTTTTTTGTATACCGTAAAGAATCTAGTATATGGTGTCATGCTACATTTGATGCACCTATAATAGAAAATTTATTTAAATCTTATGGGCATTCTAATATGCCTTGGAAATATAACGCAGTTAAAGATATTCGTACTTTAACATTTTTAGCCCCGGAAGTTAAAACAAAGTGTAAAGGTATGCGCCATACAGCTATTGATGATTGCTTAACACAAATTGATTATGTTTGTGCTATGATAAAAACTATTAATTGTAACAATAATTAAACAATTAAATTAAAAATTTTTGTTTACATTTATAAAATAATATTATATAATATGATTGTTCAAATATAGCGATTCTTTCGTTGCTGTATATAATGTTTAATATAATGTTTAATAAATTTTAAGGAGTTCTTATGTCAGAGTTAGAAAAGATAACTACCCCAGTAGGTGAATTAAGTTATGTTCATATTAGTGGACAAGGTAAAAGAAACTATAACGATGATGGTTATGTGTATCAAGCTACTATTGTTATGGATAAATCAAAAGCTGAAGATTTAATAGAAAAAATTGAAGTTTGCCTGGGCAATGTTCAAGCGAATGAAACTGTTAAGTCTAAAGGTTATAAAGAATTACGTCAAGATGAAGATGGTGTATATGCGCCTAACACCAAAACTAGTGAAAGAGATAAAAAGTCTAAACCAACAGGTAAAGTAGCGTTTCAATTTTCTACTAAAACAAGTTTTGGTGATGGTAAATCTAAAGAAATTGGTGTGTATAATTCTATAGGTAAACGCGTAGAACTTGGAGGTAGAAAAATTGGTAACGGCACTCAAGGTGCTATTAGCGGTAGTATTCAACGTTATTCCGCAGGTAATAAAAATGATAAATCTGTTGGTGTTTCACTATACCTAAACAATATACAAATATTCAAGTTTGTTGAATATAAAGATGATGGTGGATTTGAATCTCAAGAAGGTGGTTTTGTTGATTTTGATGAAAAACATGACGATATGCCAACCGACGAAACAGTAGTAGAATCAAATGAAGCTATGTCTAAACCAGTTTTATAAGGATTTATACCACCTTATAAAAGCTCCTAAGCATGAGTTAAAACTGTTTAATTATACAAAGTCTACCGTAATTTTTTGATAAAATTTTAACAAAAGGTTTTACTATGCAATTTCAAAAATTTTTATCTTTGTGTATAACAGTAGGATTTATTTTATTTTGCTTAATAATTACTTCGTGTAATATGCATGCAAATCATTTAATTGCAAAAAACAGTAAAAAAGTTGACCCTATACAATTATCTTGTGCGATGAGCAGAGGTGATGAATCTAGGTTATGCGCAATGAATCAAATAAATAAGTAACTAATTAATTTCTTAAGGAGACAAGAAAATGTTAAATAAATCATTAGCTATTTTTTTAGCAAACGAAAAAGTAAGAGCAATCAGTGTTGCTTTTAATTCTATGGGTAAGTTCTATACCTACAAAACAATTGATGAAACAATTAAAGTGGGTGATACTGTTTTAGTAGAAGGTAAAAATGGTTTAACTCTTGTTGAAGTTAAAACTGTTGACATTCAAGATACTTTAGATTTTGAAAATGTTAATATTGAATATGCTTGGATTGTTCAAAAAGTAGATAAAGAAGCGTATGAAACGTTAAAAGAAAAAGAGCAAACTTTACTTAAAGAGATTAATAATCTTGTACTTAAAGGTAAAAAACAGCAAATGCTTGAAATTCTAAAAGCTAACAATGTTGATATCAAATCGCTCGAAAATTTAAAGTAGTTTGCAGTAATTTTATGCGTAAAAAGGATAAGTTACAATTAGAAACTTGGTGTAAAAAATATGGCTTAGAGATACTTCCTTATCGGAAACATATAAAACTAAAGCATATTAAAACAAATCGGAAAATCATTATTTCTAGTAGTGCATCTTGTCCTTTTTATATGCAACATGTTTTAAAAGATATTAAAAGGTTAAACAAATGAAATTTTTAAAAGATTATATAGGAAAAGAGCTAAAATGCATAACTAAAGAAGAGGTAACTAAATTAGTGGCTTTTAAGAATAAACGTGAATCTTATGAATCACACTTGCAAGAATATGTAAATCTAGCGGATGGAAATGAAGAAGCAGGTAAAAAATTCTTTTACAAGGCTTATCCTGATGCAGACAATTTTGTAGATAAAAATTATGAAATAAAGGTTAAATAATGACAACAATAGCGTATAAAGACTATCATATTGCTGCAGATGGTTTAGTATCAGTTGGCGATACAATAATATCAACTGATGAAACTAAGATACACGAAATAATTGATAGCCATGGCAATATTTATATTGTAGGAGTGGCAGGTAGATTAACTACAGCGCAAAAATTACTTAACCATATAGCTAAAAATCAGCTTAATAATTTAGAAAAGTTAAAAATTAACGAATATGATTTAAAAGCTATTATTTTTACTAAAAGTAAATTAGGTAGTAAAAAGTTATGGTTTTTTGATTGCGATAAACAATTAATGGAACTATCTTTATATAAATATCACGCTATTGGCTCAGGAGCAAATTTTGCTTTAGGCGCTATGGCAGTAGATGCAGAAGCTATAGATGCGGTAAAAGCATCAAGTTTACATGATGCTTTTACTGGAGGTAAAACAAAAGAAATAAACTTGGGAGTATATGATGAATAGCACTATTATAGGTAAAACTTTTAAAGATTATGAATCTGCGTATAAAGCAGTAAAAAATCATGAAGCTTCTAATCCTAAAGCAAAGGCTTATTTGTATAAAGTTTTTGCCTATGATAAAAAAGATATTACTTTTAATGGCAAAGTTGCGCCTAACGCAGTTAAAATACATAAAGGTTATCACGTAACTTTTAAATGTTAATAATTATATAAAGGCGTAAATAATGTTAGATTATCGGTTTAGTACTATAGCAGATGTTAGAAGTTTAATAGACTCTAATAAACCTTTAATGTTTGATACAGAAACACAAGGTTTTTATGGTAGAATTAGGTTAGCTCAATTTTATCAAGAAGATTGGCCAACTATTATATTTGTTGAATATCCTTCACCTTATGAATTAGTTAGTTTATTATCTAAACAACATATCATAATGCATAATGCTCATTATGATATAACTACTATTCAGGATAACTTAGGTAAACAGAAATGGATTCCTGAAAAGTTTGATTGTACTTTTCTTTTAGCTAGACTACACTTTTTCTTAAAAGAAAAGTTTAACTTTACAGAAGTTGTTTATTACGTAACAGGTGAAAGGCCTTATGAGGATAATGAGCAAGGTAAATCTGATTGGAGTGTTCCTGTTTTATCTGAAAGTCAAAAACAATATGCTGCAGCTGATGTATATTATTTGCAAAAAGTTTATGATATAGTTAAAGTAAAACAAGAAGATTTTAGCTATAAACTAGATATACTTACAACTAGAAATTGCTTAGACTTTCAGAATAACGGTATGCCTGTTAATAGACAAAAAATACGAGAAAGATTTATTAAAAATAATTCTCGTATTAATGAAATTGGTTTACCCATTAATTGTAACTCTTATAAACAAGTAAGAGCTTATATAGACACACAAAATTCTGACGATTTAGGTTTAGCTAAATTAGCTTTACAAGGTAATACTAAAGCTGCAAATGTTCGTGAAACTCGCAAATTAGTTAAAAATAATTCTTTTTTAGCTAAGTTTATTAATACAATGGCAGAATATTCTAGTATAGAGCCTTGCCCTGAAGACGATAATTTTGGCTTACTGTACGGTAAATTTAAGTGCTCTGCTCGTTCAGGTAGAACAACTTCAGATGACCAAAATTTACAACAATTACCCCGTAGTTTAAAAAGTTTATTTGGTGTACCTGAAAATGGTGATACTATTCTTATTTATTCTGATTTTTCTCAAATGCAGCTAAGATGTGTTTGTGCAAAAACGGGAGATAAAAAAATGGAGGAGTTGTTTAGAGCTGGTGAAGATTTACATAATTATGTTGCAGAAATGATTTTTGGTAAAAACTTTATGCCTGAGCAACGTCAAATATGTAAAACGGCTAATTTTGGTTTATTGTTTGGCGCTGGTTTAGGTGTATTCTTAAATATTCTTATTAAATCAGCTGATTTATTTTTAGATGAAAAAGATGGCAAACAATTTATTAAAGATTGGTTGACTCTTTGGATAGCTATTGACAATTGGCAACAACTAGGAATTAAAGATTGGAGGAGTAAAAAACCATGGCAAACTCCATTGGGTAGACGTTATACTGCTAAACTGATGACAGACCAATTAGCTATGCAAATACAAGGTTTTGAAGCTGAGGTGGCTAAACTAGCTATGCACTATATGCTTCCAAAACTTAAAGAAATTAGTAAAGATATTCAACTTCGTAATTTTGTGCATGATAATTATATATTTACTGCGCCTAATAATGACGCTGTTTATATGCCTGCCTCTAAAATTATAGCTGATGCTATGCAAGATGCTTGGCAACAAATGTGTCAATCTGTAACTATTACTGATTTACCAATGCCAGTAAATATACGAGTTGGTTGGAATTGGGGAGATATAGAATCTGGTACATTTATTTATGAGTATAACCAATAAAATACCTGCGCAGGTTAGGGATGACGTGACTGAATGGTTAGGTACATTGCGCAATGTTATGGGAGTTCAAATCTCCCCGTTATCCCGCTTTTTTAACTTAATTAAAGGAAAGGAAAATAAAATGAATGATTTTAAAATGTTTTTAGCTATTGGTGACGCAATAGCAGATAATATAGATTTTGAAAATGCTGATGATAAGTATTTAAATGACACTATAAAGATGTTAGAAGAAGAAAAATCTAACGTCGTAAAATATGAAAAACAATTTATACAAGAAAGTCAAAGAGCAACTGCTTTTTATGATAAGCACTTAAACAATCTTAAAACAATAAGAAGTAAACGCACATGTGTACAGGAAAAAAATAAATCCGTAAAACCTAAAGAGTTTACTTTTCCTATTGGAACTAAAGTTAAAAAAATAACAGGAGATTATACTTTTTCTGGAATTGTCATCGGTACTTTTACTAAATTATCTGGCTTACAACGTTATGCTGTTGAAGATGACAGAGGAGTTATACATATTTATACTGCGAAAAACTTAGCTTTAAGAAAGGATTAGTATGCCTAAGGACCTTTTAGATATAGAATGGAGTTATAAGTCTTTAATAAGAGAAATATTAGCTGAAGGGCTAAAAAAAGAAACTCGTAATGGCGCTACTATTTCTTTGTTTGGTAAAACTTTAGCTTTTGATACAAGTAAAACATTTCCTTTAATAAGAAGTAGAAAAATGTTCTATAAGCCTGTTATTGGTGAATTAGCTGCTATGCTAAAAGGTCCCAAGCATATAAATGACTTTAAACAATATGGTTGCAATTATTGGGATGCTTGGGGGGCAGAAAAAGAGGGTTGTTTATACGATGAAGAGCAAGCTAAAGGAGGAGAGTTAAACTTAGATTACGGTAATGCTTGGTTAGACTTTAACGGCTATAATCAATTAAAAGAATTAATTAATACATTACAAACTAACCCTAATAACAGAAGAATGATTATATCTGCTTGGCGCCCAGATAGATTAGATGAGCTATCTTTACCTTGTTGCCATTTATTGTATCAGTGGTATACAAGAACTGAAATTGTTAATGAAAAAGAGGTAACATTTTTAGATATGATATGGTATCAGCGTAGTGTTGATACTATGGTAGGTTTACCTAGTGATATTATTTTAGCTGCTGCTTGGAATATTATATTAGCTAATCAATGTGGTTTTACTTCTGGAAACATAACTATGATATTAGGTGATACTCATATATATGAAAATCATCTGCCTCAAGTAGATATATTTTTAAACACAACATTAAGTGATTACCCTAATTTGCGTTTTCCTGACGCACCTTCTTATAGTATAGATAAAGACGCAACAGTATTTAACTTTAAACCTGAAATGTTAAACATTAATAACTATATTTCAGGTCCTGTAATTAAATTTGAATTAAATGTATAAGGATTAAAAAATGACTTCAGTTTTTGAAAGAGTAATAAATTGGAATGAAAAGCGCTATGAACGTATTTTTAATTTTGGTTTAGCTAATGCTTTATTAGTTGAAGAAGCCGGAGAGTTAGAAAACGCTCGAATAATAGGTAACCCTATAGAAACACTAGACGCTGTTGGAGACATTACTTTTGTAGCTATAGGCATATTATGGAAATTAGGCTATTCTCCTGAATATATTGAAAGTTTATTTGAAAAACATATAAGTAAACACAAAAAACCTAATGTAGATATATTTCAAGCTTCTTTATTATCTAGTTATGTTGATATAGCCGATTATTCTAAACTAGATTATGAGATAATTATACTAAGAAAAATAGCACATTTAATATGTATTTCTTGCGTTGAAGCTTTAAAAGATTTAGATATGTTTTCTTATTATCTTGTAGTGTTAAGAATAATATGCGATAGTAATGATACTAAAGCAATTGAAAAAGTTTTACCGGATATAAAAGCTAATATTAATAAAGGTGCAAATTATAAGGCTCCTACTGAAGATTTAGAGTCGCTATTTTATCAAGTAAAAGGTTTAGCTTAATGTTTGCACCTGTTGAAATTCAACTATCAAAGGAAATTAAAATGAAAAAAGAATATTATAAAAGACAAGAAAGGTTAAAAAAGATTAGTAAACGTGTTATTGAGGTTGCTAATAAATCACCATGTAAAAAGCGTAAAGTTGGTGCAATAATAGTTCAAGAAACACCCACAGATTTTATAGAGTTTGCTTCTGGTTGGAATAATCACACTGATGGTGAAATATGTGAGTTACCTGACGGTACAACAAAAGCTGAAGTTATTCATGCTGAAATACATTGTATAAATAATTTATTACATAAAGAAAAAAAGTATAGAAATTACTCAGAGCTAAAAATGTATATTTCTCATTATCCTTGTGATAGCTGCAAAAAAGAGTTAGAAGAGCATAATATATCTTTTGAAGTTGTTGAGAGCTTTATGAAATTTGATAAAGAAAAACCTCGTATGACTTTAGTACCTCCTTCATTAGGTTTAGCAGCAGCACGCGCTTTAACCTATGGGGCTAAAAAGTATAAGCCAAATAATTGGCGTAAAACTGATAATATAGAATGTTATATTAATGCGCTACAACGTCACTTTGACGCTTGGCGTAGTGGTGAAGATAATGACCCTGAATCTAGGTTAAATCATCTTGACCATATGGCAGCTAACGTATCTTTTTTAATTGAACTAAAACATTTACCTAAAATTAAACTTAATGACCAAGAGTAAAATTATGGACACTATTAAACAACTAAGGATTAAAAAACAAGTTGAAGACCTTGGAGATAAAGCTATATTAGCTGTTGACGGTGATATTATCGCCTATAGAACAGCTTGTGTAGTTGAAGACCATTGGGAAGGCGCAGGTTACGATATAGTTAATACAACTATATCGCAAATTATGGAGAATACAGGTGTAAATAAAATGCGTATTTATTTATCTGGTAAATCCGATGGAACTAAATATCCTGCTAAAAAGCAGAACTTTAGATATGATATAGCTAAAACTAAACCTTATAAAGGTAATAGAGCTAATATGAAACGTCCTCAATTTTTAAACCATATTTATGACTATTTGATTGAGCATAAAAATGCTATAGTTGTTGATGGTTATGAAGCTGATGACGCTATAGCTACTGATATGACTTTTTATGAATCTATTCATTGCGGCATAGATAAGGACATACTACAAATACCTGGTTTACATTATAACTATGTAAAAGAAGAATGGATTGAGGTTACACCTGAAGATGCTGAAATAACTTTATATCGTCAAGTATTGATGGGTGATACTAGTGATAACATTCCTGGTTTACCTAGATTTGGTATTAAAACAGCTGAGGCCCACATAACTAAAGCAGAATCTGCTTTAAGTGATGCTCTTGATACATATAAAAAAGTTATAGGCGCAGATTATATGGGTTATTTCTTAGAGCAAAGAGCGCTTGTTGAGATGGTTAAAAATGTACCGTTAAACTTTACAAGAATATATACAGAAAAACTTCATGCGTTTGAAGAATACCCAGATGGTTTTATTGACTTTGATGAAGAAGAAAAGTTAGAAGTAGCACTATAAGCTAAAATATACGGATAGTAGTAATGACTAAAGAAATATGGTATGCAAAACAACATCAACTAAAAATAGCATCAGAAGCTTTACCAATATTAAAAAAGCATTTAATGGTTTATTTAGCTATGGAGGAGCGTACAGGAAAATCTATTACTGCTATCCGTATAACTGAAGCTTGTAATAATGTAAGTAACGTTTTAATTATTACAACTAAGAAAGCTTTAAATGGTTGGTTTGAAACTTTAGAAAAACATCCTCACACTAATATATATACTTGTATAAACTATGAAAGTGTGCATAAAATATCTGGTAAGGTTGATTTGGTAATTCTAGACGAATCACATAAATTCATCTCTGGTTATCCTAAAACTTCTATAATATGGCAAAAAGTAAAAAATTTTACCCTTAATAAACCAATTATATACTGTTCAGCTACTCCTTACGCTCAAGGCACACAAATGCTTTTTCATCAGTTTGCTTTAAGTAAATGGAGTCCTTGGAAACGTTATAGTAACTTTTATGACTGGTATAGAGATTATTCCGTTAGAAAAGCTAACGGTGAATTGTTTACAAAAAAGATAACCGCTAGTGAATCTATTGTGGACTATACAAAAGTAAATCACAATAAGGTAAAATCAGACTGTAAACATTTATTTATTAGCTACACTAGAGAAGAATTAGGTTTTGAGCATGAGCCTAATGATGTACTACATTATATAACTTTGTCTAAAAATTTAAAAGATATATACAATACTATTGTAACTAAGAAAGTTTTACATTTTTCACATGCTGAAACTAGTAAAGACTATACTTTAGTTTGTGACACACCAGCTAAGCTTAGAGCTACATTACATATGCTAGAAGGTGGAGTACTTAAAGTAGGAGATGAGTACCTTAATTTAGGTTTTAATGAAAAAGTAGACTTTATACTAAATAAGTGGGGAGATTCAAAAAATTTAGTTATAATGTACTATTTTAAAGCGGATAAAATAAAGTTAGAAAAGTATTTTAAAAATGCTACTATACTACACGCACAAACTAATGCTGAAGGTGTAGATTTGTCCACATATAAAGACCTAGTTATTTATACTCAAAATCACTCTACTGCTCAACATACACAACGTAGAGCCAGGCAAGCTAATATGAATCGTAAAGAAGAAATAAATGTTAATTATTTATTGGTTAAAGGCGCAGCAAGTGCTAAAGCGTATAAAACTGTATCTGTGAATAAAGAAAATTTTGTTGACACTGTATTTGAGGTAATATAATGAGTATAATAAATAGATTAAGATTGCACACATCAACTATTGATAAGCAGCGCGTACTAAAAACAGAAGCTACTGAAAACGATAAATTAATGTTTCAATGGGCGTATAATCCTTATAAAGTATATAGACTTCATTTTACTCATATTGATATGGATAGCTTAGGTATTTTTACAACAGATTTAATGGAAATATTACATAACTTAGCTTCAAATAAACTAAGTGGCAATGCTGCTAGAATAACTGTTGAAGAATTTGCAAAAGAAAATGGAGACTTAATAAAGCTAATATGTAATAAAGATTTAGCTTGTGGTGTGTCTACTACAACTTTAAATAAAGTCTTTGGTAAAACTTTTATTAATAAGTTTAACATACAATTAGCTAAGGAAGAAGATATAGATAAAATATCTTTTCCCATACAAGCTCAGTTAAAATATAACGGTTCAAGGGTTATTACTATATTAGATAAAGGTAAAGTTATTTTTAAGTCTAGAGGCGGGCATGAATTCAATTTTCCAGAACTGGAAATTAATTTATTATCTATACCTTATATAGGTGCAAAAAGAATAGTTTTAGACGGAGAGCTAACATTTGGAGATAGCCAAAACGAGGACCATACTAAAATTAGCGGGTTAATAAACTCGTCAATTAAAACTGGTGCACCTTTACCAAATAACAAAAATATACAATATCATATATTTGATTTACTACCTTTGGAAGAGTTTGAACAAGAACTATGTTCAAACTCTTATCATGCTAGATTACAAGCAATATGGAATATCATACCTAGAAAGCATTTTCAATTAAAACATGCTGAAACTTACCTAGTTGAAAATAAAGAAGAATTAACTAATATATATGACGATTTAATTAAAAAAGGTTATGAAGGTTTAATTTTAAAATCTTTATACCATAAATATACTTATCGCAAAAATAAAACATGGATTAAAATGAAAGCTACCAATACCTGTGATTTATTTTGTGTTAATTATACAAAAGGTGAAGGTAGGTTTGAAGGTTTAATAGGTGCTTTAGAGTGCAAAGGTTCTATAGGAGATAAAAAAGTTGTAACTAAGGTTGGTTCAGGTTTAACTGATGAATTACGTAATATGGACCCTCAATATTTTATTGGTAAGTATATTGAAATTGATTACAATAAAATTATAGAAAACAAAGAAGGTAATTATAGTTTGTTTCTACCTCGTTATGTAACTGTAAGAAAGGACAAAAGCTAATGATAAATCGCATTCTTGTTACTTATTTAATTGCGTATGATAAAAAAGATACTTTGGTATTTGATGGGTATACTATGAAAGAAGTTTTAGAAAAAATACCTTTTCTTGTACCTAAAGTTAATAATATTATATCTATAATAGGAGTTGAATAATGAGTAAGTTAATTTTACCGCCTTTAACAATGGAAGAGTTGTGGTTTGAAGCTAGAAATTACGGCTTCGTTCGGTTATACACAAGTGACGATGGTACATATAGTTGTAATATAGAATTTATTACTATAAAAAGTATCTCTTTAGAAGCGCATAGCGGATTTAGAAATTCTAACCCTAAAGAAGCAATCTATTTAGCTATAGTAAAGGCAATAGAAATTGCTAGCTCATTTTTAGATAATGGTTTAAAAGAAAAAACTGAAAGAACTAAATTATTATTGGAGCTATAATGGCTAATCCTTTACAACCTAAATGCGTAAAAATTCTTGAAGAAGAGTTTAATGCATATGTAATTAATATCATAGCTGCTAGTAAAGCTGGTAATATGGACCTAGTTGCTTGTATTTATGGTGAATTTTATGGTTTTGAAATAAAGTGGAAAAATGACCAACCTAGTGAACTACAGAAAGAAAAAATTAACCTTTGTATAGACGCAGGCGGAAAAGCTTATTTTATACGTTCTACTGAGCAATTACGAAATATAATTAATAACCGTGAAAAACCTATTAAATATGACTTTAAAATGAAATTTAATTTATAACATAATTCAATATGTTTAATCCGTGAACAACGATTTTAAATTTTATATTGTTTCATACATAAAATTTAAATCGTTGTTCTATGGACGTTTATACAATCTTTAATTTTAAAATTTATTTGATTTGTATTCTTTCACTTAAAAAGTTATATTTAACAACATCTGCTGGTGTTTGTTCGCTTGGATTAACCTTAGTTAATCCTGCAATGTTGAATACTTTAGCTACCATTTCAGAACAAAATAAAGAGCTAAAATCTGGTTTGTTAGCTAAACCTAAATTGTCAAATATATCTATAGCTGAACCTAAGGCTTGAGCAGAGTCATATGGTGTTTTACTACCGTGCACATCAAATAACCAATCTTTCATATTATTTATACAATCTTCAGATAAATCTGCTTGTAACTCATGATAGTATGCTTGACCATTGTAGTTATCTAATCGTTGCGATAAATGATGTATTTGAACGCCTTTCCAAATTTCTTTGGTTCTTAAATCAGGTAAATTAACTAGTGAAGTACTTTCAACTAACACAATACGTTTTTTACCTTGAATAAGTTCTGTATCTAACACTATACCAACATGAGATATATCACTATTAGTTTTCCACTTAATTAAGTTAGAAATATCTCCTTTACCGCTAAAAGATATAACATCACCAAACTTCATTCTATTTCTAATCATTTCGTACATTTAAACCTCCGTAATTAATAATTCAAAGTGAGGACCGTCAAAGAAAGATTTAAACTCTCCTCCCCAACGTATACCTATGTTTTGTTCATGAGCAATAGCTTTTATAACTCCTGCTAGTAAAAAAAATTGCTCTTTATTTTCCCAACCTTGGAAAGGATAAGGTAATAAATCAATAGCTCTTGAAGGTTTTTTATTATGAGGGGAAAGAGGAAATTGAGCTTTTGTAAAACCTTCTTTAAAAAGTTTATTCTGTTTAGTCTCACTCCTATAACCTTCAATAACAGAAAAGTCTATTATTTCTATAGCTTTGTAAGCTATATTAACTAACCTATAATCTGTATCAATTAAATTTTTCTTGCTTTTTTTGCTGAATAGAGGCATTTTCACTCTCTTTTGTTTCTTTTATAATCATTTGCATTATATCTTCTAATCTTTTACCATGGTAATTTTGCGCTTGAGCAACATCTCTTAACGCTATACGTAGGTCGGTTAGAATTTCTAAAGACTTTTCATTTTTGCTCACTTTAACAGATAATGCTGTATGCCTTTCTTCCATTTTAGTTTGGTTTATTTGCAGAGTTGTAACTAACCCTAAAGCAAAAATAACCCCGCAAATTATAGTCACAACGTTACCCATTGAAAAAGTTAACTTAAAAGCACTAGCCATAATAAACCTACATATTTTTTAACTTATCCGCAAAATATTTTACCATATCTATGCCATACGAAGCCATTTCTACCGCTAAACTAGTTGTTTGAGTAGCAGGGTCTGTAATAGTTAAATTATGAGGAGAATTCCAATACACCTCATTAACTATTTGGGCGCCTCCAGCTAAATAAGCTTTACCTGTAGCATCAGCACTATTATAAGTCATGCCGCTATTGGTTGTACCACCATCAATATTTATAGTAGTATCGGAACCACCAAAAAAACTAATTATACATTTATCATAGTCTGGAGCTATATCATCAGGTTTACCTGCACATAAAATAATCGCGCCTTTAATACTATTTTTAAACAATTTAATTATCTTATGACTTTTTAAACCTCCATTAGAGTGTCCTATAAGTTTTAATTTGTTAATATCTATTGGATATAGTTGAGCTAATTCTAATATTGTAGCCATAATTTCATTAGCGTCGTTATTTGTAGCCATCTCCCAATATCTAACGCCATTTCTTAAAGGTGCAGTAAAATATATATAATTAACATCTGAATAATAATTATACATTGGTAGTTGATTTTTTATAGTTGATGCTTGACCACCAAAGCCATGTAAAATTATTACCGTTTCTTTTTTATCTGTGCCATCGGCTATGACAGCGATACCAGACATATTACCATTATCAAAAGCTACTTCCATTTTATTACCTATATATAAGATTGATTATGACGAACCATGTATTGAGCTTTTACCAAATCCATTTCTTCATCAGTTAAAACTTTATTAAAACAAGCTAATGATTTCATCCTAGAACCATTGGCTAAGTTAAAAGTTCCATTAGCGTAAGCACCAAAAGATAAACCTGCGCCTGAAGCATCAGTTGTTGTAGTACCAAAAGCGTGTGAAACAGTTTCACCTGTTGCATCATTAAGCCAAAATGTAGTTTCATTAGTACTGTGTTTATGCGCTACTGCAGCAAAATTCCAAGCAGAAGCATTAAAAGTATTTGTTGATACTGCCGCGGGATTAGTAGAACCGTTGCCTTGACTCATATATAGTTTATTCGTATTAGATAAACTATATAGGTCTACACCTTGATTAATACCGTTAGTATTTTTAGTATTTATAAGAGCTTGTGTTGCGCTTATATAGTACAAAGTAAATAAAAAAGTAAAATCACTACCTCCAGTTGTTTTATGGAGACTACCTAAAAAGTTGTTCATAGCAGATTGAGCTAACAGTTGGTCTCCACCATCAAAACTAAAATATGCTGCCGCATCCCCTGCAATTCCATTAAAAGTTGGTTCATCTCCGTCAGTAGTTGCAGAAGCCCCCAAATACATGTCATGCGCAGATTGAGCAGACCCCGAAGCAGGATTTGGCTCAATATTTAATACGTTTTCTCCTACACCTGTATAACTATCATAAACTGTAGCGTCTATATCTAATTCACATCCACTAACAATTTTATTTAGTGGTTTTACTCCTGATACTCCTAAGAGTATTCTTCTACGTCGTTTACTCATTATTTCGCCATTGTTATGGTTATTTTAACACCTGATGAAGTTCCTGCAGCTACCACAGGCTTAATACCCTCAAAATTTTCAGCTACTAGTCTTGAGCCGGCTGAAGTTAAAGATATTTGATTACCTTGGCTATCTGTGCAGACATTAAAAGTAGAATCATTTGTACCTTCTAAAGTAACCGCATCGTTAATAGTACCTTCTATTTGTACAGTTTTATCAGGAAAATCAGCAAAATTAGCCACATTTCCTTCATCACCGCTATTTAAACCAGACCACTGTATTTTTTTATAGTCTGGATGATTTGTTATAGTTTTATAATTTACCACTGCCATAATTAGTTTCCTCCGTTATTAGCTATTATTTGTGCTTTTACAGCCGCAAAATCTTGATTCATTTTATTTAATTTAGTACTATTGCCATTTAAAGCATCTCTTAATGCTTCAATTTGCTCGTCATAAGGCCAAGAACTAACGTATGCTTCTCTTAATTTTTGCTTTTACAGCCGCAAAATCTTGATTCATTTTATTTAATTTAGTACTATCGCCATTTAAAGCATCTCTTAATGCTTCAATTTGCTCGTCATAAGGCCAAGAACTAACGTATGCTTCTCTTAATTTTTGCTTTATAGGCTTAGCTACTTCTATGGAGTTTCTTTTTAACTCTCTAGTTAATACTTCTCTTTGTTTTTGAGTGTTAATAAATTCATAAACTCTATTTATAATGTTATCCATAACAATGTTATTAGCATTATCTGCTTTTAAATGATTGTTATTTACAATTTTTTGTACTCCACCTTTACCATCAACTAAAGGTTTATAAATAATAAAATCATTTTCAGTTAACGGGCTGGTTATATTTAAACTTATACAGTCTAAAATAAAGTCGTTATATTTAGCAAAGTATGAATTATTTATCATAACCATATTATCAAAGTATTGAAATCTTTCCATAATCTACCTATATTTTAATTAGCACGTGCATTCCAAATACCGGATGTAGTATACTCATAGAACTACCTGAAAAAGAACCTGTTGGCGTAATACTCGCGCCACTTCCTACTGGACTACTATAAGCTGATTGGTCTGTTCTGGAACCACTAAAATTACCCGCAGTAATAGTTGAACCTTCACCCCATTTGTTTCCTGCTCCTAGTGAACCAACATTTTCATGTTTATGTACAGGTAAATTATGTACAGCAATATTAAAACTGTTTATGCTAATACTTCCTGTTGGAGACTGATTAGCATTTCCACTTGTTTTACCTAACTTAGTTAATGTTGTACCTACGCCATGCAATGATTTATCTTTAACACTAGCTAAGGTTAAAGTTTTATTTGCGGCAAAATCAGCTGCAGCACTTCCACCTCTTCCCGATGAAACAGCAAATTCCGCATTATCACTATTATCCCATATTAACCTATATAAACCCTCACAATAAGCAGCTGCAATAGTCGCTCCAGAAGCGGCCGAACCTATAGTTGTGGTACCATCTAAAGAAGCGTAGCCTGGCTTAGAGCTTTTACTATAAAATATTATATCACCTGTAACCGGCTTACTTTCTAATGGTTGGAATGTGTCACTTACGCTGTCATAAATAACCGTAGTAACTTGACCATTTTTAATTGTGTATTCTGGTAACTCAAATAAACCTTCAAATCTAACTGGTTTAGCGCTATTACTATCTACAGTTAAAGTAACATTACCAGTAGATAAGTGATTAGCAATAAATCTAAACGCTTGTCCATTAGCTAATGCTATGTCTCCACCTGTGTCTAGAGTATAAGCATTCGCCGAACCACCTGTTGTGCCAAAGAAAAAAGTAGCCATAGCAGCATTGTTAGCTGCGTCTATCGCAGCCTGTGGAGCTGCTTGTATGTCCGCTAAATTATCTGCACAAGTAGTAATATCATCAATAGCATCACCAACTGCATTTACATTAACAATATTGTTTGCAACAGTAATAGACGCAGGAGCAGCCTCTCCTGTTAAACCTCTATTACCTTGCAAACCTCTTCTAATAACTATTATACTCATTGTGGTGTAATCCCTGTAATAAACGTTACTTTACCAAACATAATATACTCAGATTCAATAGTAGGATAGCTATTATCTATTTGTATAATATCGTAAACTCCTCTATCCGCATCAACGCTGGTCTCATCTGATCGTATAGATATTGCTGCTATACCATTGACAGCATCAGTTATAATCATACCACCATTAGCTGTTGTTAAATCAAGTAAAACTTCAGAAGACCTAACAGATTCTTTTATTCTACATTTTAAACTTTTGCCAACTAATGAAATAGGTAAACCCTCATCATCTTGAAGCTGAAATTCAAAGTAAAATTTACCTCCTTTGTGTATAGTCAAGTTATATTCTTCAGGCTCTATTGTCATTATTTGGCCTCCGTTTTTAATAACTCAGGAAATAGCATAGCTCTATTATCAAATTTTATACCGTTAAAACCTTTTTCCATTAACTGATTATTTATGTTAGGTAAATTACGTACTTCTTTAATATCTACGTCTCTACCTACAATAGTTGCAATATCCTCTAATGTAGCTAACTTAGACGTATCCACTTCTTTACTTGCAACGGTATTTGTTTTCAAAGGATTTTTAATTTTGTCTACTAAATAAACACCTTTACCTAAAGTTCCATCTGTAGTAACTAGTTTACCAGACTTAGATTGTTTATACATTCTAGTCATAGTTGGTTCTTTAATAGGACCTTTCTTTGCTTGCTCAATAGCTAATTCTTTCATTAAAGACCTAACTTCAGGTATAGCTTCATCTGGTATATCTTTTAGAACTTGCTCAGCTGTTGCAGAGTGTAGCGGATTTTTGAATAATTTATCTATATTGTGTATTAAAGAAATTTCTTTACCTAAATCTGTAGGAGTATATTTTATCATTCTACCCCACATAGATTTTACTAAATATTGCTTTAATTTACCTCCTAAAGATTGAGCAATACTACTTTCAATACTACCGTTAAATCTACTTGTTAATCCCGCTAAATCAGGGTCATTTTTATAAACTTTTGCAAATTCATCAACTAGTTTAATTATACGCTTAGCTTGTGGAGTTTTTAAGTTTAAACCTCTTAATTCTTCTGCTAATTTTGGAAATATTACAGCTTGATTTTCTGTTATATGGCCTACAGTATACTTATCAATTAAATTTTTAACTGCTGCACCTTCTGTTTTAATTCTAACTTTAGGCGATAGTTTATCAACTAAAAGATTAAATGTTTCTCCATCTACATCTTTAGCTGTACTATATTTAGATAAATTAGCTCGTATGGTTTTTTCTGTCGCACCATCTTTAGTAATAAGTTTATATAAAGTATTCTCTTTAATTACTTTCATTTTAGCATATTCTTCTTTGGCTTTAGCGAATTGTTTACTCCACTCTGCTCCATTGGGTAAATATGTTTTGGCAGCTTTACCTATTTGACCATCAATTTTATTTATTACTGTATTTAAAGCATTAATATCTCTTGGTTTTAAAGAAGTTTTACTGTATTTAAAATTATTTACAATAGCTCTTAATTCCAATAACCCGCCAAAAGTTCTATCTTCCGAAGCATTAGCAATTTTAGTAGAATAATTCACAAATTGTTGCCTTTTAATAGGGTCTGATAATTCCAAACCTATATCCTTTAATACTGGCTCAATAGCTAATTTATCGTAGTCAAATCTAAAGTCTGTACCTTGTATCTCTTTTACCGCCATATCTTTAACAGCGCCGTAAAAATCTTTAACATCTTTTTCATACCTAGTTAAATCTTTACGAATAGCGCCACCTATGTTATCATCTGTAATATTTGCTATAGCTTTCTGTAAACCTTTTGCGCGCTCATCTACTTCTTGTTTTAGTACTTTAGTTATCCTCTCACTACTACCTGCGGCAGTTTTTAAAGCTGCAGGTACTTCTTTTTGTGTTTCTGAAATAACTCTTATAGCTTTTTCTTCAAAAGAACTACCTGGCGCTTTGCGCCTATTTAATCTTTCCCAGCTATCTATAATATCTGCAACTTCTTCATCTGGAATGTTAAGATTTTCTTTTAAAACTTTAAAAGCCCCTTTTGAATTCCCATGCGTAAAGTGTTGAAAACCTTTTTTAATCCCTCTCCAACCTTTTGCAGAAAGCTTCCATGCAACTGAACCTATAACACCAAATATAGCATCTGCAGCTGCGGCTTCTTTCATTTGAGACATATAAAGCTGGGCGGTTAAATCTTCGCTTAACTTTTTAGCATTAATAGTTAAGTCTAATGCTTTACCTGCAGCTGCACCCATAGCTCCACCACTAATTGCACCTGCTATAGCTCCACCAAGACCTCCAGCAGCTGTGCCTATACCAGGAACAACCGAACCTCCAGCAGCACCAGCCATTGAACCTAGCCTGGCTCCAGCAATAGCGCCGCCAACTGCACCAGCAAATTCACCTTTAGAATTAAATAAATCATTTAAAATACTGCTATCAACTTCAGTAACTAAGCCGTTAGCATCACGCATCATCACTTCACCATCTTCAGGATGTATAAATGCTTCTATACCTTGTTTCTTTAATTCTTCTACTACACCATAATTTAGTTGATTTATTTCTCTTCTGGCTTCAATAGCCATTTCTTCGTTAAATAAAGCACCAGTTATTTCTTTACCAAAAGTTGAATATTTTGAGTACACACTTTTATACGTATCCGCAATACCCATAGCTCTGTCTTGCTCAGATACTTGATTAATATTAAAGTCTAATCTTTTATAACTTTCATTAATTTTAGATGCTTGCATAGCATTAGCTAATGTCTCAGGGTCGTAACCTTTAGAAGCTAAAAAGTTACTTATTTCTTCTTCATCATATCCTACTTCACGTGCTTGTTTAATCTTACCTTTTATCTCATTTGTAATAGTTAAATTAGCCTCATCTTCATCTATACCTTTATTAGCTAGATTATTCTTTACATCAACTATTGTAGAACCTTCATTTAAAGCTTTATAAATAGTATTACTAAAGTTGTCTGTGTTTACAGGTTCTGCTATTTCTGTTGGTTGTGTATTAACTCTACCTTTAACTTCTGGTAAATCTACTTTAGGTAAATGTTCACTGTTACTACCTAAATAGTCCATACTATATTTATTTATAGGCTGCTCTTCTTTCATCCAGCAACTCCTTCATTAGTGTTTTGCGGTAGTTTTAAAGCTTGACTCTTAGGTGAAGCTGGTGTTGTTCTATCTACAGGTGAAGGAGGTGCAACAGCTCCACCTGCAATCATTTCAGCTGTTTGCCCTAATATACCACTAATATCAGGGCTATATTTAGTTTTCATAGACTTAACAGTTAAACTAGCTGCTTTAAAGTATCCTGCTGGATTTACCTCAGATAAAGCTCCACCTATATTACCTTGTAATACTGTTTCAAGCATCAACTGATTTTTCTCATCCTCATCATTATAAGCTGCACTATCTATACTTATTTCAACGTCTGTAAAAGCTACTTCACTTTCCCTAGTTGGAATAGGCGCAATTATATAATTACCTTTTTCGTCTAATTCAGGTTTATTTGTAGCAGGATTTAAAACTTCTTCCCAAACAAATTGCATAATAGGTTGGCCATTTTCGTCGAATTCTCCGGACCACATAGTCATAGGTTGGTTTAAAGCAACCCAACGCTCACCTGTACTATCATCAGTTATTCTTAAAGTTTGTTCTGCTGTATAATATTGCTTTATTAAATGAATACAATCCCAACCCATCAATCTATAAAATTGTTCTATTCTTACTGTTAGATATCTCAAAGATAACGTGGTAGAATTTTGCTGTAGTTTAACTTTTCTACCGCTATCTGAAGCAAAAGCCATGCCTAAGAAACTATCATTAATACCTAAAACTCTTTGTATACGGGCAAAAGCTTTTTCTATAATAACATACTGGTCAGCTATCTCCTTAGTCATGTTTTCTATTCTAATCTTGTTAATATTCTTAACTTGAAGAATACCATTAACACGATTAACTTTATCTGCAAAATCCTCTATATCGTCAACAACTTTGTCTTCAACAATAATTTTTTGCGTATTAGCCATGAGTTGAATTTTAAGTATAGCTTGATTTACAGCCTTTTGGCTCTCAACAACTTCTCTAAATATGCCATAATGCTCTGCTAAACGACTAGTATTTAATTTATGTACACGATAAGGGTTTTTAACTTCTTTATGTGTTACTTCACTTCTCTTTAATTCTTTTTCTCCACACCAAAAAATAGACCAAGACTTACCTACTTCATCAGTTATAATAGTGTGAACTAAACAATAATTATTAAAGCGTTTAAAATCACCATCAAATACTTTACCAAAATTATCTTCAAATTCAGCTTCATTAATGTTTAAATGATTTTCATAAGCTTCTAATTCGTCTATTACTTCCTTCTTATTAGGGAACATAGTTCTTAATGCTTCTTCTGTTACCCACTTCCACCTATGAATAAATCTTGCATCGCTATAATCCTCAAGTTTAGACATAGGGTCCAAACATATTTCTTGCCAAGGCACATGGGATAAAACAATCTTTTTAATAGTTCTACCAAATCTATCCTTTCTACCTGTTTCTATAACATCTATATAACAACACATTAAACCTGCTAATAGTCCATCAAGTTTTATTTTATCTCCTTCTGTTTCCATATGATTAGTTCTCATGACATAAGAAACTACATCATTTAATAAATTAGCCGTATCTATATCAACATAATCTTCTGGGCTAACTTTTACAGTATTAACTACTGTAGAATAATAACCTAATAATAATCTACCAAACAATTTAATAACGTTAAAAGTTTCAGCTGGTTGACCGCGGTTAGCTAAAGTTGCTAACTGCTCTCTATTATACTGTCTATTATGATACATATCGTCAACCTCTTCTCCTTCAAGGCGACTATCATAATAAGTGTCATAACTTATTTTAAATGTATCTCTAATAGTGTTTAAATCTGTTTTCATTAGTCTGCGGCTCCTTCAAATATTGAATCTAAAGAAGGTTTTTGTTGAACAGGTTGTCTACCTTCTATATAATCAATTCTTTGTTGTAAAGCACTTCTTATATTATTTAATTTGTTTCTATCTGCGCCAACCATAACATGCATAGTGTAAGGATTACCTAATTTTGCAGCTGAGTCTAATTTATCTTGTACTTGAGTTAAAGCAACTTTAAACTGTCTCAAAACTGGCCCTAGTTTTTGTTTATTTGTACCAAAAGCTTCATTAAATGCTTTTATTTCACCCTCAGTTTGAGCAGAGCCAAATAAAGCATGTTTTAGGCTATTTCTAAAACTTGCCATAGCAGCTGTTCTATCTGCTTTTGGTACAGATTCAGATACATATTTTTTAAAATCTGATAATGTTTTGTCAACTATACCTGTTTGTGTTGATGAAAGTCTACTAGCAGGGCCTGCTAAACTTATCAGCCCTCTAATCTCAGTTATGTTTTCCTTATCTTTTTGAGTAAGTTCTGTGCCTTCAAGTTTATTAATTTTAACAACATTTTGCCATGCTTTATTAAAATTCTTTTCATTCGAAAAATCAGTATTAAAGAAATTATCTTCACCTCCAAACTTGTTCAATAAATCTATAGTTTGGTTTTCTGCCGCAACTAAATCCTTTTGTACTGTTGTAGACCCATCAGTTCTTAGTTTGATAAAATTTTCTTGTATTTTAGTGATTAATTCTCTCTCTCTAATGTCTAAACCACGAGATTGATTTTTGGCCTCTTGTTTAGCTAAATCAACTTTTGTGTCTTCATTTTTATTTGTAGTACCTTGAGCAGCATTTGCGTTACCACGAATAAAGTTTTGAATAGTAGCAATTCTATTATCTAAATATTGTTTTTGCCTGTTGTTTAAATCTTCTATATTAGGTGGATTAACCATAGACTGAGGCCCCATTTGCTGGCCTTCTTGTATAGCAGTATTATCTACGTAATAACTTTCACCATTAGAAAAATTATTTAAAACAGTTGATACATATTTTTGTGTATCTAACATTGGGGGTACACCGTTATGCTTATCTACATTAGCCTCACCCCCTGCAAATGCTGCTAAAGCTAATCTAGTATCACCATTATACTTAGTTAATAGTTCTTTCATGCGTTCTGCATTACCCGCAATATTTTCTTTTGCTGGCGATAAGTCAGAATCCACATTTGTCATAGCTGCCAATAAATTAGCAGGTACACCTGTTGAATCTGATGCTTGCATAATTTCACTCTCAAATTTATGGCCTTCAGCAGTATTAGGAGAAGAACGTGGACCTGCCATAAACTCTCTAAACTGTTTATAATTATTAACTATTCCTTGTGCTCTATGTTTACCTAATCTTTGCATGGCTCCTGTTTCAACCATAACATTATTAAGCATGCCTAACTTCCATTGTTTACCGTCATAAAATTTGTAAACATTTTTACGTAATAAGTTTTGTTTTTCTTCCGTATCATACTCAGCTGTATTAAAACCATTTTTCTTTAATAAATCCGAATCATTTTGCCAATCTAGATTGCCTACATTTAACACCCCTCTTTGCGCCCAAGCATTCTTTAATGCAGGATTTTTATCTAATGCATTTTGTAAGTATTTTGCATCACCAGTTTCAGAAAAGTCTAAAATAGCGGTATCTGTATCTTGAGCGGCTAATTTTCCTTCTAATGCTTTATACATTTGTAAAGTTTGAGCGTTTTTAGCTTTTTCAACATCTGCAGGCGAACCAGGTATAACATTCATAGTTTCAGGGTCGTAACCCATTATTTTTAGCTCTTGGTCGCGTTTTTCTTTTTGAAAACGTAATTCTTCTCTACGTCCTCTTTCTTGAAGACCTAATGCTATACCTCTATTAACACCCGCTGTAATTGGTCCTGACATTATACTTTCTCCATTTTTAATCCTATAGCATCATAATCTACTAAAATAGCGTTATCAGTATGCACAATAGCTTCAGGTTTAACTTTAATTACTTCTTGCGCTAAAACACCTTTATATTTTTGTTTATCTCCCTTATAATTAAACTCATAAATATTAAAACCTTTTTCATAACCAACTTTTTTAATATTTTCTTTTAACTCTCTATCTGAAGCCATAATAGCAGCTGAAGCTATAGATGCACCTGCACCTATTAAATCGCCCATACTATTCATATTTTGCACGCCTAATTGTGTAGATTGATTTATGTAAGAGTTACCAAAATTATTCCTTGAGTTTATACCAGAATTATAAGCACTTGTTACAGTATTAGCTGAGCTACCTACATTACCTAACAATGCTGTACCTTGACCTAAACCAACACCTAAAAACTTAAGTTTTTCTTCTGCTACCATTTTATCGCCACTAGTTCTTATCGAAGCTCTGGCAATGGCGTTACCTACTTTAGCTTTATTAACCTCATAATACTCTAAACCGCTATTTTTTAGACCTCTTTGCGCAGCATCACGTCTTATAGATGTTTCAACAGCTTGAAATTCTTTTTGTTGGTTTTCAAGTCCTAATGTAACAAGCTCATCGGCGTCAAGACTATTATAGTAGTCACCAAGATTTTGCTGTAAACTACCGTATACAGCTTCCCAATCCGCATATTGTTCTTTTTGAAACTCCAGTTGTTCTTTAGAAAAGTCAATCTGCTCTTTAGACATAGCTACAGCAGCTTTATTAGCGTCTGCTGCGGCTTGAGCTGCTTTTTTCTCGCCTTTACGATTAGTAAGACCTACAGCGTCCGTAATACCCCCTATTACATCTCCCATTAATCAAACTCCTTAATAAGTTGTGTATAGTCAACTTGTGCATTATATTTAGTTTGTAAAATAGAAGAAATATTGCTATTTGAGGCTTTAGCAGTCCAAGCAGAGTATCCCTTTTCTTTAACTAGATTTAAACTAAAATCAATTAAATCTTTAGTAAATTTTGTATTTTTCATTATAACATAAATCCCGGAAAAATGAAATATTTTTTTTGAAAAATAATAACCTTTTGTAAACCCTACAAGTTTGTCTACGTCAAATAAACCAACAGCGGTAAAATCTTGTTGAGTATTTATTT
>Ga0210043_1000457_pt1 | contig 43279 bp, 49 predicted proteins | sample CryGeymet201501t_FD_183990 | JGI IMG/M metagenome (GOLD analysis project Ga0210043, IMG submission 183990) | Groundwater microbial communities from Crystal Geyser aquifers in Utah, USA - Crystal Geyser metaG 2015-01t (SPAdes) (version 2) | ecosystem: Environmental > Aquatic > Deep subsurface >... | reverse complement strand
CGGCGACGGCTACGGCTCCGGCTCCGGCTACGGCGACGGCTACGGCTCCGGCTACGGCGACGGCGACGGCTACGGCTCGAATTGAAGTCAATGGCGCGGGCGTCCCTCGCGCCATTTGCGGCAATTCTGCCGAAGGAGAACTGCAATGAATAAGCGTATGTTGTTCGGCGCCCTCGCGGTTGCTGCTCTTGTCAGTGTCGCCAGCACCGTGGCGTTCACCTCCCCCGCCTTCGCTGGGCCGTTCGAGACTGCCGCCGCGCCGTTCGAGAACTATTATGGCTCGCAGCACGGTGTGCCCGACTTCACCTTCACCAAGGCCGAGTTTGGCAACACCAACCTCGGCGCCATCGTCCACCTCGGCGCGGAAGTGGTCTACGCCACCGTGCATGGCTACACCGTGGTCTACAATCCGGCGACGGATGAAGTGCTCGTGTGGTCGGGCAACACGCCCGAATTCAAGGGCCGCACCATCTACGCCGATACCAAGTGCGAGCTGTTGCCGCGCGGCAGCGGCAAGTGGGTACTCGGCATCCCGTCCGCCGGTGGCGGCTGCGAGTATGACACGCTCGCCGGCAACGCTGGCGGTTCGGTGGTCATCGGCGTGATCGGCGCCACCGAACGCGAATGCACCTGGACGGCTAAGCACGAGCACTCCTGCTAGTCGGCCCTCTCAATCCCACCCAAAAGAGGGCAGCCCGCGCGGCTGCCCTTTCCCGTTCAACCAAGGACAACGACATGAGCAAGGACAAGGGATACGTCGAGTTTGGCGCCAATGAGGATTGGTGGCAGGACGATTCCACCACCAGCCTGTTGCGCCCAAGCCCACCGGGCGCCAGCCGCTCCCTGATGGCTACGAGGTTGCCTGACGACACGCCCAGCCTCGATACCTCGTTCCACGATCACGAAATGGATGTGGGCGATGAGTAAGCCGATGGACGGCCAGCGCTTCGCCAACATCTGCCGCATCATGATGAACATCGACAAGGCCGATCTGGTCGAGGCTGGCATCATGCACGCCAATGAAGGCGGCAACGACTGGCGCCGCTTCAACGACCAGCCGTTCATTTTTGTGGTCAAGCTCGATGACGTGAAGCTGGCCAAGCTGTGGGCGCTGATCGAGGCGGTAGAATGAACGCCACCGATCTCCTCGGCCTGCGCGTGTGGAACGTGGCGCTGTGCCCCGGCAACAACGGCACGCTCCACCTCAAGGTTTCCCTTGGCCGCGACCGGCAGGTGACGCCAGCGGCGATCATCACCGTTCCCGCTGATGGCATCTTCAACCTTGAAGGCGCCCACCTCGATCTCGATGGCGTCGAGGACGGAGCCCCGCTCGCCTGACCCATCGCCGTGGGGCGCTGCGGTGCCCCGCCACGATGCGCCAGTGCATCAGGAGACATGGACACCATGACTGACTTAGAAAACTACACCTATTGGATGCGTGAGCTGGAGGCCATCGACGGTGGCTTCGTGCCCACGATTGACGAGCCCGCCCACCAGCGCCGCGATGATGCGGAATTGCCGCTTGATGGTTTCTGGCGCATCAGCGCTGCCAAGACCAAGCCAGATGCGCCGGTGGCGATCTGGACTGCCGAGGATGGCGTGACGTGGTGCAAGATCGGGCGCCGCAAGGAATTCCCGAGCACCGGCGACGAGTGGCAGGAATTCATCACCGGGGCGAGCTGGCTCAAGTGCCGTGCCGTCACCGAGGATCAGTACCGCCAGGCGCTCGATAGCGGCATGTGGTTCGACAACAAGCCCAGCCGCCAGCTCTCCATCGAGGAGGAGCTGGGATTGCCCAAGCCGGGCGAGAACTCGCAGGCGCCCGAGCATGAGGCGCTGCGCGACGTGATCGAGGCGGCGGTGGAGAAGGCCGACGCCTTGCAGGTGACGACGCAGGAGGAAGCCGATCTGGCGGTGGCTCTGATCGACAAGCTGGCGAAGCTGTTCAAGTACGGCGACGACAAGCGCGCCGAGTTGAAGCGCCCCCATGACGAGGCTGCCACGCAGATCCAGCAGACGTGGTTGCCGGTCATCAATCCCGCCGAAGCGGCACGAGTCTCCCTGCGCAAGCGCAAGGATCAGTTCCTCGTCGCTGAACAGGCCCGCCTCAACAAGATCGCGGCCGACGAGGAGGCTGCCCGCCTCGCTGCCCTGCCCAAGACTGAACCCGGCGCCGAGCCCGTCTACACCGCTCCGGTGAAGGCGGAGAAGGCCAGCGCCGGTGGCGCCACGGGTCGCGCCTCGTCCGTCCGCATGAAGTGGGTGGGCGAAATCACCGACCAGGGCGCGTTGCTCGCCCACCTCGTCGCCAACAAGGACGCCGATCTGGTGGCGCTCCTCCAGAACCGCGCGGATGCTGCCGCGCGCGCCTTCAAGTCCGAGACGCCGATCCCCGGCGTCAAGGGTCACCACGTCCCCGCCATCTAAGAGGCAACCATGTCCGACAATCGCAATGCCCCAGCGCCGACCACCACCACGGCGCTGGCTCCGACGAGAATGCCCATCGCCCCTGCCATCGCGCAGGAGTTTCAGGTCAGCTCGCCCGAGTGGCGCGTTCTGGTGGAGACGATCTGGCCGAACGCCAAGACGCCGGAAGCGGTGATGATGGCGCTCTCCTACTGCCGCGCCCGCAAGCTCGATCCGTTCAAGAAGCCCGTCCACATCGTTCCCATGTGGTCGAGCGCCAAGGGCGCGATGGTCGAGACGGTCTGGCCCGGCATTTCGGAAATCCGCACTACCGCTGCGCGCACCGGCGCCTATGCGGGCATCGACGCGCCCGATTGGGGGCCGAAGGTGACGCGCACCTTCACCGGCGACATCGAGGTGTGGGAGAACCGGCAGAAGGTCACCGTCACCAAGAGCGTGGAGCTGACGTTCCCCGAATTCTGCCGCCGCACGGTCTACAAGATGGTCGATGGCGTGCGCTGCCCGTACACCGCCGAGGTCTATTGGGAGGAAGCTTACGCCACGCTGGGCTTCAACAACGAGCTGCCCAATGCCATGTGGTCGAAGCGCATTCGCGGCCAGCTCGACAAGGTGTCGGAAGCCGCGGCGATTCGCATGGCCTTCCCCGAGGAGACGGGCGAAGGCGTGACGGCCGAGGAAATGGAGGGGCAGGTGCTTCACGACGCACCGCGTAGCGCCGCCGATCCGCTCGGGCTGGGCATTACCGGCCCCGCGACCACCACCACGGCGCCGACGCGCCCGGCTGGTGGCCCGCCATCGGCGCCGGTGGTGCCAAAGAAGCCCGTAGAGGCACCAAGGCCCGCTCCGGCTGCTACCACAGCCGCCGCTCCCGCCGCCCGCCCTGGCGCCCAGCGCCAAGGGCAGGCTGAGACGTTCCCGAACCCCGAGGAGCTGATCAAGGAATGCGCCGGCCGCATGGAGGCGCTCGAAGACGGCGACGAGGACGGCTACAACGAGGTGTGGGAGCAATATCGCCACCTGCAGGGCGAGTTTACGCCGCCCGACTGGCAGAACCTGCTCGACATCGCCACCGCCCACTACGATCGCACGCATGATGATGGCGGTGAGCCCTTCGTGCCCAGCGCCAACGACGATGGCGGCACCTATGTGAACAACGATGGTCAGGCCGACATTTTTCCGGGCGACCGTTGATCGACCGCAACCTCAACACCGGCCGCGCCTCGATGCGGTGCGACTGGTGCGGCTCCCCCGGCGTTCCTGGCTCGATGCCGAAACGCTCCGAGCTTGAAGTTGAACTCCTGCTGGCCGACGCGATAAGCGCCGGCTGGCTGCTCGTAGATCCCATCGGTGGCCACGCTTGCGCCATCTGCCCAGCCTGTGTGGAGTTGAAAGAATGGCAAAAGCGGCCTTCGCGCACGAGCTGATCGGCGCCCATCACATCCTGATGCCCTTTGACGATGAGGGGCGCGACATGCTCGCAGCCCTGCCCGTCCACAAAGAGGTGCTGGTGGACATCCACACGCCCCGCAACCCGAAACACCACCGCCTGTTGTTCGCGCTCTATGTGAAGCTGCACGATGGCGGCGCCTTCGATGGCGACCAAGACTCGTTCCTCGATTGGGCGAAATACGCCACCGGCCATGTCCGCTCGTCGGTCGATCACCGTGGCGAGGTGCATTACGTGCCCAAGTCCATCGCTTTCGAGAGCATGGATCAGGCCCGGTTCAGCCGTTGGTTTGATCGGGTCTGCTACCACATCGCCCACCGCCTCCTCGGCAGCGCCGACGAATGGGAAGCCTTGCGCGACGACATCATCAACACCGTTGAAGGGAAATACCGCCGATGAGCAAGCCGCTCACCGTTCTCCTCGCCCAGGTCGCCGCCGCCCACGGCATCACCTCCAGCCACATCCGCGAGGGCAGCAAGCGCAGCTCACGGCAGGCGCGCTATGAATTCTGCTACCTCGCCGCCGTGGAGACGAACGAACCGATCCGCAAGGTGGCCGAGGTGGCTGGCTATGAGGATTGGACGAGCGTGACCTATGCGGTGCGCCAGCACGCCATCCGCAACGGGCTGGCGCCTCGCTCCTTCATGGACGCGCGCAAGGGCGTGAAGCCGCTGCGCATGATCGACTGGAACGTGTTGGCCCGCCTGGTCGAGGCTCGGATGGTCGAGCTGGAGCTGACGCAGGTGGCCGTGGCGAAGCGCGCCGGGGTTGGCCGGCGCGCTGTGTCATGGGCAAGTCAGGCCAAGCCGATCAGCGCTGACGATCTCGTCGCCATCCTTGTCGCTCTCAGCATCGGGCTCGAGGAAATCATCACCGCGCCGTTGACCGCTCTACTTCGTCCAGAGCTGCCTTTATCTGCTTGAAGCTGACGGCCAGGGCGTCGTTCTTCTGCTCGTAATAGCCCTCGATCTGCGCCTCTTTGTCGGGGCGTGACAGGTTCGGGTTGTACTTCACCGACATCAGGAAGGCGTTCTGATCCTCGAAGGCCGCGTCGATGCGTCCGAAGGTGGTATCGAGCGCGACGAGCTGGGTGTTCATCTTGTCCAGCATGAAGGCATCGAGCCGGGTCTTATCCTTGACCGCGAGCGCCTGGAGCTGGCCGAACGCCTGCCGCATCCCAGCCGCGCGAGTCTTGAGGTCGTAGTAGCCCTCGGTCCATTTGGTGCGGTACGGCACCTTCTGCCCGGCGAACTGGTGGATCAGGTAGTCCACGGGTCCGCGCTGGAACGGCCGATCTCCCCACTTGTCCTGCTTCCAGAACAACGCCTCGGTGGCGTCCGCGATGTAGGCTTCGACATAGCGGAGGTAGCCCTGCGCATAGTGCTCGGCCACCAGCGGCGACACGCCCAGCGTCTCACCCAGGGCGATGTAGATTTGCGGGGTGCGCTCGGTGAACTGGTAGCGCGCCGGCATGTCGAGCATGTGGTTCGGCACGATGGGAGCGCCGCGCCAATCCTTGTTGGCCTGCACCTCGATCATGGGCTGGAAGATGCCGGGATAGTCACCGATGGCGAGCGAGTTGAGCGCCACCCATGCCATCTGCTTTGCCGCCGCCTCGCCGTCCTTGTCGTTGATCAGGTTCAGCACGATCTCGGGGATGGTGGCGAAGATATGCCCGATGTCATAGGGGCGCGGGATCTTGATCGGCTTGTCGAGGCCGGGCACGAAAATCCACCAGAAGCGGGCGCGCTCGTCCTCGGTGAGCGCCTTGTAGCGATCATCGTCCTTGTTCAGCAGCCACAGGATCAGCGTCATGGTGGTGATGACGCCGCCCTTGAGGATGAAGGCAGCCTTCGAGCGGTTGAACTTCGCCAGATTGCCGACCGTCATCTTGCCGTCGATCTCGGAGAACTCGCGCGCCGTCTTGTCGATGCCCTGGATGCTCGCGTTCATGAACGGCACGGTGCGGATGAACTTCGCCCAAAACTCGTTGCGGCCGATCTTGGAGAAGTCGGTGGTGATCTCGCGCGCCTGCCACGCCGCTTCGAGCGGGGTGCGGCTGGCCTTCATGCCCCGGCGATAGTCGCCCATGCGCGAGCCGTATTCGAACGCCGAGGTGAAGCGATCGTAGCCAGCGAGGAACTTCGCTGCCAGATCCCATCCGTTGCGCGCCGGGAGGTCGAGCTGGCGGCGCGAGCGGGTTTCCTCGGTGCGCGCCTCGATGCGAGTGCCGTAGCCCGCGCCCTGGCGCCGCATGTCGCGGTAGAGCGGGGTCTTGAGGATCACGTGCCCCATGCCGATCATGGTGTCGATCACCGGCAGGAAGGCGTTCTTGGAAAGCACCGCGGCTGAAACCGTGTCGCGGATGGCATTGGGGCCGAGGAACTGGAGCATCGAGGTGACGGTGCGGGTCTGGAGGTTCTTGACGCGATAGAGCGTCTTGAGCACCGCGCCAGCCGTCAGCCCGCGCATTCCGGTGAGCATGTCGACCAAAAGGGGCTCGCGCACCTCCATCCACACGCGCTCGCCGTCGATCACCGCCGAATCAACATAGGTGTCGCCGTCCGTCTTGGGCGGCTGGTTGAGCATCCAGAACGACAGCATGTCGGGGTTCTGGCGCAGCACGTCCGCGATGTCGGCCACGTCATAGACCGCGTTCTGCACCTGCGGCTGATTGACCATCAGGCCATTCTTGGAAATGCCCAGCCCGAGGTCGGCCATCGCCTTGGCCACGGTGTTCGCCATTTCATCGAGGCGCACCTTGACCAGCTTGCTATCGGTGCCGATGCGGGCAGCGAACAGGGAGCCGTCCTGGTGCTTCAAAATCTGGCGGTAGAGCGTGGCCTTGGCGCGGGCGATCAGGGCGGCCCGGATGTTGGCGAACAGGCCCTCGATGATGTTCTCGGCCACGTCGCGGATATTCTGCGTGCCACCCTTGAGGCGAGCGCCGATGCGGCTGGCGCCGTCGCCACGGTTGCCCTCCTCGATCATCTTGCCCACGCGATGGAACGGCACGTAGTTGGCGTTCATCTGCGCGAAGGCGTCACGCTGATCATAGGTGAGGAGCCCCATCTGCTCGAAGAAGTCGAGCATCCGGCTGTTGAACTCCTGATAGGCGCCGAACACCTGCGCGAACTCGGGATACTGGCGGGCGAGGTCGAGGCCGGCCGTGATCTCCTCCTTCGTGAACAGGTTCTCGCGGCCCTGGCGCATCAGCTCGTTGCCGCGCCGGGCTTTGAAATAGTCCATCAGGAGGTCGAAGCGCTTCCAGCCGTGTTTTGCCACCGGCCAGAACACCTTGGTGAGGCCGATGCCGGTTTCGAGGAACGAGCCGTCCACGGTGAGCCCGATGGTGCCGTCCTTGACGATGGACTCGTGCAGGCTCTCGGCGCCGTTGACCATCTGGAACTGCTTGTAGGCGGAGCGGGTCGCGTCTGCGATCCCGCCATTGAGGGTGCGCTCCACCACCTTTGCAGCGTGGATTTTGTCGATGGTTTCCTGACGCAGGCGCTCGGCCGGATAGGACTGGAAATAGCGGATCACCGCCTCGCTGGGCGTGTACTCCTCGCCGCTCTTGGCGCGGAGCTGGGCATGGGCGCCCTGGAAGAACCACTTGTGGGCGTCCTCCTGTAGGCGCCGCATCTTCTTGTCCAGCACCTTGTCGGCCGCGAGCTGCGCCTCGAAGTGCGTGGTGAAGCTCGGCACCGCCGCGATGGCAGCCGGGTAGTTCGTGATCCACAGGCGCACGTACTCGGCAAACCCTTCCTTCACATATTGTGCCGGGTCCGAGGTGTAGGAGAGCTGCTTTATCTCGTCCTTGAGCGTGGTGGACAGCCGCGCCGAGGCGAAGCGGGCACGGTGCTCGTAGTGGAAGTCGAGATAGTGCGCCATTTCGTGCGCCATCACCTCGATGTCATCATAGTTGCGCAGCCGGATTTCCGAGTTGGAGCGGCGGTAGAAGCCAAGGCGCGACTGGCCCTTGATCTTGCCGTAGTAGAGCCGGGTTCCAACGATGTCCTCGATGCGGGTGCGAACGCCTTCGCGGCGCATGGGCTTGTCCAGCTCGGGCAGGCTGATGGTCAGCCCGTTGCCGACATTGACGGTGTTGCCGCTGGCCGGGCGCTGCGGCACGCCAGCCACCGAATAGGTGGCGACATACTTCGGCATCGGCTGATCAGCGCCAGCGAGCGCGCTGGTGTCGCTGGCAGTCTCCGCCTCCTCCACCTGGGCGGCAGACATGGCCTCCACGGCCTCGGGCGTTGCCGGGCGCTGTGCGGCGGCGCTGCCCTTGGGCGCACGCAGGCGCTTGACCACCTCGTCATAGGCCGCCTGCTGGGCGTCGTGTTCATCCTCCAGCAACCACGGTCCCAGCTTCTCGCGGAGCTTGGGGATGTCGGCTTCCTGCGCCTCGATGCGGGCTTTCATCTGCTCGGCCTCGGCCGGCAGTTCGCGGATCGAGCGGCGGATCGACATGACGAGCGAGAGCGCGGTGGTCTTTTCCCCGATGTCGAACGTCAGCTCGCGCTTGGTCGCCACCGCCACATAGGGCGAGAGCGACTTGCTGATCTGGAACGACACGGGCACCCCAAAGATGGTGCCCAGCTCGGCGGAGGTCTTGTTGTCCTTGAGGGCGCCGTCGATCAGCTCCATCATCTTGACGCCAGCCTCGCTCGGCTTCTCAAACGACTCGCCGCCGATCTTGGCGACAAACTCGCCCGTCTCGATCTTGGCATCCTCCTCGATGAGCGGAAGCTGCTCGGCCAGATACTCGTTGCTCTTTGTCAGGCGCTCGATGGTGTCCTTGACGCGCGCCTGGTCGCGCTGGTGCTCGCGGCGCTGGTTTTCCAGAGTGCGGACGCGCTTGCGCAGCGTCATTTCGGCAAGGATGTCGGGGTTGCCAGAGGATGCCGCCTTCATTTCGGCAGCGTTCATGGACTCCGCCGACACGTCCTCGATGACACGGCCACCCACGCCCTTGCGCACCTGCTCGATGAAGGTCGCCTTCTGCTCGATGGTCTGCCACATGCGCGAGTCGAGGGTCTGATCGGTGGCGTAGCGGAAGATGCCCACCTCGAAGCCATCGGGATCTGCGGTGTAGAGCGAATTGCCCTGACGGATGATGCGCCCCTCGCGCTGTTCGAGGTCGGACGGGCGCCACGGCGCGTCGAGGTGGTGCAGCGCCACAAGGCGTTCCTGCACGTTCATGCCGGCGCCCATCTTGGGGGTCGAGCCGAGGAGGAAGCGGACGCGGCCAGAGCGGACCTTGCCGAACAGCTCCTCTTTCTGCAGCTCGGTGTTGGCGTCGTGGATGAACGCGATCTCCGCCTCGGGCACGCCCTTGGCGATCAGCTTGGCCTTCACATCGTCATAGACGGAGAAATCGCTATCGAGCGCGGCGATCTCGTCGGGCGAGAGCTTGTCCACCGCCTCCTGTGCGGCCTCGTCGCCAGCCTCGGCCTGGGTGATCAGGTCGCGGATGCGCTGCGCCTCGCGGCCCTTGGCAGCCTTCGGGGTCGAGAGGTCGATGAAGATAAGCTGGGCGCCGCGCTGCTTATCCCACTGGCGCCACAGCGCCAGCGCCTTGCCGATCATCACGTTCGCCTTGGAGCCGGGGTAATCGGCCGCGTTGGGATCGACCAAGCGCATATCGAGAGCGCCCTTCCGGGCGTCCGACATGATGGCCAGCATGTTGTCGCCGCCTTTCTCCGGGCGCTTCGGCATATTCTCGGCGCGATAGACGAGCTGGCTCATCAACGTGGCCTGCGCATCGCTGCGCTCCACCACGGTGTTGAGCGGCTTGCCCCCGGTGATCTTGGGGATCGGCAGCTTCTTGCCCTGCGCGGCGAGCTGGCGGTTGATGTCGTCGCGGGTGATCACGTCCGAGAACGCCTGATAGCGCTGCATCAGCTCGGGCATGTTTACGAAGCGGCGGAAGCGGGTGACCAGCTTATAGGCGCCGGTCGGTGACAGCTCCCAATCCGGGGTGGCGTCGGCAAACTGACGCGCCCATGCGTCGAAGTGGAGCACGCCGCGCTGGCGCATATCCTCGTAATCGAGGTAGCGCTGCATCGTGAACATTTCGGCCATCGTGTTGCTGATCGGCGTGCCGGTGGCAAAGACGATGTTGCGGCCCCCGGTGCGCTTCTGCACCGCGCGGACCTTCATGAACATGTCCATCGCCTTCTGCGAGCCAGCCGGGTTTCCCAGCCCCATCACGCTGCGCATCCCGGTGATGTAGAACAGGTTCTTGAACTCGTGCGCCTCATCGAGGAGGAGGGCGTCAATGCCCAGCTCTTGGAAGGTGAGGTTGTCGTCCTTGCGGCCGGTGTCGGCCAGGCGCTTCATGCGCTCCTCAAGCGCCTCGCGCTGCTTCTCCGCCTGTTTGACGGTGCGGGTGTCCTTGCCGCCAGCCAACTTGATCTCAGCGATGCCCGCCTCCAGCTCGGTCACCTGCTCGCGCAGGAACTCGATCTGGAATTGCTTGTCGAGGTCGATGCGGCCGATGGACGAGTGGCCGATGATGATGGCGTCCCAATCGCCGGTGGCGATGCGGGCGAACAGCTTCTTGCGGTTCTTGGCCTCGAAGTCCTTCTTGGTCGCAGCGAGGATTCGGGCGCCGGGGTAGAGGCGCAGGAAGTCCTCGGCCCACTGGCCCACCAGATGGTTGGGAACGGTCAGCAGCGGCTTCTTGGCAAAGCCGGTGCGGCGCAGCTCCATCGCGGCAGCCACCATCGTGTAGGTCTTGCCGGCGCCGACCACGTGATCGAGGAGCGTGGTGTCGCTTTGCAGGATGCGCCACACGCCATTGAGCTGGTGCGGGCGCAGGCGGATGATGTCATTGCCCACCTTGCCCGGCAGTTGCAGGTGCGAACCGTCGAACTCGCGCTGGATGGTGGTGTTGAACAGCTCGTTGTAGAGCGTGGAGAGGTCGCGGCGGCGCGCGTCGTCCTCAAAAATCCAGTCCGTCCACGCCTGCGCGACCTTGGCAGCCTTCTCGGTGGCGGCTTCCGTCGCCGCCTGGTTGAGAGTCTGCGTGCCATCAGGGTTCTTGTCGTAAACCTGCGCTGCCTTCTGCGACAATGCCGCGCCGATGATGCGGCTGATGTCCGCGCGATCGGTGCCGAACTCGATGCGAGCGGCAGGCGACGAGCTGCCCACGCTGAATTCCCACTGGCCACTCAGACGCACATAGTAGGCGCGCGCGCCCTTGCCCTGGGTGATGTGGTCGATGAACTCCCCGACATACTTGGGCGGTATCCAGTGCGCGCCAGGGCGCACCTCGATGTCAGCCGCTTCCACGTCCGGTGGCTGCACCGCTTCGAGCGCTTCGACATGGCCGGCGAACTTCGGCCCCGCCGCCTGTGCGGCCTTGAGCTTGGCCTTGACGTTGCCGGTGAGGTAGGCGTCACGGGTTTCGAGCGAGCCATCCGGCGTCTCGAACACCAGCCCCGCCAGCTCGGCAAGAATGGCCTCCTCGGGCTGGCCGTAGAGCTGGGACATATAGTCGAGGTCGATCTTGCCCATGACCGACAGGGACGCGGTGAGGGCATCCTTGGCGCTCTTGGTCGATGTCGGCGCCTTGTAGGGCGACTGCGTGCGCTTGGTGAAGATCGCGGCCTTGGTGGCGGTCGGCGCGCGTGCGGCCTCGCCGGTGCGCTTCGCCACGGTCGGAGACACGCCCTTGTCAAAGGTGTCCTCCAGCGCTGCGAGCTGCGGCCAGGTGGGATCGTCACCGAAGACGCGGCGATTCGCGTCAGCGCTGATCGGGCCATGCACCTTGACGAAGGCGTCATAGGATTTGTTGAGCAGGGCGCGCAGCTCCTCCATGTTGGCGCCGTCGCTCAGTTGCTCGCCGCGCAGCTCCACCAGCACGTCACGGATGCCGATCAGCCCCTTGGCACGCTCCAGCGCCGTGCCGGTCAGTTCCGCGGCTTCTGCCGTGGTTTCACCGGCGACGATGCCGGTGTTGATGGCGACGTTGCCGTTGGCGTCGATGAACATCGAGCCAGCCTTGATCTTCTTGTCCACCTGGGCGGCGCGGCTGCGCTCCACCACATCGTTGGTGCGGTCGCCCATCACGTCCGTGGGCAGGCGTGCCAGCGCAGCGGTCATCAGCTCGGCGGTGTTCTGGCCTTCCTTGGCGATCAGCGCCGGGTGACCATCGCGCCCGTACATGGTGCCGTAGCGCCCGAAGGTGCCCAACATCATTTCCGGGTGACGCACGAAATACTCGTTGAGGGCAAGCTGCTCGCCGCCTGCGGGATCTGCGACATACTCGGTGGCGATCCACGTCTCGCCATGCGGCTGCTCGTCGGGGCGGAGGCGGCGCAGGAACACGATGTCCGTGGTCACCTCGGTGCCAGCGTTCTTCGAGAACGCATTGTTGGGCAGGCGGATGGCGCCGAGGAACTCGGTGCGCGCCGCGATGTAGGAGCGCGCCTTGTCCTTGACCACCGCATCGAGGAACGAGCTGGTGACCACCATGCCCAGCACGCCGTCGGCGCGCAGGAGGTCCACGCTCTTGGCGAAGAACATGTTGTGGATCGAGAAGTCGTTCAGCTTCGGGCGCTTCGGGTCGTAGAGCTTTTGGCTGCCGAACGGCGGGTTGCCGATGGCGAGGTCATAGTAGCCGTCAGGCGCGTCGAAATCCTGAAAGCCCTGATGCAGCACGCGCGCCTTGCCATACAAAGCCTTGGCGATGGCGGCAGTGATGCCATCGAACTCCACCGCGTGAAACTGCGGATCGAGCCCCACCGGACGTAGGCCAAGGAAGTTGCCGGTACCCACGCTGGGTTCGAGCACGCGGCCATTGGTAAAGCCGAGGTGCTGAACAGCCTTCCAGATCCCGTTGACGATCTCCGGGCTGGTGTAGTGGGCGTACTGTGTGGACTGACGGGCAGTCTCGAACTCCTCGGGGTCCAGCAACTGCTCGAGTTGTTTGGCGCGCTTCTCCCAGCCGTCAGCATAGGTGCCATCGGGGCGCTTGAACGCCTGTTGCAGGCCACCCCAGCCGACATAGCGAGCGAGCGCGGCCTTCTCCTCGGACGTGGCAACGCGGCCGGCGAGCGCCTTGACGATCTCGATGGCCTTGATGTTGCCCTCGAACTTCGCCACGGCGCCACCGGCGCCGATGTCCTCGGGCGCCTCGATGCGATAGTCGGCAGCCGTCAGTCCGCTGCGATCTGTCCGAACAGGCGTTCCAGCTCCGTCCGGTCCACTGGCTCGTCCGGTTCCGGTTCCGGCGTCGGCAGGAAGTTGTGCATCACCTCCATTGTCGCCTCGTCCTCCGTCATCCCCTGGCTGCGCAGCGTCGCCACCTGCCGGGCTGCCCCGTCCACTTCCCGGTCCAGATACGTCTCCAGTTTCCCCGCCTGCTTCAACTGGCGGTACTTGCTCGGCTGGAACTCCTGCAGGTGGTTCAGCAGTTTGCTCCGCCAGCGGCTCAGATTGGCCATCGTCCTCTCCATCGGTCGGCGCGGATGCCAACAAGTCGGGGTCGCCGAACATGTCGCGCAGCATGGCGGCGAGCTTCTTGCCCTTGTAGACCGTCTCGTCAACTTTGATCTGGTTCGGGCGAGCGTCATAGGACGGGCCACCGGGACCACCGCCGCCCTGCCACGTGGCGCCGATTTCCTTATTGTAGGCGCTGATGAGCATGGCGTCACTGGCGTCCTCGCGGATCAGGCCAGCGAACAGCTCGGCGTGACGGCGGAACTTCCGGCGCAGATACTCCACGTCCGTGAGGAGCGCGTCATCAGGCCCGCGCTTGGCCATGCCGGCGGCATAGTTCGGCGCCAGGGCGGTAGCCTCCTCGATGATCGCCTTGGCCTCCTCGGCGCCATAGCGGGTGGTGAACGTCGCCTCCCACTGCTTCACGCTCTCGGGGATGCGCGTGCCCGTCTGGTAGCCGATGGACTCGATACGCTTGCGTATCTGGTCGGCGCGAGCGCCCTTGGCATCGGTCAGTTGCCGCTCCAGCGCAGCGACGATCTGCCCGTAGCGGGTGTTCATCGCCAGCTCGCCGGCATAATTGTCCACGTCGCGGGCGCGATCCTCGGCCGTCGCCGGTTTCGCATCGGGTTTGGTGGCTGGCGTCTCGGCCTTGGCCTTCTCCACCTTCGGCTGCACCACCTTGCCCACGGGCTTGGCGCTATCGCCCTCGGCCAGCCAGCGCTTGAAACCGGGCATCGTCATGCCGGTGATGTTGCCGATGCGCTGGGCGCCCTTGCCGTCGCTGAAACCTGCCTCGTACAACAGCTTGGCCTCGGGCACGCTCTCGGCGCCGAGGATAGCCTTGTGCTCGTCAAACTTGCCGGTGTCGGCGTCGAGCTGATCGACCACGAACACCACGCCCGAGGTCGGGTTCTCCCCGATATAGACATCCACCTGCTCGCCATCGGCGCCGGTGGTGCGCTTGATGTAGCCGTAGTGCGCGGGCATTTCGACGGACCATTCGGAGCCGTCCGGTGCGGTGCCCTTGCGGGTGGCGCCCTTCGGGCTCTCGATGGTGATGTCGAGCCCGTCGATGTTGACGTGCCCCTTCTTATAGTTTCCGGCCTCGGCCTGCGCAGGCGTCGGTTCGGCGTTCACCTCGGCGCCAACAGTTTCCAGATCCTGCGCAGTCTCGATGGGCGCCGGATTGGAGGGCGACGTGATGGGCTCGCCGGTGGGTGACGGCGCCACCACTTCGCTCTCTATGGGCGGTTCGGCCGCGACTTCGGGCTCTGCAACCACCTCGGCAGGCGGGATGGGTGCCAATTCCTCTGCCGCTGGGGCAGGCGTGGGCTCCTCGACTATGGCCGGTACGGTAGGCTCCGCCACCACGGGAGGGGCCTCAGCGGTCAAATTTGGAGCGTTTTCGTCTTCGGGCAGCTCAACGATGGGTTCGGGCTGGGCGATGGGGGCAAAGCCCTTCTCGGTCAGCGCCGTGTTGATGCGGTCCACCATCGTGGGCTCGGTGGGCTTGGGCTCGCGCACCAGCACCGTCTTGGGCAGGAGATTGCGCAGTGCAGCCGCGCCCTTCTCCACCGCGCCATAGGTGGCATCCACCGCCTGGTTGGCCGGATGCGCCACGGCGCCCATGATCGGGCCAGCGATGGCGCCCATGATCGCAGCGTCTTTGACGCGATCCAGCGCCTCGCCCCACGACATGTCGGGCTGGAGGTAGCCCATGTCGATGCCGACTTGCAGCGCCTCGGTGACGGATTCCTGCACAGCCTCGGCGCCCATCGTGCGGATCAGGCGGGTGAGAAACTTGGTGCCGGGCTTGAGGAGCACGGCCAGCGGCAGCGCCTCGGGGATGGCCTCGGCAGCGGCATAGAGCGCGGCATACTCGCGGGCGCTGCGGGGATCGAGCCCCTTTTCGCGCGCCTCGGCGTAGGAGGTGCCGCCCACCTGGGCGCCGATGGCGATCATCGCCGGGGCAGGATTGCGGGCAAGGATCGAGAGCGCCAGCCCCGGTGCCATTTCGGCAACGGAGCCGATGGCGCCCGAGACATACTGTTCGAGCGAGTCCGGCGCCACGTCCACGGGCGCCAGTTGCTCCTTGGCCTGCATGAAGTGGAGCTGGCCGCGCAGCGAATTGATGGCAGCCTCGCGGCCCACTTCCATCGAGAACTGCTCGCGCACAGCCGGATCGGTCGCCGCCTCGGCTGCGATCATGCCCTTATCAGCGCTCCAGAGCTGGAACGTGAGATTGTCGGCGTACTGCTCGGGCGGCATGTCCAGCTCGGGCAAGCCCTCCTGGCCCTTCTCCGCCGACATTTGCTCAATGCCAGCGATGCCCATGCCGATGCGGGCAGGGGCGTTCATCACAGCGGTGCCGGTGGCCTCGATCAGCGTGTCGTAGGGGTTGATGCCCATCCGATGATCGAACTCGCGGCGCTCCATCGAGCCCGCGTAGAACTTCTTGAACAGACCTTCGGCCAGAACATCGTCTGGCACGTCCTTGTACGCGGGGTTCTCCACGCGGAAGGTGTCGAGCTTGGTAACCATGTGCCCCTACAGTGCTTAGAGAATTCCCATCGGATCGGCGGGATTGGTCGGTGCAGCCGGCGCGGCCGGTGCAAATGCGTTCGAGCCCGGTGGGCCAGCCGGGTTGGCGCCGGGCGCGGCTCCGGGGAACTGGATGCCCAGCTCCTGCGCTGCCTGCTTCACCGCCTGGGCATGGGTCGCACCCTTGACGAAATACTGGCTGGCGCGGGTGGCGATCTCCTGCGCCTTGGCGCGGCTGTTCGGGTCGAGCGTCTGGAGGTTGCCCGCCTGGTCGAACACGCCACCCAGCAGCTCGGCCGACTGGCGGAAGATCAGGCTGGCGTCGGCGCTCTCGATATTGCCGCCACCGGCCTTTGCCAGCTCCTCGGCAATCTTGTTGGCCGACTTCTGGCCTTCGAGCGCCATCGCGTTGCTGTGCTCGGTTTCGGCGGTCTGCTCTTTGGTGATCGTCTCGTAGAGCTTGTCCACCTCAACGGCCTTGGCGAGCTGGGCGCGCACGAAGTTCTCGTCATACTCAGCCGGGAACTTGCCACGTTCGGCTTCGGGGATGGTCGAGAGGAGCTGGGCATAGGCAGCTTTGGGGTCGGGCGCCTGCAAGATGCCAGCAGCGGTGCGGCCCAGCACCTCCACCTCTTGCAGCTTCGCCTTGCGCCCGGCCTCGTCCATTTTGGAGAAGGCGTCCATGATCTGCCCGGCGAGCTGGGGATTGAGGGAAATCAGCTCGGGCAGTGCGCCTTTGTCACCACCGGCATAGCGCGCTGCGGCACCACGGGCAGCGGCGTCACGCTCGGCCCCTGCCGTCGCGGCCGACATGTTGGCACGGGTCGCAGCCATGTTGAGGTTGTGCGCCTCGCCCTGGCGCTCGAAGGTCACCGCGTCACGGCCCTCGCGCTTGAGTGCCAGCTCGCGATCCTGACGCGCGCCTTTGGTGGCCTCCACCGTGCGGTAGATGCCACCGAGATCAATCCCCAATGCGTTCGCCATCAGATCACCCGAGCTGCTTGTAGAGGAGGTAGTTTTCGATGCCGGTGTTGAGCGCGGAGCCGGTGTTGTTCATCGCCCCCGACCACGCCTGCCCTTGCTGCCACGCGCCATTGGCAAAGGCATTGCCGGTGTTGTTGTTGGCCGCGATGATGTTGTTGGTGTTCGCGGCGCCAGAGGCAGCGGTGGCCTCGGTGGCACGCTGGCCCACACCCGCCACGCTGGCGAGGGTGTTGAAATTGGTGGTCTTGGCGTTCGCCGCGCGGGCATAGGCGCGGTCGTACTCATTGCTCGCGAAGTTCTGGCCGTACTGCGTCAGGGCCACGCCGGTGGCGCCCGAGAACACATTGCCACGCGCGGCGGCGCTGCGCTCGATGGCCTTCTCGCCCTCGGCCTTGCGGAAGTCGTAGCCGGGATCGGCCTCGAAGTTGAACACGGACGGGTCGAACGAACCGTCTTCCATGCCCGTCTTGATCTTGGCCAGCGCCTCGGTGCCAGCCTCGCGCCACGGCGCCATGTCCGCGCGATCGGTGTCGTACTGGCGGCGCGATTCCGCGATGCTCGCTTGCTGGGACTGCACCTGGGCGGCAGTGCCCTTCGCCGCGGCGTCGGCCTGCATGGCGCCACCGAGTAGAGAAACGCCCCCACCGATCACGGCAGAGGCGACGATAGCTCCAACGGTCCCGATCATTCGCGCCCCCTTCGGTACGTCTTGTCTCGCAACACATATCCGCGCCGCAACAGCATCTTGTCCACCCCCGGTGGGGTGAAGTGGTCGAGGGTTGACATGTTGATGTCGCTCGCCCCTCGCTCCCACGCCCAATCTTCGAAGGCAGCCAGTAGCTTGCCACCGTTACCATCTTCGGCCCACCACCACAATTCGACGGCTTGGACATGCTGGGGATTGTAGTAGAGCGGCGCCAGTACCCCGGCAATCACGCCCTTCTCCGAGACGAACACCCCCGCTGATTCGCTGGGGATCAGGATCTGGCAGAAGGCGAGACAACCATCGAGGGTGGCCGGTGGCATCTGCGCCGCCTCGATGAACTTGAGCCCGAGGCGAGCGCAGTGCTCGGCGTCTTTGATGGTAGCGGCGCGGATTGGGTTACTCATGGAAGGTCACCGCACCCATCGGGTACACCAGTTTGCCGGTGAGGGTCTGGAAGCGCCAGCCGGGCTCCGTGCCGGAGGCGAGGCCGGAAACATCTTCAAGATCAGTACGCACGACGCGCACCACCGAGGCGTCCGCGAGGGTGAGGGAGTACATTTCCGTCAAGGTGACATCGGAGCCATAGGCCGCATCGTCCCGCGTGAGCTTGAGGCTATAGTCGGTCCCCGCCACAGCCGCGACTTCCTCGCGGATGAACATGATGACCTGCATCCGCGTCGGCGCGCTCGCCGCGATGTAGTCCTTGCTCTCGACGATGAGATTGTTGGTGCTAGGCGCCTCATAGGCCGCCACCGGCGGGGTGAAGCCGGCGGTCCATCGAGCAACGCCCTTCGACAGCCGCAGTTCGTCGAGCCAGCCATTGAAGGCTCCATCGTCGGCGTTGCTGTCCATGCCGATGTAGATCGAGGCCGTCTCACCGTAGTCGGTGCTGTCGGTAGCCGAACCGATAGAGACGCCGTCCTTGTACAAGACCAGCGACGTTCCATTTCGTACGGCGGCAATGTGGTGCCAGGTCGCGTCGGTTAGCCCCGAAGAGCCGGATATAACAATGGAGCCGTCCTTGCCGAAATCGACATTCCCGCCCGAGCTGATGCGTATCTGCCAACCGGTCGGCGCGCCCCCATCGCGGCGATTGCCGATGATCGTCCGACCAGTCTGGGCGCCGTTTCGACGGACCCAGAAGTCGATAGTGAAGGAACCCGTCCCGAATTGGACCGCGGCGGCCGATGTCACCTCGGCACGGTCGCCGGTCCCGTCCAACACCAGCGATGCCCCGCCGAATTTGCTCTGCGCCGTGGTGATCTGAGCGTTGCCAACCGCGGATACCGTCAGTGGGCTCGAAGAACTGTCCGTGAAGGTGGTCGATCCGTTGGCACCATCAAAATGCAGCATCAGGCCGGTGTTGCCGTCGATGCCGCCCGAGGCAGTGGTTGGCTTCAACGATCCTGCCGTGCCAGTGTCGAGGTTGGTCGCCCCGGCCACGTCTACGTAGGTCAGCGTCTCGAAGCTGTCGGCGAAGAAGTGGTCGGTCCAAATCGGCACGTTGATCGCATCGGCCTGCACAAGCATCGAAACCATCTGGGCGACGCGAAGCGGATCAAGCGCCGAGGTCACATCAACTCCGGCGATTTCCGTGTCTACATACGCTTTGACGCTCTGCTGGGTGGGCAGCGCCGCGGCGCTGTTCGAGGACATGTCGTCCTCATCTACGATGGTGATGCCGCTGTCCTTGATCACCTGACCGGACGTGCCATCGTAGAGCGCAATGGCGTTGGCTACCGCGCTCGACGGCAGCGCCGACTTGGGCAGCTTCTCGCTATCCAGCTCGGTGATCGCCGCCTGCACATTGCTTGATGAAATGCCGCCCGTGGGCGTGTAGCTGATGAGCGAGGCAGAGCCGCCAGCCGAAAGCCCGATCCAAGTCGTGGTGCCAAGGTCGTAAACCCGGAACTCCTTGGCGACATTGTTCCAGTAGAGGTCGCCATCAGTTAGGGCATCGCCATCAAGGTCGGTGGTTGGGTTCGCCGCCTGGGAGCCAAGCCACTGATCACCGAACTGCTCGTACAGCACCTCGGCCGCGTCACGGGCATCCTCGGCTGCAACCTGCGCCACCTCGGCCAGTATTTTGGCGGCGTTCGCTGCCGTTGCAGATCCCGATGCTGCCGTGGCCGATGCGTCGGCGTCGGTCGCGGAGTCTGCGGCGTTCAGCTCAGCCACCTCGGCGTTGTTCTCGCTGACCAAGGCAGCCGCCGCGCTCGCCGCCGATGCGGTAGCGCTCGCTTCCGAGTTGTCGGCAAAGCCCTCGGCCTCTGCCACGACACCCGAGAGCGTCAGGATTTCCGCCGCAAGGTGCTGGTTGATGGTGATGTTGGTCACCCACTCGGGCGACGTGGGCATAATGGCGTAGGAGAGCCCGCTGGCCGTGGCGCCGGCATAGTTCACGATCAGGGTGATCTCCTGATCAGCGACGTTCAGCGCCTCCACCCAATACTGCACGCCAGCGATCTGCATGGTGTCGCCGGCCTTGACGCTGGTGGTGAGCCAGCCCGTGCCGGTGCCCACCACGATGGGGCTGCCATTGGTAACGGCGATGGTGCCGGTGGTCACAAAGAGGATCGCCATATGTCAGCTCCGCCGTCCGAATTTTCCGATGATGTCTACTGTATAGGTGGACTGGTAGTTTGTCGGGTCAGAAATCGAGCACTGCTGTGCTCCGCCATAGGCGTTCGCCACGGGCTTGTTCGGCGGGTTGCCCAGCCCGAACGGGTCTTCTGGGTACGAGGCGATGGACTTGCTCTCGATGGTGTAGACCAGAAAACCTTGCTCACTCAGAGCCGAGTTCGTGCCGCCCGTGCTGGTGACGCCGGGACCACCGCCAGCGCCCACCGGGCTTGACGATCCATAGGCACCATAGCCGCCCATTGGGGGGCCAACCGACTGCTGACGGTGCAGCACGAGGTCGCCACCGTCGATGTAGAGCGAGAAGGCGCGCGACATGCACAGCTCGGCCTCGCAGAGCACGGAGCCGGTGAAGGGTATCCACACGTTCTGCTTGGGAAGCACGTCGATGGTGGCGCCGCCCCACGTGCTCGGGTTCCCCGTGCGGTTGATTCGAACCTTGCTGGCGAATATGTCAGCACCATCGGGAGCAGCGGCCAGGACGGTGGTGTCCTCCCACTCCCAAGGGGTGGCAACAACGCCCGTCACGCAACCCTCGTCCATGATGTACACATCGCCGGTGGTGTACTGAGAAACCCACCAATGGTTGTAGAAGATCGAGGTAGGGACATCGGGGAACACCACGCTGATGGTGTCGATAAAGTTGTCGGCCTCGGGGAGGAAGCAGACGAGCGTTCCGTCCGTGCTCGCCACCGTGCGCGTTCCGTTGATGAAGCTGATGCGACTGGCGCCAGGGTCGAACTCGAAGCCCTTCATGGCACCTGCACCTCCACAGTGTCGCCACCCGTGAAGCTGCCGCCATAGGCCATCGAGGCGCCAAAGGCGGGCGCCGGCTGGAATGTCGATTGCACGCGGGTGGAGAGCCCTGACGGCACCGGATCAAACGTGGTGCCATCAGGACGCACGGCGCGAGGGGCGCCGTTGTCGAGGTCGATGGTGCGCCCCACCGAGAGGCCGAACGGCGTGCCGCCAGCCACCACTTGCAGGTATTGCCGCGAGGTGTCGAAGCGGTTGAACGCCATCGTGATGATGCCGGTGTCGGGGTCGAAGTCGAACAGCTTGTTGCCGCTCGGGTCAGGCGGGTTCTTGAAGATGATGACGGTATAGTCGAGGTCCGCCGCCGCGAGGTTGCTGGCGCCGATGCTGGCCCACTCGTAGATATAAACCCCGGTGGTGGTGACGTAGGGCGTGACATAGCGCCCGCCGCCGCTGGCATCGGTCTGCACGGGCATTCCCGGCCAGAGGATGTTGTCGCCCACCGCGACCAGGGCGAAGGGCTCATAACCCAGAGAATGCGAGAGGAGGAGGTGGTCTGCCGCTGCCGCGCTCCAGCCGAAGGCGACGAACTGCCCGGCAGGCGGTGCGGCGGTGTTCACCTGCGCGTGCGAAACGGTCACCGTGTCGCTATCCACTACCTCGAAATTGTCGAGCGCGGAGTGGAAGAAGATGTTGGCGAGGTAGCTTTGCGGGTCGAGCGCTGGTGCATTGCGCGCCGAGTTGATGTCGAGCGGATCGCCGCCGCCTGCCTCCTCGCCGTACAGCGCGATCACTCCCTCGGCAGGGAACATCCGAAAGACGATCATCAGGGCACCGTGATGCTGAACGCGCCCGTGTCGCCATCCATCAGGATCACGGGCGTGGTGAGGTCAGCCATTGCGATGCTGCGGAGCTGGCGGAAAGCGACGGTCGGAATGATGGCCGTGCCGCCCTCGAACACGATGGGCTCGAAGGTCACATCCGGGTCGTTGGGATCGAAGAACACGATCTGGTCGCCGCCGATGGCAACGCGGCCGGAGTAGACGCCAGAGCCCTCGTTGATGAGGTCAAAGCGCATTCCGGTGAAGAAGCTCGATCCACCGAGAGTGGCGCGCAAGGCGACCTGATAGCTGGCTTCGATGCCAGTCGGCGCCACGCCCACCTCGAACTTGGCGAGCCCGCCAGCGGACACGTCGCCCACCTCCACGGCCACCTCGTCAATCAGCACGGCCAGGGCGCTGTCCTCGTCGGCGCGCACGATGGCCTCTTGGGCGATGGCAGCGGCCACGTCATCGTTGACGGTCGCTTCCAGCGTGGTGAGCTGGATCGCCAGTGCGCTGTCGGCCGAGGCGCGCGTGGCCGACTCGGTGACGATGCTGGCCTCGGCCGTGCCGAGACGGCTGTTCAGCTCGATGCGGCGAAACTCGGAATTGCCGTCGAGGTCGGAGGCTGACTGTGCCAGCCCTTCCACCTCGTTGCGAAGGTTTTGCAGCCTGTCGTACAGCGAGGTTTGCCCGTCCGCGCCATAGAGCGCCCCGATCTCGGCCCGGAACGCCTCGGTGAGGCTGTCTATGTCAACGGAGCCATCCGCCAGCACTGCCTCCACCGGGATGTCACCATCGACAATCCCCTGTGTGGTCGAGCGCAGCGCGTCGAGCACCTGTTGCAGGTAGCGGATAAAGGCCGTGGTGGCGGTGCGATCGACATTGACCACCTCGCTGCGAGCAGGGAACGGCTGGAGCTTGATTTCTTCGGCCATCAGCCCACCACAAGCAGGGCGCGCGAGAGCATCGAGCGCTTGATCGGTGCGTCGATGAACAGCTCGTAGCGACGATCACGCGCGGAGCCGAGACGATTCCACTGCACACGGCGCTTGGTTTCGCCGGCCAGGCCGAGGCTGCGGGTCTGCGGGTTCTTGAAGGTGCGCCCGCCATCGTCGGAGTAGCGCAGCCGCATCGTCGGTGGTTCGGGCGGGTCGCCGGGATCTGCGAGGCCCTGCCCGGTGTCGGGCTCGATCTCCAGTTGCCCGTGCGCCACGTTCATCTGGTTGGCGTGGAGCGGGGCGCAGATGATCTTGCCCTCGATGTTGGTGCCGTTCCAGTCATAGGCGCCTTCATGGACGCGCAGGATTTCGGCGCCCGAGCGGTTCCACATCAGGTTCTTGCCATAGCAGTAGATCCCGCGCAGTGCCGGGTGCGGGGTCGAGGCGGTGCCTGCCCGGTGCCAGAGCTGGGTGGTGATGTCATAGACCATCGTCACGGTGCCGATGGTGATCTGGTAGAATTCGTGGGTGCCGTACTTCCACACGAAGGCGTCGGCGGTGGCGAAGTCCTGCCCGGCGAACGCCTCATGCACAGCGTTGGTCGAAACCTCCTGCGGCACGAAGCCCTGCGCCATGTAGACCTTGCCGGTGTGCGAGTGCCAGAAGATGGCGCGGTCGGTCTTGGCGATGCTCCACGGCGAGCTGGCGCCGATGTCACCGAAGGCGCCCTGGATGCGCTCGAACGGCGAGCCCAGCGTGGCGCCGGCATTGTAGAACACCTCGAACGAGCGGGTGTTGAGCACCCACAGCTCCTGCGTGCGGGCCAGCAGGGTCACCACCTTGTCGGGGTTGCCTTCCGACGAGCGGATGTCGAGCGCCCCGATGTCGGTCGAGAACAGCTCGGAGGAGAAGAACTGCCCGGTGCCGTCCTTGGGGAACACGAAGTAGCTGTCGATGGTGGTGACGGTCGATGCCGGGTAGAAATCCGGGTCGGTGATCTCGGTGACCACGGGCGCCAGGATCACGTCCTCGTCGGCGGTGATGGTGTATTTGAAACCCTTCACGCCATCGACGCACACGATGTCGACGCCATTGGTGTCGCAGCGGGCAGGCGCCGTCAGCGTGGCGTTGCCCAAGCGGCGATAGGTGCCGTCCGCATAGACCTTGATCAGCCCGGTGGTGGTCCAGACGTAGAGCTGGTCGTTGACCACCACGGCATCGAGCGCATTGCCGGGGGCGCCCTCGGGCTCGATGTCGGAGAACAGCACGGCGCCGGGGCTGCCGAACAGCGTCACGGGCGTCTTGGCATCCTCGGGCGCGGCCTCGGCGTACCAGTTCCACAGCTCGCCGCCCGAATTCTTCACCGAGTCGGTCTTGCCGTAGCTGATCGCGAGGACAATGGGGCGAGGGTCAGCCATCAGCGCACCGGGCCAGCAGTGATGTCATAGGTGCCGCGCAGTCCGCGCCGGCCGTGCTCAACCACCAGCTCGGGCACGTCGAAGTTGGCGCGCTTCACCAGCGCCTTGAAGCTGGCAGCGAAGGCGAGCACGCCCTGCGGTGGGGAGACGGAGAAGTCACCAGCCACGCGCACCCCGAGGTTGTAGATCATGCAGTCCTCGTAGCCAGGCGCGAAGGTCAGATCGTCGTCCCAATCCGCCTCCAGCGTCGAAACCTCGAACGGCTCCTGCGTCACCAGCTCGATGGTCGGCCAGGCGTCGTCGGGGATGCAGTCGAGGCGGAAGTCCGCGATGGGGAACGCGGCATGGTAGAAGAAGCGCGTGGGGCGCCCGACGATGGTGCGGTTGGAGCTCTCCGACCACTCGATGGCCGTCATGGTGTCCAGCGGGTAGCTGAAACCATCGGCGTTCTTCATCGTGGCAGCGAGCACCACCACGGGACGCGGCGCCTCGAAGTCAGCCGCGGCGTGGTCGTAGTAGGTGTAGGTGTTCTTGAGCGGCGAGAGGTCGAACTGCCGGATCGTCTCGACAAGGATCATGGTCGGCTCCAGCCGCCACGTGTCGAGCATCCGGCGCAGCTCGTCGGCCATATCGGTGAGGTCGCTTTCCTCGATGGCTTCGCCCGCCGCGAGAACCTTGATCTTGCGGAGAGCCTGCGTGCAGATGGTACGAACCGTGACGGCCATAGCCTATACCCCTATTCCTGCTTCTTGGGTGCGAGCGGGGGCACTTCGCCCTCAGTCGCGGCAGCGCCCTTCTTGGCCTCGGCCGGCGCGGGCTTGCCATCGAGGTGGTCTTTGATCAGCTCGCCCAGCTTGTCGGTGCTGGTGCCCACAGCCTTGTATTTCACCCCGAGGCCGTTGGCCAAGGCGATGAGCTGCTTGCGGTCCATCGGCTTGTTGGTGAGGAACATCGCCTGGAGGGCTTCGGCGCTCTCGGTGAGAACCAGCTTCTTGCCACCAGCGGCCTTCGGTGCGGCTGCCGTCTTGACGGGCTGGCGCGCCTCGTCGGTCGGCTCGGGCTTGGGCTCGTCGTTGATCTTGTTCGGGTGATCAACCCACTCGCCCGAGGCAACCAGCTCCTCGAGTTCGGCGCGGGTCTTGTCCTCGAACAGGTGCCCGCGCGGATGGTCGCGGTTGTAGAGGAAGGTGCGTTCGATTCCGGTCTTCATCTTGTGTTCCCTTCCATGTCGGGAAACAGAAACGGCGGGTCGGGGACATGGACCCAACCCGCCGCTCGTAAGGACTACCCCACCGAGGCGGGACAGTCGATGCTAGTCGTCGCCTACCAGCGACCACACGATGGTGATGGTGCCAGTCACGTCGATGGTCGAGTTGGCGTCGATGGTCGCGGCAGAGCCCGACCAGTTGAGGTAGGCGGGAACGGCGGTCGCGGTGCCGTCGATGCCTGCCGGGGTGACCACGCCGGTGGTGGCCAGCACACCAGTGCCGCCCGCCAGGGTGATGGTGGCCGAGGCAGGGACGATGTTCACCTCGGTGCTGGACAGGGCGCCGTCGCCCGCGTCAGCCGCCACAGAGCCCACGCCAATCTTGAAGGCGGCATCGCCGGCAGCGCCGGTCAGTGCAGAGCCCTCGGCAAAGGCGGTGAAGTTCATGCGCGAGGCGATGACATCGAGATAGCCGACCGGGAAGTCGAACAGCTTGAGCGAGCCCGACGAGCCAGAGGCGGCGGCATCGGTCACCGGGATCTGCGCAGCGGTGAGCGTGATCGTGGTGGTGATCAGCCCGCCAGACAGGCCCTTGTGGTCAATGGCCACGGTGCCGGAGACAGGCGCGGTGGCCTGGGGCAGAGCGGAGCCCATCGGCAGGGCGGAGGCAGAGCGCATCCAGCGGCCGGTGGCCTTGGCGTTGCCGTCCGCGTCGAGCGGGGCAACGATCATGTAGTCGTCGGCGGTGGCCGTGCTGTCCTCGTCATACTGGAACCAGCCCTGATAGCCGTCGCCGGTGGTTTCCTTGCCCTGCACATAGGCAAGCTGGCCATCGTGGAAATCGCGGCCGGTCTTGAGGTCTGCGCGGGTCGCGGCGGTGAGAGTCTGCTGATACTTCATCGGAAGCTCCTGAGAATGGACGGGGGCGATCAGCCGCCCCCGTCAAGCGCGAGACAGACCTACAGGTCGTCCGAGAAGATGCGGTGACCCAGCTCGGGATAGATCGCCTTCACACCCCACAACACGTCGATACGATAGATCTGCGTGAAGTTGTTGATGTCGAAGGCGGCGGTGAGTGCCAGCGAGAGGCCAGACTGCGGATCGCGGACGCGCTTGGCGACCACGGCCGACTCGGGCAGCTCGATGTCGATCACGGCCAGGGCGATGGCGTCCTTGTGGAACGCAAAGTCCTGACGGTAGCTGGTGTTCGCCGTGCCGATGAAGGTCAGCGGGGCATTGTTGGCGGGCAGAGCCGACACATTCTGGTACGCCGCCAGCGAGACGGAATTCCCGTCAGCGTCGAGCGTCGTCAGCGAGCCATCGTTCATGGCCGGGCTGATGGAAAGCGTCATGTTGCCCGAAACATCGGAGGCACCCACTGCGGTGGCCACGAAGCGCTGCAGGCGCCCGGTGCTCTCGTAGGTACGCGGGTTCACCTCGTACACGCCGTCGATGGTGAACACGTCGCCAATGCGGACACGGTTCGCCACGGCGGCAGTCCAGCCGTCAGTGACGAGCGAGGAGCCCGACTGGCCGGCGTTGTTCACCAGCGGAGTGCCGCCGAGGGCGCCCACGGTATGCACCGGCATCTGCGCGGTCTTGAACGCAGCCATGTCGGCCAGGGTGTTGAGGTACGAGCGCTCGATGGCCTGCTTGACCATGCCCTCGTGAGCAAGCTGCTTCACGTCCTTGCCGATGGCAGCCGCGTCGAGCGGGTTGAGCACGGTCGAAACCTGCCCGTCCATCGGAACGCCGACCATTTCCATGTAGGCGTTGGCGTCCGTCCAGTTGTCGGTGGTGACCACCGTGCCGGGCGTGCCCGAGGAGAAGAAGAAGCTCTTGCCCGCCACGTCCGCGATGGACTTGTCGAGCACGTGGGCGAGCTGGCTCATGCCCGAGGCGAGGTAGCGCTTCGAGAACTGAGTGATCGAGAGGGTGCGATCGTTCTGGGTGAATTCCAGAGCGAAGTGCTCCTGGCGGTCGATCTTGAGGGTGGTGGTGCGATCCACCATCGGCTGCTTGACCAAGGTGCGGCCCGAGGCCGTCTTGGTGCGGAAGGGCAGCTTGATGTTGATCGTGTCACCGATCTTGCCGAACTCGCGTTCGAGGTTGCGGTGGACGAGGCGCGCGAACACCAGCTCGTTCTTGAGCAGGCGCAGAGCCTCCATCGCGATCTTGTCGTCGGTGACGATTACGTTGCCGGTGCCATTGAGACGGGGCATGTGAGTGACCTATGTGCAGGGTGGATCGGGGATTTGGCGCTCCGCGCCGATCCAGCCTTATAAGGTCGCTGTCACCTGTGAGACTTCACCGCCCCCACGAACGTGCTGATTCGGATACCACAAATGAAAGTGGCCCGCCAGAGAGGGTATCTCCTGCGGGCCACCGTCAGCGTACAAGGCAAACGTGGTGTAGCCGGCTTCATGTCAGCTCCTTGGATTACCACCAGTCGCCCGGCTTGGCCTTGTCCTCGCTGGCCCGGTGGGCTTCATATTCGGCAAAGGACATGTCCTCCACCGCTTTCGTCGGCGCCGCCTTGCCCTTGAGAGGGTCGATGGGTTCGGGCGCCTGCGAAACCTTCTTGGGTGCGGCCGGCGCACCATCCTTGGCCTTGGCTGCCGGCGCCGCCTTCTTCTGAGCGTCGGTCAGCGGCACATCGAGCTTGGCGATGCGCAGGATCTGCGCGCGCGGCGAGAGCTTGGCGATCTCCTCGCTCAATGCGGGCTTGTCCACGAACGCCTTGAGGATGGCGTCGGGGTTCTCGGCCTCGTCAATCGCCAGCAACATGTCGCGGGTGATGGCGAGATTGAGCGGGTTGGCTGGGTCGGTCACCTGCTTCCACACATCGGGCAGCACCTCGGTGACCAGTCCACCGATCGACTCCAGCGCCGCCACCACCTCGGCATCAGGCTTGGCGTCGTCGGCCTTGGGCGCGGGTTTTTCCTCGGTCTTGGCCTTCTCCTTCGGCTTGCCCTTCGATTTCTCGAACAGCGTCTTGGCCTCCAGATAGTCCTCGTAGTCATCGAAGTCGGCAGCGTTGGGCGCCTCGGTCGGGGCGTCCTTGGCCTTATCCTCGACCTTGGCGGGCTCGGCCTGCTTGGCTTTCAGATCGTCCAGCTCACGCTGCACGGCATCGCGCTGGCGGGTGGCGCGCTCCAGGCGGCGCTTGAAACCCTTGGGCAGCGGGTTGCCGTTGTCGTCCAGCTCGGTGTCATCATCTGCCGGGGCAGCTTTGGCCGCGGGCTTCTTCTCCTCCGTCTTGGCCTTGTCGCCATCCTCCTCGACGGCGGCAGCCTTGCCGGTGCCATCGACCACGGTCGGCTCGTTGCCCTCGGCCTCCTCGTCATCGGCCTGTGCTTCGAGCACCTGATCGACCTGGGCGGCGTTGTCGTCCTCTACCTCGAACTCGGACACATCCTGATCGGGCATGTTGCCCAGCACATCATTGACGCCGAACGAATCGGTGAGGCGCACGGTCGGCGCGGATGGGGATTTCTCCCCCGTGTTTGTCGTCACTACATCGTCGGCCATGTCAGGCTCCTGCTTTTTTCTTGGCTGCTGGCTTCTTGGGACCGGCAGGCGTTGCCGCCTTCACGTCTGCTGGTGCTGGTTGGTTGGCCACGGCAAGGAGCTGGGCCATAGCCTCGGCTACCGCGTCCTTGATCATCAGTGCGACCTGATCGCCACCGCTGGCTGCGGCGCTGATCTCGGCCATCTTCGCCTTGGCTTCCTCGGTCTTGGCCTGTGCCATCGCGATGGTGGCGTCGGCCGTGTGCATTTCGGCCTCGGCCTGCTTCATCAGCACCTGCTCCTCGGGCGTCGGCTCCTGCTTGGCGATCTCGGCGTCCTCGATCTCGCGCGGCGTGAGGAACTTCGGCGGCACCAGCTTGATGAGGCGAGCTGCCACCTGCTCGGCGCCGGGCCAGTCCATGTTCGAGGCGATCTTGTCGAGGATCACCGCACCAGCGGCCGGCACCACGCGCACGAACTCCATCAGAGCCTCGACGGCTTCGACGCGCTGCGTGCTGTAGCTCGGGCCAGCCTTGACCACGACATCGAACTTGCCCGCCTGGATGTCGTTGACGATCACCTTCTGGCCGGTCTGCTCGTCCACCACGGTCTTGTTGATCTCCACCCAATCGCCCTGCCCGTCGCGGTTGCGGATGCGCTGCACGCGCTCTCCGTCCATGATCTTGGGGATGATCTCGGTGCCGATGATGCCGACACGGCGGATGGCCTTGGAGAGATTGTCGGAGAACACGTAGCTGCCCACGTCCGCCTCGCGCTGGCGAGCCATGATGGCCTTGCCGCTCGTCTCGTTCGAGCGCTCGCCCACTGAGGCGTCGTACATTCCCAGCGTGGCCTTCACCTTGTCGGTGAAGATGGCTGCCATCTGCAGCTCGGCCACTGGCATGGGTGACTGCTCGGTGCGCTCGGGCTTGTTGCCGGTGGCGCTGCGGTTGAAGGGCAGGTAGGCATGGTTGATCGAGTTGGCCGTGCGCCAGATGCCCTCATAGCCCTCGATCATTTCCGCTTCCACGATCCACGGCGACTTGGGCGCCAGGCCGATGCGCTCGACGGCTGCCGAAATGTAGTAGTTGTCGGCAATCTTGGCGTCCTTGGAGTGGTAGATCAGCCCGCGATACATGGACTTGTCGGGGTAATCGACGCGCTTGCCAGCCACCGGGATGATGGGGATGGTCTGGCCCGGCCACACCTTGCCCTTCTCGCCGCCTTCGAGGATCGAGCGGCCGGTGATCTTGCGCCAGATGACGCGGTACGTCTCCAGCTCGCGCTCGCGCACCACGGTGACGGGCGGGTCTTGCTTGGCGAGGTCATCGAGAATGCTGACCTTGGTCTTTTTGCCGGTGGCCTCGTCGGTCACCTCTACGTTCTCCAGCTCATCCTTGAACGAGACGGTGCCGTTGGAGAGCTGCACCAGGGTGCGCTTGATGGGCTCGCGGGTGAAATACTCGGCCACCTTCACGATGTCCTGATCGCACCACCATGCCCAGCCGTCGCCATTGTCGCTGGCCACGGGCTCGAAGTTCGCGGTGGGCCAGCGCTTCTCGGCTTCCTTGCGGGGCAGCTCGTCAATGATGAAGCCCCAGCCGGCGTCCGACATGTCGGGCTCGTCGGTGTTGGGATCCATCAGCACCGCCCAGCGGTTGCGGACGGCGGCGATGTACATTTCCTGATCCATCGTCACGCCCTGCCCGTAGCGGGTGAAGACGCGGAGCCAGCCCATGCCCGTCTCGATGGCGTGGTGGGCGGCGGTGTCGTAGTGCGTCTCGGCGCCGCACACGTACTCGACGTTGCGCAGGATGCCCTCATAGACCTGGGCGAGGGTGTAGTTCGAGACGCCGTCGACGCTGGTCACCTTGACCGAGGCGCCCGTGCTGTCACCGGGGTTGACTTGGATCGAGGGGCGATTCTGGAGGATGTCGCCATAGACCTGATCGACATACTGCGGGAGGGTGTTGATCACCAGCGCGGGGCGCCCGGCGTTGATGCGCCTGATCTTCTCCTGCACATCCCACTGCTCGCCATCGAGGAAGGCCAGATCGGCGAGCCATTCGCGGTGCTGCTCCTCCCAATAGCTGACGGCGAAGGTGGCGCGGTCGCGGGCTTCGGCCAGGATGCCCAGCTCGTCTTCGGAGACTCGCGTGCTGATGAGTGTCTTGCTGTCGTCCATCTAAACCCCCTGCCATCCGTGTGGTCGAGCGGTGCTGCTCGATGGGACGCCATACGATTCCCCGTCAGCCGGTTTGGCAGCGGGGTCTTTGTGTGTCAATCCGATGTTCATGAGCGCGTCGTTGGGGTGAGAGGCCCAATTATGCAGGGGTTCGGGCTTGAACACCTCGCGCTCGTCGTCATACTCGCGCTGGTACTTCTTCATGGCGCTCCACCCGCCGCGCCCCTCCTCCCAATGGCAATCCTCGCTGCGCCCGTTGAAGCCGAGGAGGCAGTCCGTCTCGCAGCGCACGATGTCGATCCACATGTTCTGGAACAACGGGCGCATGGGCTCGATGGCGTCTCGCTTCATCAGCGGGCGAGTCACCTGCACGAAGCCAATGCCCATCGTCTTGGCGGTATCGAGACGGCTCTTGCCGGTGGATAACTCGCGCACCGCCAGATCATGCGGGCCGTAGTGCTTGCCGAAGCGGATGCCGAACTTGTCGCGGAAGTCGTGGAGATAGTTGATGTAGTGCTCCATCCCCGAGTCGCGGTTCTTGTAGAAGGCGACCAGGCGCTCCTCGTAGCCGCGCTTCTGCTTGAACCAGATCGACATGTCATCATCTATGCCCAGATCCCAATAGGTATCGACCGGGAGGCGCGGGTCGATGGGGATGAAGTCGAGTGCGCGACCGTCGGCGATCAGGCGCTCCAGCTCCTTGCGCCAGATCAGGCCCTCCAGCATCGCCTCGTCGGGCTCCTGCTGATACTGGCTCGAGTAGAGGTATGGGTCGGCCTTCTTCATCGACATCAGCGCACTCAGCGGTTCCTTCCACTCCCAATACGACACGGGCTCGCCCTTGAAGCCGGTGTCACTCAGGAACTGTGCTCGTATAGCAGGTGGCAGCGCGTCGGCGTACTCCCTGTCCACAACTGCCGGGATCTTCACGCGGCGATAGGTGTCGGGCGTCTTCGGCCCCATGAGGTAATCGGTGCTGTCACCCTTGGTGATCCGCTGCTGGATCATGACGATGGGCACCTGATCGCGGGCGAGGCGCGAGCGCAGGATGCGGTTGAGGCGCTTGTTGGACTTGTTGACCTGGGTGAAGCTGCCATCGTCCTTGGACGGCAAGGGATCGTCGATCAGGAGCGCCCCGGTGAAGGCGTTGCCATCCACCATGAAGCCAGCGCGACGGCCCATGATCTGCCCAGCGAGGCTGGCGCCGTACATCGTGTGGCGGTTGCCGTGCTCATCGTTCATTTCCCAATTGAACTTCTGGTTGGTGTCCTTGGAGGGCGCCAGCGGCCAGAAGGTCTGGAACTGCTCGCTCGTCACGATGTCGCGAACGCGGCTGGTGTTCTCCTTCACCAGATCGTCGGAGTAGCTGACCGGCAGCCAGCGGGTGGACTGACCGGGCAGGGGATCGCCGGCACGGGTCGCAGCGCGATTCCGGTGGATCGAGTTGGCGATGGCATAGCCCGGCAGGTGGATCGAGAAGATTTCCGTCTTGGTCGCACCAGGCGCGCAGTTGATGATGGTCCGGTGCTGGCGCCCCTCGATCACGGCAAGCAGCTCGTCGCTGATGTAGCTGTGATGCCAGTTCCACACGAAGCGTTGGCCTTGGAGCCACCAGAAGAAGCACTGGATGAAGATCGGGAACGAGGTCGCGCAACAGTCGCGCAGCACCGCCTTCTCCGTCAGCGTCAGTTGCTCCCAATCGAGGCGCTCCAAGTCCATGTCAGTGTGTGGTTCCCGCCGCTGCCTTCTCGGCCAGGAGGTCGGTCACCTCGAAGTCCTCGGCCTCGTCCATGCTGTGCAGCACCAGCGCCTCCTTGCGCATCAGCTCCAGCATGTTGACCAGCCCGTGGGTCTTCTCCTCGGGCGTGCGGGCCGCGGCGTTCACCCATAGGCTGATGTAGGCGCCGATGTGTATCCACGCGCTCACCACCGCCTGCGGCCGGCTGGCGCGCTGGTGCTGATCGACCAGCCATTCGAGCATCGGGCGGAACACGCGGCGGGCCAAATCCTCGGCATCAGGCCCTTCGGTCATGTCCGTCACGATGTCGGCAAGCTGCTCGCGCGCCTCGGCCAGCTTCTCCTCGAAGCCGGGCATGGGCTCGGGCACCGGGATCATGGCGCCGTTGAACAGCTCGGCTGTGGCAGTCGTCAGGCGCCCGGCAGGGTCGAGCACCACGAAATCGGTAGGCTTGGCCGTCATGAGGCTGCCGTGGATGGCGACCACGCGGGGCATTCCGGCCACCTTGAAGTGCTCGGTGTAGGTCCGCCCCTTCGACCATTCATGGATCAGCTCGGCGCCCGCGTCGGTGCCGTCCCACTGCATGGCGTCCACCGTCGCCGCCTCTCGAACTCGGTATTTCATGCCTTCACCTTTCCGCCTTTGAGGAATTCGAGGAGCTTTTCGGATGCCGCCTTCACCTGATCCTCGGGCACGGTGATGGCAGCCAGCGGGATAGCACCGCCCCCTGGCCCGCTGATCTGGCGCCGGTTGGTGTAGGCATCGCCCACCTCCTTGGCAGCCTGTTCGAGGAGTTGGGCGCTGGCCATGATGTTCTTCCGCTTGCCCATTTCGCGGGCCATCTTGTCGAGCTGGCGCAGCCGGAAGGCGCGATGAGCGATCGGGATCTGGATAGTCTCGTCTACGAACGCCTTGCGGGCAGCGTTGAACATCGCCACCCACTTCTTGCCGAGGCTGTGCCCGGCCGCCTTGGTCGGGTCGTAGCCCTGCACCTGCTGGCGGGTCAGCTCAACCTCGAACTCCTCCTTGACGGCTGCGGCCACCTCGCTGGGGGTGTCCCAGCAAGCGAGCGCCATGACGATGAAGGCTTTCACCTCGTCATCGAGCTTTCGCGGTGCCATCGTCTGTCTTGCCCCCGTCTGGTAATCAGGCCACTCGCCTCAACTGGCATGTACCACAAGCCTGGGCGATGTGGACATGGGCGATGGTCGGCCCTCGGTTGGCCGCGTCCACCAGATCCTGCACTTTGGCAGCTCCAGCACCGTAGCGAGCGACGATGGAGACGAACTCCTCCACGTCATGCCCCCTGATAGCGAGCTTGGGGAGCCCGGCCTTGGTGAAGGCTGGCATCCCGAATTCATCCTTGTCCTGGCCGGCGTGAAGCAGCTCGTGCTCGACCAGAGCGCAGAACTCCACGTCTGAGCACTGTCGGCAGTATTCCGCGTCGAGGGTGATGACGAAATCGGGGACAAGGCCGAACCAGCCGACGAGCTGCTGGATCAGACGTGCCTTGGCCCACTTGCCCATTGCCATTGGAACGCCGGTTTCGCACTGGCCTATGACCTGCCTACCCCGGCGCGCGTTCTCCACGTCAGCCCACAAAAATCCGATAGTGGCGGCGTGCAGGTGCGTGTGCTCCGGGTTGTAGAGCTTGCCCCCCTCGGTGATGAAGGTTTCCCGGCACCACAGCTCCACCTCACCGGCTGGTGACATGGCGGTGTCCGAGTTGGGCTCGGGAGGGATGGGGCGCTTCATGGTGCGATCAGGCAGCGATAGGCGCGGCGGGCATCATCGAAGCGGTCAACGATGCGCCCTGGCCCGATCAGGCGGAGCTTGCCATCTACCTCTGCGATCCAGCGGCGTTGTTCCTTCTCGGTCCACTTGCGGCCGATGTGGAAGCTGTCGGGATAGGCGTACTTCGCGATCACGTCAGGGTCGGTGGCCGCGCTCATTCGGTTTCCTCGCCCGATTCGGGGAGCGGCACGTTGCCATTGCCCAGCATCGTCTCAGCGAACACGCGGGTTTCGGTCAGGGCCAGCTCGAGGAGTGTCTTGCGGAGCTTCCCCCCTGCCACGCCCTCGCCGCCGATGCTGGTGGCGAGCATCCAGCCGCACACAAACTGGATGGCTTGGTGCATCTGCTGGGGTGGCACCTCGTCGTTCTGCGCTTGAAGCAGCACCTCCATGAAGGCGGCGCCGACCTTGGAGCCCACGCGGGCAACGGCGGGGCGCTCCTCGGCGTAGGCGCGGAACTCACGGCGCACTGCATCGCAGTTGGCGTCGATCTGCTTCTTGTTGAACACACGGCGTTTTGTGCCGGCGACGTGCGCAGGCTGGGTAGAGGGCGAGGATTCCATGTCCATGTCCTTGGTGGTGGGGAAGTCTAGTGGGGGTGGCTCCGTGGGGCGAAGCGCAGCGGGATTTCCTGCCGCGTATCTTGGGTGTTGAGCTTGCTGACCACCTCGCGGATGGCGCAGGTGAGGCTTGAGGCTTCCTCTTTCAGCTCATCATGGCTGGCCTGCACCGCCTGCTCGACGGGATCTGGAACGCCGTGCTCGATGGGCTGCTTGTGGAAGATGGTCGACCAAAACGGGATGCGCTTGGAGACGGAAGTGCTCATGTCATGCTCCTCGGTTCATGCCTTCAACGAGGGAGCGCAGTTCGCGGATAGCTCCGGTCGCGTCGGCAAGTGCGGTCTGATACTTGCCAGCCTCCTCGATGCGCTTCTCCTGGGAGGCGACATAGAGATCAAATAGGCGCTTTGAAACCATCGCAAATAGGGCGACGGCAAGACCAGCCGGACCATACCCAACGAGCGTGGGGATGATTTGCTCCATCAGCGCAGCCCCTCATTGAAGCGGTAGCAGCGGAGCTTGCTGGCCGATTCCTGCGACTTGGCGTCCTTGAAGCGCATGATGACCACGCGCGCCTCGTCGCCCACCACCACCACCGGATCGGCAACGGGCTGGCGACACTCGGTCGGCTGCGCGGGATAGTTGGTCCCGGCTGCGGCAACCCCGATGCGTTCAGCGGACTGGAGCTGCAGGGCGCGGTTCACCCCGCACCCGGTCAACATCAGACTGAGACAGAGGGCAGCTCCGGCCTTCAACAGCGAGCTGGGCGGCATAGCGGGCATTTTCATCTTCGAGGCTTTCCAGTTCGCGGGCGCGGGCTTCCTCACGGGCAGCTACCTCGTCCTGATAGAGCTTGAGGGTGCGGTCGGCTTGGTCTTGCTGGCGCTGACGCTCTGCGCTCTCCGCCTTGTTGGCGGCATCCATCGTGCGGATGGTACAGGCATCTTCGGCCCGGTCCCGCTCATAGCGGCGGATGCTCGGGTCGATGATGAACTCGTGAAGTGCCCACACCCCGGCGCCACCAACGCCAGCGCCCCCGAGCCCGGCCACAATGGCAAGGATCGAGGGCGAGAGGCCGAGGAGGAGGCCGAGAAGCTTGAGCATCTATGCCTCGCTGCCGGCGAGAGGGGCGCCACCGGCTGCCAAGATGATGCGGCGAACGTTGGCAGGCTGGGCCGTCTTCCACGGAGCGCGGCGAATCGCGATGATCGGGGACTTGGCCTTGCGGACGATGTTGACGGCATCGGTCTGGTTGAAGCCGAGGATGTGGTAGTGGGTGTCGTCCTCGCCCACATACTGCGCCACGTGCCCGCCCTGGCCGCGCGGGAACACCAGCGTGTCGCCCAGCATGGCGACGGTCTGCGGCGTGCCCCACAGCGCCCAATTGCGCGCCCACAGGGCATTTCCGCCCGGATGATAGTCCCAGCCCGCGCGCTTGGCGCAGATCGACTGGCCGAGGCCGCACCAGGCGGTCGCGTCACCGGGATAGGTGGTGTTGGTTTCTTCGGCCCAGCCCATGATGACGGGGTTGTTGAGCGCGCCGAGAACTTCCTTGGTGCCGACGAGCGCGAGCGCTTCGAGGAGCATCTTGGGACCGGGCTCGCGCCACAGCCATTCGTAACCCTTCTGCATAGTCGCCTCCATTTTGCCTGATTCGGTTTACTCGAAATCCGCGTAGACCGCGAGGGGGACCGGGGTGCGGTAGTGCCGTCCCTCCACCACTGTCTTGAGGATGCCGTTGCGCACCGGGTAGATGAACTCGTCGCGCTTGAGCACGAAGGCGCAGCCGGGGTCAGCCGGCAGCGCCATGTAGTCAGGCCACATTTCGGCATAGAGGGCAGGCGCGTCCACGAGCTGGTGGATCAGCTTCTCGTCGCCGTCGCTAAACGGCAGCCCCTTCACCCGTTGCAGGTACCGCAACAAGGCGTGGCGCGTGATGCGCGGGCGCCAGCACCGCGTACTGTTGACCACCGACTGCATCGAGAACCGCCCCCAACTCCATCGCTCCTGCCATGCGGCGCAGCACGCCCTTGGTCAGGCGATGCTTATTTTCTGCCGCGCGCACCTGCCGATCGGTGCATCCTATGGTGGCGGCGAACTCCACCTGTGTCTGCCCCGCCGCCATCCGTCGAGCGTAGACGAACAGCGCCAGCGCGTCACTGAACTTGATCTGCATGATTCTCAGCCTTTCCGTTGAACAAACCTACTTGATCGCCCCAATGGTCCCAGCCTGGGCGGTTGGTGCGACTGAATAGCTCGACGCGCTTCGCCTTGGGCATCAGCCGTTCAGCCGCGGCGAATGCCTCCTCGGGCTTGCGGCTGTGCTCGCGCGTCAGCCCCATGATCAGCGAGCGCACCGATTTGGTGGTTACTGGCTTGCCCCGCACACCGATCAGGAACGGCTCGGAGGCGCAGCGCAGCACATAGCCAGTGCCGAAGCCCAGCTTGCCGGTGACGGTCAGCTTTCCCCACGTGCCAGCGGTTTTGTAGGCGAAGCCCCACGCCTTGAGGCATTCGATCTGCTGATCGAGCATCGGGTTGGTCGCCCACAGCCAGAGGAGCGTGTTGGGCAGCGCCAGATCCAGCACCGGGAATTGTTTGATCTCGGCCAGGGGCAGGCAGCGGTAGTGCCGCTTGGGGTTCTTGCGCTCGCCGCGCTCATTCCAGTTGCCGAAGTCCCACGGCGGATCGGCCATGATGAAGTCGTAAGTGTGCGGGTTGAGGTGCTCGAAGGGCCAGTTAAACAGTTGCACGGTGACCCTCCGGCCAGCGCGAGTGCGTCAGCATCCTGCGACGGGAGACGAAATAGTCCACCGCCTTCTGCCCGCTGGTCTTGCGGTAGTGGCCCAGCCACTCGCTCCACTCTGGCATCCCCGGCGTCAGCACCAGATAGCCGTCCTCCACCTCCATATCGAGGAACTCGTTGAACAGGCGGTCGCGGAGATAGGTCGAGAGGCGCGGGAAGCGCCCCTTGGCGGCGGTGAAGAACTTGACGGCGGTGGGCGCGGCGCGGGTCGCGTCACGCTGCTCGAACGGCGCCAGCTTCGCGAAGGCGCCCCCTGCGGTGTCGCGCTCACCACGGTGGCTCTCAGGCCACGCTCCCCATAATTCCTCAATGGTCATAAGCCCCCCCTCGGGGGGTTTAGGGGGATTTTGTACTGTAGGTTCTTTATAGGTGTCCGTGTTTACCGTAAGCGGCTTTTCCGTATCCGGTAAATCAGGAAGTGGTGGCTCCACTTCCGTGTTTTCAGGAAGTGGAAGGGTGAGCTGGACGGCGATGTCATAGACATCATAGCGGTACTCCGCGATGCGTCCGGTGGCCTCATCCTGCACCCGCTCGCGCACCACATAACCGGCCGCGATCAGGCCATTTATGAGCTTGTACGCCTTGTCGCGGCCGATGCCGCCTTGGCGCTGGATGTCGGCTGCCATCACCTGCCAATTGTCGGGTTTGGCGAGGAGATAGACGAGCAAGCCGCGCTCCTCGAAGGACAGGCGCTCGTCGTTGCACACGATGTTTGGAATGACTGCGAAGGCGTCTTTGCGGCGCCGCGTGATGATGGTCATGTCGGTAGAAGGCCCCATGTCGAACACCCGGCGCACGATGGTGCGCGCCGGGCAGGTGCGTCAAGCGATCAGCGGTCGGCCGAGTAGAACACCGGGATGTCGCAGGCGTCCTTGATGGCGTCCCCGATGGCGACGAACTCGTCGCGCTCGATCTTCTCAAGGCCAGGCGGCACGATCAGGAAGCGCAGCACACCGCGCTCCAGACGGTAACGGAGCTTGGCCGTGATCTCGATGGGTGGCCCGCCCTGGAACACCGGCATGGTCAGCACGATGGAGCTGGGCAGGATGATGTCACTATGCGAGGTGGCGCCGCCGTTGTCCTCCTCCTCGAACTGGAGCTTGGCGGTGCCGTCGCGCTGGTTGATGGCGCTCTTGAACGCCACGTTGCGATGCACCTGCAAGTCCAGAACGATCTCCTGCAGGCGCCCGGCGTCGGGCGTGATGACCGTGTGCGCCATGTCCTCGATGAACGTGGCGAACGCTTCCTGCGGGATCAGCGTGCCGAACACCTGCTTCCACTTGGCATAGTCGGGGTCGTAGGGCGTATCGAGCTGGGCCGTGTGCTTGTTGGTGGCCGGCGCAGCATCGACCAGCGTTTCGCCATTGGGGCCGCGCTCGTTGGGCTCGTGATAGTCAAGGCGGACGATGAAGGCGAGCGCCCCCGGATAGGCAAGGCAGAGCGCCGAGGCGCGCTTGTACTTGTTGGTGTAGCCGATCAGCGAGGCGGGCTCGATGAAGGTCAACGCCCCGGCGATGTCGCTGGGCAGCGTGGGGTTGAGCGCCACGATCTCATGGCGCTGGAGCCCGTTGGCCGTAAAGACCACCTGCGAGCCGTTCTGCTGGTTGATCGGCTCCGAGACGAACGTCTCGCGGATCAGCTTGATGGTGGCTTCGAGGTCGCTGGCCTTGGCCTTCGGCGCCTCGCTTGCGGGGGTATTCGACTTCGTATCTGCCATGTCTATCTCCTGATGGCTGGGGTTCAGTCTTCTTCGCCGTAGGTGCCGTTCGCCTTGTCAGCGAGCTTCACCACGGGAAGGTCGGGCTGGCGCGGGTCGCGGCCCACCAGCGAGCCGCTATCGTCCAGAAACATGATGGCGTCGAGACGCGGCGCCTTGGGCAGCTTGTGCTCCATCGAGGCGCTGATCTGGAAGGCGTCACCCTTGCGCTTGATGTCGAGGGACACGGTGATCTTGCCGGTGCCGCCGCGCTGTTGCACGGCGTCGGTGATCTCGCCCATCGCGGTTTCGATGTCCCGCTTTAGCTGACCACGGTCGGCGCGACCGAGAACGTCGATAAAGGTCTTCATTGTAGTCTCCTTCTCCGGGCGCCCTATCGCGCCTTGAGCTTCTGGATGTCGGCGCGGAGCGTGTCCATGCCGAGCATGATGTCAGGGATTTTGGTGACAATCTCCTTCAACTCGGCCTCGAGTTGCTGGTAGCGGGTTTCGAGAGCGTTGGTGTGCTGGGCACCGATGGCGGGGCCGAAGAACTCGTCACGAATCGCCTCCACCCAAGCACGCGGGCAGTTGAGGTCGGTGCCCACCCTATCGTCAGTCCAACCGGCGCAATAGCCGGTCAGATTGTTTTCGTACACCTCCGAGAGCTTCTCGAAGATGATGCGCTTGTCGTCACGGTCGGGCTCGCGCGCCTCGACGGCGGCAACCGTCGCCGCGTGGGTGAGCTGCGCCTGAAATGACTTCTCGACGGACGAGTGGTTGATCGGCACTACCTTTTGCACAGCGTTCTCCTCTGGCTGCTCGCGGCGCCCTGGCGCCTTCTTGTTGTGGACGGGGCAGCGGTCCCGGTGATCGTTCGAGCCGATGTACCAGCCCTGCCGCCGCCAATCCTTGATGGCATAGTCGGGATTGCTCTTGGAGCGCCCGGTGTTGATGTGGTCTGCGGTGACAGAACATCCGTCCTCGCCGCAGGTGATGTAAAGCGCAGCGTAGCCGCGCCCGGCCACGCTCGCTGGGCGAGTGGGGAAATGACGGTCACCCATTGAGGGCACCGCGCACGGCAGCCTCGTGCAGCTCGTCGGCCTTGGCCTTGGCGTCGGCCACGCTGCCGAAGTTCATCAGGCTGGGTTCGGTCGGCGCCGAGAGCTGGATCGAGAGCTTGTGGAAGTGATCGTAGCTGATCCAGTAGACGCCCATCGAGGTGCTGGCGCGGAGGTCGATCAGCTCGATGTCCTCCTCGTCGTCGGCGTTGAGCTTGGAGTGATCCTCCCAATAGAGGGGCTTTATCGAGCGCCGGTTCCACGCCGCCAGCCGCTCGACCTGATCCCCGCCGATGCGCAGGCCGAAGTGAAAGCACTCCTCGTCCCCGTCCTCGCTCGGATGTTCCCAGCGAAACTGCCCCGCATGATTCCAAACCACCCTGACCAACGCCTTGGCGCAGTGCGGGCAGCCCATGACCAACTCAGTCATTCAGTCCTCCATGTCGTCGTTGATGTACTTCGTGTTCGATGGCTGGCGCCCTAACGGCCTCGACGGGATCTTGCGCGCCTTGGCCTTCACCCCGTAGTGCCGGCCGATGACCTTGGCGTTGTACGATTTCTGCGCCACGTCCTTCCGGGTCTTTTCCTTGTGCTTGTCCTTGAGCCGGGGAACGAGATTGCTCTCCCGGTTCTCCCCTCCATTGACCAGGGCGACGAGGTGGTCAGCGTCCCATTTGTCGGCGGGGCCGATGGGGCGCCCGGTGTCATAGTCGCGGCGCCCGAAGCGTTCGAGCACGCGCAGCCTGACGCGCGGCGGGATGGCCGTGTCTGGCGTGGCGCCGATCCACTCGTCGGGCTCGCGACCGACCAATTAGCGGCCCCGCTGCATATGGTGCAGGCGCACCATGCGATCGACGCCTTTGCGCCGCGCCTTCTCCAGCGGCGAGAGCAACGGCAGATCGGTGCGCGGCTGGCGCCGTGGAAGTCCGAAGCGTTCGAGATATTCCCGAACAGCCTTGCTCCAGACCTTTTTGCCCCAGCTCGTGCCCTCGTGGCCCAGCCATGCATTCTCGCGCAGCACCTTCCGGCGCGTCTTGAGGTCAGCGTCAGCAGGCATCTGATCGTGAAGGCGGAGGATCAGCATGTCGATCTTGTCGCGCCACGCGGAGGTCATTTCACCTCCGTCAGGCCGGGATGCGCCGCCGCCACCGCCTCTTCGAGGAGCTTTGCCGCCTGTGCCTGGAAGCTGCGCTTCTCGGTTTTGGCGATCTTCTCGATGCGGCGCTTGAGCGCGTCGGAGATAGGGATGTTGACGCGCTTCTGCATGGCGCACCTCCGTTAATGGGTTTTTAACAAGCGACATCGTAATGATGTTCGGACGATGTTGCAATGGCATCGGTTTTAGATATACAAGAGGATGTTCACACATGGACACACGTGAAAAAGCGCGCCGTCTGGCGCTGATGCTCTGGCTGATGGCGCTCTCTGCCGCCACTCAAGGGGACAACTGATGCGCCGGACCAAGTTCGCTATCTTTCTCAACCGCAACGCCTTCGAGGTCACGCTGCTGTGCTGCTGGCCGATGGGGCTCTGGATCGCCTGTGCGATCCTCAACTGGAAGTGGAGCTGACTAATGCAAACGATTGCCCGCTGGGAAACACGGCGCTCCGGCGCCACCATGACGATCACTGGCAAGGACGCCGACAGCGGCGAGCCCGTGCTGGTGACTGGCGTCGAGAAGATCAACGCGAGCGTGACAGGCGGCAAGCCCACCGCTACCACAGTGCGCGGCGAGGTCTTTGAACTGGCGTAACCTCTCGGCCTACCCGTCCGCCGTGGCGGGTAGTGCGAGCGCTTTCGCTCACAACAGGAGACTGAATTGACCTTCAAGCCCGTTCTCATTACCACCGAACATCGCGGCGTCTTTGCTGGCCTCATTCCTGCCGATCAGGATTTGTCCGCACGCTCGATGCCGCTCAAGTCGGCCAAAATGGCGATCTACTGGGGCACGACAAAGGGCGTGATGCAGCTCTGCGAAACCGGCCCCACCGCCAACAGCAAGATCAGCGCCAAGGCAGACATCCCCATGCTGCACGCAATCACCGGCGTCTTCGATATTTCGCCGGACGCCTGGGCTTTGTGGGAAAAGGCATAGCGGCCATGACCATCGACCCGATCATCACAGCGGATGACGTGATTCGGGCTGGAGCTTGCTTTGAAGGAGTGATGCGCCCAATCGCCAAAAACCCGTCAAAATTCGCCGCCGCTATGCCGGTCTCAGCAGTCCTCCGCCTGATCTCGGCCGCAGACGCCGGTTACGTGACGCGGGCAGCGGAATTGGACGGCTCCGGCTACGGCGACGGCTACGGCGACGGCTACGGCTCCGGCTACGGCTCCGGCTCCGGCTACGGCTCCGGCGACGGCTACGGCTCCGGCTACGGCTACGGCGACGGCTACGGCTCCGGCTACGGCGACGGCTACGGCTCCGGCGACGGCTACGGCTCCGGCTACGGCTACGGCGACGGCGACGGCTCCGGCTACGGCGACGGCGACGGCTACGGCTCGAATTGAAGTCAATGGCGCGGGCGTCCCTCGCGCCATTTGCGGCAATTCTGCCGAAGGAGAACTGCAATGAATAAGCGTATGTTGT
>Ga0210043_1000456_pt1 | contig 43445 bp, 42 predicted proteins | sample CryGeymet201501t_FD_183990 | JGI IMG/M metagenome (GOLD analysis project Ga0210043, IMG submission 183990) | Groundwater microbial communities from Crystal Geyser aquifers in Utah, USA - Crystal Geyser metaG 2015-01t (SPAdes) (version 2) | ecosystem: Environmental > Aquatic > Deep subsurface >... | reverse complement strand
TCCGCATCAGATTATTGTGGATAAGATTGCTGTGCGAGATGACTTAAAACGGTAGTAGAAAGGGGAGCAAGGGCCCGAAAAGCAGAGCTTTTCGGGCCCTTGCCTTAGCCAAAAAACAGGGCTCAAAATGAGGCAAAAGTAGCCTCGAAGCCTAGCTGTCTAGCCAGCCTTGGTTTAGACCCCAATAATGCAGTGAAAGCCCTTGCAATTATTTCACAATAGTATATTATGTCGCACATTATCTATGTTGAATTACTTAAAGAAATCGTAGCGGCAACTCATTCGCGCTTTGCGATTTGTGCCGCGAAAACGCGGTTTTTTTAAGCTCAAATTCTTCAAGAGGATAATGTGAACTTTGACAGTCATCACGAGTAAAAACGTTCCGAGAGCTTGCTCCTGGAAAGTTTGAACGAGTGATGGTTGTATGACGAGGGTCATGCAACTACATATCTTCTTAAGCTCAACACTAACCATAAGATGATTGGTGTTGAGTAAAGTCCTGCTGGAAATCGACGTCCAGCGGGCATCCTCGTGCAGTTTTTGCGCAAGTAAAAACTGCACGAGGCAGGTAGTCTGTTGGGTTAAGAGTTATCCCTTAAGGATGGTCTTTTCGTCCCCAACAGACAATCAACAATTAAGTGCGCGCGTAGATGCGCGCACGACACTCAAAATTGTGCAGCGGTGCACAGCATTCCTTGCAGGAATGTAAGGGTGTATGGTGGATGCCTTGGCTTTACAAAGCGATGAAAGACGTGGAATGTCTGCGATATGTTTCGGGGAGGTGACAATCAACCTTTGATCCGGAAATTTCTGAATGGGGAAACCCAACCGATTACGTCGGTTACCTTTCGTATGAAAGGAGTGTACCTAGGGAAGTGAAACATCTCAGTACCTAGAGGAATAGAAAGCAATATACGGAACTTTCTTTCTGGTTAAAACTAAGCCTTCGGGCTGCCATTGAAACCAGGAAGAAGGTTCTTGCGATTCCCTGAGTAGCGGCGAGCGAAACGGGAGAAGCCCAAACCTTTGGTAGCAATATTAAAGGGGTTGTAGGGCAGAATCGGCATTTAGTTGCGCGAAGTTACAAAACATATATATAGAAGAACGAGCTGGGAAGCTCGACCCCAGAGGGTAATAGTCCCGTATTTGAAATGTATATGACTTCGTTGATTTTGTTCCTGAGTAGTCCGAGACATGAATAGCTCGGATGAATCCGCCAGTACTAACTGGTAAGGCTAAATATTTGTAAAGACCGATAGTGAACTAGTACCGTGAGGGAAAGGTGAAAAGAACCCCGGAGAGGGGAGTGAAATAGATCTGAAACCATACATCTACAAGGAGTCGAAGCCTTTAGGGGCGACGGCGTGCCTATTGAAGAATGAGCCGGCGAGTGTATCTTTGTCCTTTGTCTAAGTGGCAATCCCACGGAGGCACAGTGAAAGCGAGCGTGAATAGCGCGAATATAGGGCAGGGATACGACCCGAAGCGGGAAGAGCTTGCCATGAGCAGGGTGAAGCGACTGTAAAAGGTCGTGGAGGCCCGAACCGGTTGGCTGTACAAAACCATCGGATGACTTGTGGTAAGGAGTGAAAAGCTTATCGATTTCCGTAATAGCTGGTTCTCTCCGAAACAGCTTTAGGGTTGGCGTCGAGTGGTCCCATTGGGGGTAGAGCACTGGAAGGAACAAACAGGGCGAAAGCTCGTTGTTCCTATCAAACTCCGAATACCAGTGGTTATAGCTCGGCAGTTAGACTATGGGGGAGAAGCTCCATTGGTCGAAAGGGAAACAGCCCAGATCGCCAGTTAAGGTCCCAAAATATATGCTCAGTGCAACTTGAGGAGGTGAGGATTCTCCAACAGCCAGGAGGTTGGCTTAGAAGCAGCCATCCTTTAAAGAAAGCGTAACAGCTCACTGGTCGAGAGTCCTTGCGCCGAAGATGATCGGGGCTCAAGCATATTACCGAAACTGCGGATTCGTACACTTCATTTGGGAAGAAAAGGAGAACGAAATGCAAAACAAACTTAAATTTAGACATCATGTTGCAGGCATTGGTGCAGCAATAGTTGTTCTTTGTCTGTTAAGTCTGTTTTACAGATACATCTGAACTGAAGTTCCAAAATGGGAACTTCGGTTCCCAAATGAAGTGTACGAGTGGTAGGAGAGCGTTCGTATCTGCGATGAATGGTTGGGGGGACCCAATCTGGAGCGATGCGAAGTGAGAATGCCGGCACAAGTAACCGCAAGACGGGTGAGAACCCCGTCCGCCGAAATACCAAGGTTTCCTTTGCGATGGTGATCAGCGAAGGGTTAGTCGGTCCTAAGCCGATGGCGAATGCCGGAGGCGATGGAGAGCAGGTTAATATTCCTGCACACCACTATGTTCCTATGGAGGGACGGAGGGTTGTACTCAAAGCATCTTATTGGATTGGTGCTGGAGCTATGAGCGTGCTACTTAGGTAAATCCGGGTAGCAATAACGCGAGTAGAGTCTGAATGTGCGGCTACGGCCAAGCAAATTTGGGGAGCACGCTTCCGAGAAAAACTTCGTTTGGGTTAAACATAGCGGTTCCGTACCGCAAACCGACACAGGTGGTAAGGTCGAGAAGACCAAGGCGAACGAGTGAGGGGTCCTTAAGGAACTCGGCAAAAAAGCGGCCGTAACTTCGGGATAAGGCCTGCCTTTGCCCCTTCGGGGGTTAAAGGCCGCAGCGAAAGATTTCCTGGCGACTGTTTAACAAAAACACAGCTCTCTGCGAAGACGTAAGTCCATGTATAGAGGGTGACGCCTGACCAATGCGGGAAGGTTAAGTACGGGGGGTGAAATGTCTTCGGATGTTTTGCTGGACTGTATAAGCCCCCGTCAATGTCAGCGATAACTATAATCGTTCTAAGGTAGAGTGCATTTCCTCGGAAGTGTGCTCTACGGATTAGAACGATTATAGAGTTAAACAGCCCGAGCCATAGTTACCTTATTAGTGAGTAATCATTAATATTTCCAACTGCAACCAACAAGAGACCAAATGTTGCACACCCCACCTAGCAATAGAGGGTGAAGATAGAGTCCTATTGTGTACGTGTGAACATCGGGTTCACACACAAAAGAAGGAATAATAGAGCGCAATTCCTTGTCGGGTAGATGAACTGCCCGGTTCAGCAGTGATGCTGTCCTAGTATGGTATTCCTCCATACAGGCAGATATTTTAGCAATAAAGTATTTGTCACTGGCTTATAACGGTGAAGCCCTAACCAAGTGTGTCCACTTCAAGGGTGGGTACAATACTCGGTGGGTAATACCGTGGGAAGTCGTTCAACTAGCGTTGAATTGACCCCGTAACGACTTAATGCACTACCGTACAGTAGTGCATTAGATGGAATGAATATATAATTATTTATACTTATATATGAAATCCATAACACGCCAGCGCTCAATGCAAACCAGAAATAAGTACGAATACATTTCTGGGTATGTCGATGGTGAAGGATGTTTCAGTGTCTCATTTTTAAAGCGAAAAAAATTAAGGATTGGTATAGAAACCAGACCAAGTTTTTCCGTCAGTCAAAATGAAGATCGTTCCGAAATTCTCTACCTTATGCAAGACATTTTTGAATGTGGATACATAAGAAGAGACTCTTCGGACAAAACATTAAAATACGAAGTGAGAAATCTAGATGATTTGCTCACGAAAGTAATCCCACACTTCAACAACTTCCCACTTCTTTCAGGAAAGCAGAAAGACTTTGAATTTCTATCTAAAGTTTGTCGCTTAATGAAAGAGGGTAAACAGCATACCAAAAACGGTATGTCCGAAATTTTGAAACTAGCGTTTCAAATGAACCCAAGTGGAAAAAGAAAATACTCGCAAGTAGAATTACTTGCTGCATTGAGATGAAGATATAGTCTGTGCCACTAGTAATAGTGGATTAACATTACTTTTAGTTGCACGGAAGTAATGAATCAATATGAAGTTCCGACGTGCACGAATGGCGTAACGACTGGGAAACTGTCTCAAGGACCTGCTCGGTGAAAATACAATGGCTGTGAAGATGCAGCCTACCTGCAGTTAGACGAAAAGACCCCAGGAGCTTTACTGTAGTTTCTTATTGGGGCTGTTTGATTTATGTGTAGCATAGTGGGGAGACTTTGAAGCGGGCTTTCGGGTACCGTGGAGTCGCCAGTGAAATACCCATCTTAAATCGGGCAGTTCCTAACCCGGCGCGACAAACGCGTTGGGGACAGTGAGTGGCAGGCAGTTTTAGTGGGGCGCTACCCTCCCAAATCGTAACGGAGGGGTCTCAAGGTCAACTAGGCGCGAATGGAAACCGTGCCGATAGTGCAATGGCAAAAGTTGGCTTGACTGCAAGGCGTAGATGCCAAGCAGACACGAAAGTGGAGCATAGTGAACCGATGGTTGGCTTTAGATGCCGCCGGAGATTACCCGATAAAAGTTACCCTGGGGATAACAGGCTAGTCGTGCCCAAGCGTCCAAAGCGACGGCACGGTTCGGCACCTCGATGTCGGCTCATCTTATCCTGGGGCTGGAGCAGGTCCCAAGGGTTTGGCTGTTCGCCAATTAAAAAGATACGCGAGCTGGGTTTAGACCGTTCAGATTCTGAAATTTCGGACTCTGGACAGTCTAAACCCCTTCGAAGATTGTTTTAACTTTTCGAAAATGAAATAAAGATAGAACCAACCAACACGGCGGTCATATATAGGAATATATATGAAAAAACTAACTAATATCGGTAGAACCCGACTTGTGAAAGCAAAGGGCAATACCGAGGGAAGGGTAAAACCGCCCCTAGAGACTGAACGTTAGTCATCGAGAACCGATGAAGCTACAGTCCAATGCACGTAGGAATACGTGGAAACCTTATTAAAGTCGTACACACACGCGACTTAAATAAGACTGAACATGCGTGAGACAGGTTGGTCTCCTATCTACTGCAGGCGTCGATTTTTGAAGAGATTTGTCCCTAGTAAGTGATTGCTACTTTACGAAGAGATTCGTAATGACAATATGGCTTATAACGGTGAAGCCTTCATATGTTTTAGTTCGAGAGTATGTAAAGCGACTAGTCCTCGCGCTACACATTCGTTGACGACTGAAACCTCTTTAAGGTAATACCGTGGGAAGTCGTTCAGCTTAACGCTGGATTGACCCCGTAACGACTTACGTTGAAAGATACGTGGACTCATATGTAGAGGAATCATTTCTTAGAAAATGACTGCTCATATGGGTAACATGCCATCATCCTCCCGCAGCTTTGCGAAGGATGAAGATATAGTCTGTGCTCCTGGAAACAGGGGAATCCACGACGAGAGGACCGGGATGAACTGACCTCTGGTCTGTCGGCTGTCACGCCAGTGGCACTGCCGAGTAGCTATGTTGGGAATGGATAACTGCTGAAAGCATCTAAGCAGGAAGCCAACTCTAAGATTAGAAATCATTAAGTCCCCTAAGAGATGATTAGGTTGATAGGCTTTAGGTGTAAGCGTGGTGACACGTTGAGCCGTGAAGTACTAATAGGACGTATTTCCTGCAAGGAATACTGTTCATCGCGCAAAACTTCCAAAATTAGCGAATTTGCATTTGTTTCGGTCGGTCCGCTCGGCACCTTATTTAGGTAAGGCTTCCTCTCGGACCTCCCTCAACAAGCGCAACTTCATCTCATTTATGAAAGTTTTGTTAAGCACAATTTTGAGTAAATAGTTGTTGTTGAACCTAAAAGAAGATATGTATAAGACTTGGATATTCTGAAATGATTTACGCCAGTAAATCGTTACAAATAAATCGCCAGAGGGGGCGATAAGGTCGGAATGTAGCGCAGCCTGGTAGCGCATCGTTTTCGGGAAACGGAGGTCGCAGGTTCGAATCCTGTCATTCCGACCAAATAAATTTATTTGTGTGTTCTTCAGAATTAGTACGTGCCGTCGTCTCAGATTTCAATTGACGGCATCATTTCAGACTATCCAAGTTAATAAGAAACACTCAAGATTCAGTACGAATTTTGTATGTTGGTGCTTTAGCGGAGGGGGTACACCCGTTCTCATTCCGAACACGGCAGTTAAGCCCTCCATCGCCGATGGTACTCCTTAATTGGGGCAGAGTAGGTAAGCGCCAACATACAGTATTGGTACCCGATTGAATCTTGGGTGTTTTTTGTTTCCAATTTTTGGCAGAGTAGGTAAGAATGTCCGCTTCGCGGAACTTGGCATTCTTGCTATCTATTGAGTCGCCCTCCGGCGACCCATATTTTATATGTTACTTGGCAGTAACATTGATAGTAAGCGCCAACATACAGTATTGGTACCCGATTGAATCTTGGGTGTTTTTTGTTACCTGATGTATCTGTGCGCCATGATACAATTTACGCATGCGAACAACGGCCATGTGGGCGATGTGGAGACGGATGCAGTATTTCACCGGTTTTGCCGTATTTTTTCTAATAGTCGGTGGTTGGTTTTATTACGCTAACTTTTATCAGTCGCCAACTTGTTTTGATGGTAAGCAGAATGCTGGTGAAGCAGGAGTAGATTGTGGTGGAGGCTGTGTGCGTATCTGTTCGTTTAGTGTACAGGAACCGACAGTGAAGTGGTCACGTGCATTTCGGGTCACAGATGGAATGTATAACGCTGTTGGTTATGTAGAAAACACTAACCGTGAAGCAGCTTCGCCAGAGATTAAATATAAGTTCACTTTGCTCGACGCCGCTGGCGTAATAAAGGAGGTGAGTGGCACCACGATTCTGCCACCAGACGGGGAATACCCAATTTTTGAAGGCAGGATTGCAACTGGTTCTCGAATACCTACCAGAACCTTCCTAGAAATCGAACCAGTAGAAGTCTGGCAACCAGCCACAGCTGGAAGAGAACAGTTTTCAGTAGTGAGTCGAGAACTCTTGGGTGCTGATGCCCGCCCTAGACTCGATGCCACTTTGCGAAATAACGAACTCGAAGAAGTGAAAGAAGTAGAGGTGGTGGCGACTATCTTTAATGCAGAAGGAACAGCTCTAGCTTCCTCACGCACCTTTGTTGATAACTTTGCGCCCCGCAGTGACCTCGAACTCTTTTTCACCTGGCCTGAGCCTATAGCTACCACTTTGCGCTCCTGCGAGGTACCTACCGATGTTCTGGTGGCGATTGATGTGTCAGGTAGTATGAACAACGACCAGGCTGACCCACCAGAGCCTTTGACTTCGGTTAAAGAGGCGGCAGCTCGATTCATTAACCGTCTAGGGGAGAATGATCAGTCTGGTTTGGTTACTTTTGCTAGCGGAGCCACTCTAGAGAATCAACTCACGACTGCGAACGATCTTGTTTCAACCGCAGTGGGCGCTATCTCTATTGACCCGAGCGAGGAATCTGGCTTCACTAACACTGGTGAAGGTCTACTGGCAGCTGCGAATGAACTCACTTCACCGAGACATAATGAAAACGCACGTAAGGTCATGGTGATTCTAACTGACGGTCTAGCTACTGCCCCAGGTGAGACAGAAGAGGCAGAAGCTTTTGCACTCGATGCAGCTACGTCGGCTAGGGGTGCTGGTATAGATATATACTCAATCGGGCTAGGGGAGAGTGTAAAAATGGAGTTCGTGTCAGCACTTTCGTCCACACCAGAACAATCTTTCCAAGCTATTTCATCAGGGGACGTTGATCGTATCTACCAAACCATCACTTCGTCACTTTGTGAACAAGGGGCTGCTGTTATTGATATAGTACCTAAGTCTACTTCTGGATTCGTTCCATTAAGATAGACTTCATTCAAAATTAGCGCATCTACACTGGTTTCAGAATTTCGGCTCGTCACCTTAGCTCACTTAAGGCTCTGTCGCCAAAATTCCTCCAACCAGTACATCTGCATCTAATTTTGAATGAAGTTATGTATACATCTGATTATGTCTTTCGTACGCAACATCTTCTCAGGTTTTGATTTTTGGCTCTTTGGAGCCGCTTTTGTGTTGACTCTGCTTGGTCTCTCGACCATGTACACTTTTCAATCTGAAAGTGGTTTTTTTGATAGACAAATTCTCTGGATAAGCATAGCGTTGATAGCTATGCTCTTCGCACTCTTGCCGGATTATCGGTTTTTGCGATCAGGAAATACGGCCTTTATGGCATACGTGGCGGCGGTGTTTCTCTTAGCGCTAGTGCTTATTTTTGGAGAGGTTACCCTCGGAGCACAGAGTCGCTTTGACTTGGGATTCTTTTCTTTTCAGCCGGCAGAATTTGCCAAACTGGTCTTGATTGCATTGCTTGCTAAGTACTTCTCAAAACGGCACGAGATGATTGGTGATTTTAAGCATATTTTAATCTCTGGGTTGTATACGTTCATTATTTTTGGATTAGTATTCATTCAACCAGACTTTGGGTCAGCTTTGATTATTTTTGCCATATGGTTTGGTATGGTCTTGATTGCTGGTATTCGCCTAAGGCACCTGCTTATGGTATTTGTACTTGGCGTGATGGCCTTTGGAGCGATGTGGAGTTTTGTCTTGCTGGATTATCAAAAGGACCGTATTGGTACATTCATTAACCCTCTAGCTGATATTCAGGGTTCAGGGTATAACGTTTATCAGTCCATCATCGCTGTTGGGTCGGGACAGGTGTGGGGGAAGGGAGTTGGTTATGGAACTCAGTCTAAAATGGAGTTCCTGCCCGAACATGAAACTGACTTTATCTTTGCAGCCTTTGCGGAGGAGTGGGGTCTGGTAGGAGCACTGGTATTGTTTTCTCTCTTTGGAATCGTGGTGTGGAGACTCATTCGTTTGGCTATTCAAGGAGCTAGCAACTTTGAACGATTGTTCACGAGTGGTGTGGCAATAATGATTATTGCGCACTTCACCATTCATACCGGAATGAATATAGGACTCATGCCGGTTACAGGACTCACTATTCCATTTATGAGCTATGGCGGAACACACTTACTGGTGGAGTTTATTGCACTTGGAATAGTGATGGCGATGAGTCGGTATACTATGACAAGATACAAGAGTGAGGATATTTTCTTGAGCTAACTTCTTTAAAAACTGGCGCAATCTGTATTGGTTTTACCACAAGAGTACTTCCAAAATTATAGTCGTCAGTGGACTCCTTAATTTTTAGGTCGCAGAATTTTGACTCGGTCACCTTAGGTTGACTAAGGCTTCCTCACAAAAATCTTCCAACAGTGACCAAATTTTTAAGGAGCGAAAGCAACTATAAAAATGGAAATGCCCTTGTGGTGCACATCTACACCCAGTTTTTAAAGAAGTTCAAATACTATCCCTTATACACCAGTATTGTTTCTCGCAAAGTTTTCTCAAATGTGAAGCTCTGACTTCGCACTTTGGCACCGTCGCCTAACTTTGCTCGCAGTTCAAGGTTGGTACGTAGCTCAAAAATGGCTTTAAATAAGGCTTTATTGTCGAGCGGGGGAGTGAGGAGGCCACTTACGCCATCTTCAATCACTTCTGGGATACCGCCAACTCTCGTTGCTACAATCGGCACTCCAGCCAGGAGAGCTTCTATCAATACATATGGCATCCCTTCAGAACGAGAAGCAAGTACAAATATATCAGCAGCTTTGAGGTATTGTGACGCTTCATCAACTGACCCAAGTAGAAAGATATGTTCACTTAAGTTTTCTTTAGCAATCAACACTTTCAGTTCTTGTTCTTCTTCTCCTGAGCCAATAATAAGATGACGAGTGTTTGGTTCTTTGTCTACTAACTCCTTCATTACTTCTATCACAGCATCGTGTCTTTTGACCGGGTGAAGCTCTCCGATAGTAAGTGACCAGAAATCATCTTTGTATGGAGTGAGCCGTGGTTCTTTTTCAATAAGATTATCCCGACTTTCTTCACGAGAGAGAAGATTTTTTATTTCACGCCCGTTATGAATTACGGTTATTTTTTTATTAACAAAAGGCCAGTTCATTTGTCTCTTCAGCTCTTGTGAGACGGCAATGGTGTGGTGGGAAAGGAGCACTGTAAACCAGTGCATTTTTTTAAGAATAAACTTTTGCCATATCGGTCGGTCTTCGTTAAAAGCCCAGCCGTGAGAGGTAAAAATAATGTTAGGTACACCTAACAGTCTTCCTGCGAGACTACCTAAGACCCCAGCTTTGGAGCTGTTGATATGAAGAACGTCTGGCTGTTCGCGACGAATGATGTCAACCGTTTCCCAAAATGCCATCCATTCCTTACCAAGAGAGATATCACGTTGAAGAGAATCGATGGTAATCACATCTATGTTGGCGTCCTTTAGTTTGTCGATTAGTGTACCAGTGCCACCACTGGCAACCTTAACCTCAAACTCACTTTTAGGTAGGCCGACTGCTAGATCATGGACGTAACGTTGAGCCCCACCAAAGTTGCTTTTAGTGATTAGAAACAGGATTTTTCTCTTTTTATCAGTCATAGCCGAGTTGCTATTTACCCCTATATTATGCATTATAATTTAACATTACCTTATTTATGGGCGAAAGAACACGAGAACTTTTTATATTAATTTTGGGTGACGCAGTCTGCTTCACTGTAGCACTATGGCTGACTCTTTTTGTGCGGTACCTAGAGTGGCCGAATGAGGCACGCCTAGAGGCACACTTTGGTCCTTTTCTATTTCTCTCCTCACTTTGGCTAGTAGTTTTCTATATCGCTGGATTGTATGAGAAGCATACTGTTCTTCTTAAGAAGCTGTTGCTGTCACGTATTATCAACACACAGATAGTGAACATCGTGTTAGCGGCCGTTTTGTTCGTTGTATTACCGTTTGGTATTGCTCCTAAGACTAATTTAGTCATTTATCTTTTGGTGTCCATTGCACTCATCACAATTTGGCGACTTTATTTATTTGGATACTTTTCACCAAAGTCCAGGCATAAAGCTCTCCTTATTGCCGATGGGGAAGAGGCTATAGAACTAGCTGATGAGATAAACAATAATGACCGGTACAACTACTCCTTTGTACGTATTATCGACGAACGGGCTGCGTTGCAGACACCAGACTTCGAAGCGAAGCTCTTAGAACTCATCGACCGAGAGAATGTTGAGGTGATTGTGGCTAATCCTCGCGGGGAACATATTGAACGTGTACTGCCAGCTATCTTTGATTTAGCTTTTCTTAAGTTTGAGTTTACCTTTCTCGACTTTTATCAGTTATATGAAGATACGTTTGACCGTATTCCAATGTCATCGCTTCGCTATGATTGGTTTATTTCAAATGTATCTCAGTCACGAAGTGCTGTGTATGATTTCTTAAAGAGAGGAATCGATGTAGTGGGTGCGGTAGCCCTACTAGTGCCTTCAGCACTAGTTTATCCATTTATTATTTTAGCCATTAAACTTGAAGACGGTGGGTCAATTTTTTACCACACCGAACGTGTCGGTCAGTTCAATAAGCCACTCCAGATTATAAAGTTTAGGACTATGACCGGAGAGGATAAGGGTGAAGAAGCACTGCAAAGTACTTTGCGCGTAACTAGAGTCGGGCAGTTTCTAAGACGCACGCGCCTCGATGAGTTGCCACAGCTTTGGAATGTACTGCTCGGCGACCTGTCATTCATCGGGCCGCGTCCTGAGATGCCAGCCTTAGTTTCTGCTTATGCTGAAAAAATCCCTTACTACAATATGCGTCATTTCCTAAAACCAGGACTTTCTGGCTGGGCTCAGATTAGACACCTAGATGCACCAAGACAAGGGCTCGATATACCACGAACGGTTGAAAAACTCTCCTACGACCTACACTATCTACGCTATCGCTCATTCTTCTTGGACATCGAGATAATGTTAAAGACTCTACGTATACTAATAATGAGAAGCGGAACCTAAACTATGTCTATACTAAAAAAAGTAGTCGTTACCGGAGGGGCAGGATTTATTGGTTCAAACCTTGCTCGTGCACTGGTGGAGAAAGGTTGTGAGGTACTGGTAGTAGACAATTTTGTGGCCGGGCACTTTGATGAGCGGGTGGTACCCGGTGCTGTATACAATAATATTGATATTAAAAATACCGCCGAGCTAATTCCTGTTTTTCAAGGTGCTGATGCTGTATTTCATTTAGCAGCTTTGCCGAAGGTGCAGGATTCTATAGAGCATCCGATTGAGACTTCTAACACCAATGTCGATGGTACTTTGTCGGTACTTGAAGCAGCTCGTGCAGCTGGTGTTCAAAAAGTAGTCTTCTCATCATCAGCAGCTGTGTATGGTGATCAGGAGACTATGCCGGCTAGTGAGGATATGCCAGCTCATCCACTGAATCCTTATGGTCTTCATAAGTACATTGGAGAGAATACTTGTGTCTTGTGGTCAGAACTTTACGGTTTACCCACAGTCTCGCTGCGCTACTTCAATGTCTATGGTCCAGGCTTTGACCCGAATGGAGCCTATGCTTCAGTGGTGGGTAGGTTTATTGATCTGCGTCAAAATGGAAAACCACTCACTATTGTGGGTGACGGAACCAACACTCGTGACTATGTGCATGTTGACGATGTGGTCAGAGCTAATATTTTGGCAGCTGAGAGTGATAGCGTAGGTAAGGGAGAGGTTATAAATATCGGCAGTGGACAAGAAACATCAGTGACTCAGTTGGCGGCCATGATAGGTGGGCCGGTTGAGTCGGTAGAGTCACGGCAGGAAACGTCTCGTTCAGTTTCTGATATTTCTAGAGCCAGAACCCTATTAGGTTTTGAACCCACTGTTGAGATTGAGATTGGTATTGAGAATCTGAAGAAACTCCATGGAATAAGTTAGTCATGTTAGGATTATTCAAATGATTGTTGATGGAAAAAAGATAGCGGGGGAGATTTACTCCGATATTAAGGATAACTTGTCTAAGTCAGGTAAGCACCCTTGTTTGACGGTTTTTGCTTGTGCCCCTAATGCAGAAACAAAGAAGTATATGGAGTTGAAGAAGAAGCGTGCCAGCGAATTAGGTGTCGATGTATTAGTTATTGAGCTGGATGCCGACACTACTACAGAGAAGGCAGTTGAAGCAGTATTGAGTGCAGATGCATCAGCCGATGGAGTGATTGTGCAGTTGCCGTTTCCACCACAAGTTGATGCTGGTGCACTTTTGTCAGCCATACCGAAAGAACTCGATATCGATAACATCAATTACGCAGGTGAGGAAACAGACGTGTTACCACCGGTGGTTGGTGCTATTGCTGAAATTGCAAAGAGGCACGATGTAGATTTTGCAGGTAAAAACGTAGTGGTAATTGGGCGCGGAAGGTTGGTAGGGAAGCCGGCGACACTTTGGGCCAAATCTCAAGGTGCTGTAGTTACAGTAATCGACAAAGATACAGAAGACGCCGACTCGATAATGCGTGAAGCAGACATTATTATCTCAGGAGCAGGAGTGCCGAGTTTGATTACTCCAGACAAAATTAAAGATGGAGTAGTCATCTTTGATGCTGGTACCAGTGAGGAAGGCGGGGAACTTAAGGGGGATGCCGACCAAGCTTGTGCCTCCAAGTGCTCTCTCTTCACACCAGTCCCCGGTGGTGTCGGACCTATCACTATCGCTATACTGCTTCGTAATTTGGTAACTCTATCTAACTCGTAATACTAGAACCTAACCCCTGGTTTGTGATATAGTACCCGTGAATTATGGCAACCGAGACTGGAGGAAATATGATTGTACGACTGTTTTACGCCCTGCTGACGTTGGCTATTGCTGCCTCTGTCGCTTTTTTTGTTTATCAAAACGTAGTTACTCCAGACAGCAAGTATCCTTTTAAGTTGGGTCTCGATCTCTCTGGAGGAAGCCACCTAGTATACGAAGCAGATACCAGTGAAGTTAATCCGGAGGAGGTAGATGAACTAATGAATGTACTTCGAGTTGTTATTGAGCGTCGCGTTAATATCTTCGGTGTCTCAGAACCTATCGTACAAGTGGAGTCTAGTAGCGTAGTGTCTGACGAACAAAAGGAGCGTCTGGTGGTAGAGCTTCCTGGTGTAACTGATGTCAAAGAGGCGGTAGCAGAGATCGGACGCACACCACTTTTGGAATTTAAACTCATTGATGAAGAAGCTTTGCTAGAAGCTGTGGCGATGGAGTCTATCAGTATTGAAGGAGCTACGGTTACTCCAAGTGAAGGATCAGCTGATCCATATACTGATACTGGTTTGACTGGTCGTTATCTCCAGAGTGCCCAACTACAATTTGCTGGGACTGGAGGTGCCGGAGGACTTTCTAATGAACCAATAGTGGCTATTACTTGGAACGCTGAGGGAGCAGCTTTATTCGAAGAAATAACTGCCAATAACACTGGTAAGCGTTTAGCCATTTTCCTCGATGGTGAAGAAATATCTAGTCCTCGCATTAACGAACGCATCTCAGGTGGACAAGCGGTGATTTCAGGAGGATTTACTCCAGAGGAGGCCCGTGACTTGGTGCAAAATCTTAACTTTGGTGCACTTCCAGTACCGATTGAACTAGTGAGTACTCAAACTATTGGTGCTGCACTTGGGGGAGAGGTGTTGGAGAAAGGAATGATGGCGGGGGTTATTGGTTTTGCGTTCGTGATGGCTTTTATGCTCTTGTGGTATCGGCTACCAGGCTTGGTGGCTGTTGTAGCACTTCTAAGCTATGTGGTGGTTATGTTGGCACTCTTCCAACTAATTCCGGTGGTACTAACCGCTGCGGGCTTAGCTGGATTTATTCTAACTATCGGTATGGCGGTAGATGCTAACGTGTTGGTCTTCGAGCGAATGAAAGAAGAACTGCGAGATGGAAAGGGTTCTCGCGAAGCCGCTATTGTAGGATTTAAGCGAGCTTGGAGTGCAATTCGCGATGGTAATGTCACTAGTCTTCTCTCTGCAATTATTCTATTTTGGTTTGGGACTTCGATGGTGAAAGGTTTTGCACTAGTGTTTGGTATCGGAGTGATTGTATCTATGCTCTCCGCCCTTCTTGTTACTCGCACTCTCTTGGTGGCACTGCCAGATCGGAAGCGTGACGAGGGAGTAGTTGGTCGTCTGTATGAGTCAGGGCTCGGAAAATAAAGAAATAAATTATGTTCATCATCAAATACAAAAATATATTTCTAGCAATCGGCGTGGGCATAATGATTATTTCACTCGGCCTGATTTTTGGTCTAGGGCTTAAGCCGGGTATTGATTTTGCTGGCGGTTCTCTGATGGAAGTCTCATACGATAATCGTCCAGCCAAAGCTGATGTGGAAGCTGGTTTAAATGAACTAGATTTAGGAGGTTATTCTCTTCGTGAGGCAGATGACGAATCTGGTCGTGATGTGTATATGCTACGTACTCGCGCTCTGTCTGACTCTGAGCGCACTTCTGTCGAAGAAACAGTTATCACCGATGGCTCAGGTGGTACTATCACTCGCTTTACTTCAGTTGGTCCGGTTATCGGACAAGAACTGCAAGAAAAAGCAAAGTGGGCGATTGGAGCCGTGTCCTTGGTCATCGTTATCTATATTGCAATCGCTTTCCTTGGTGTTCGTTGGCCAGTTGGTTCGAGTGTTTATGGTGCAATTACTGTACTAGCCCTAGCGCACGACGTGATGGTGCCAACAGCCTTGATGGCAGTGCTCGGCTACTTCTACGGGGTGGAGGTAGATGTGCTCTTTGTGATGGCACTCTTGGCCGTACTCGGCTACTCAGTCAACGACACTATTGTTATATTCGACCGTGTACGTGAAAACATTATTAAGTATCGCAAGGAGCACAAGAAGACGGTAAATGCACCAGGGGGAATTACTCGTGAGGAGGTGACTTATAGTTTTAATAAGCCTTTCGGAGAAATTGTTGGTATTTCTATCAAGGACACGCTTTTGCGCTCTATCAATACTTCACTCACCACTGGCCTAGCTCTAGTGGCTCTCTATTACTTCGGTGGAGATGTTACTAAGAACTTTGCTCTAGTTCTCTTGGCGGGAGTGATTGCCGGAGCATACTCTTCAATCTTCTTTGCTAGTCCATTACTCGTTTGGTACGCTGAGTGGAAAGAGCGAAAAAATAAAAAGTAATCTAAGTTGTAATGATTATTGGAATTACAGGCACACTAGGTGCTGGAAAAGGAACTGTTGTTAGTTATTTAGTGGAACGAAAAGGTTTCAAGCATCTTTCAGCCCGCGCTTTATTTCAAGAATTGATGGAGAAGGAGGGAATGGAGATAAATCGCGATACTATGGTCGCATTTGCTAATTCACTACGAGCTAAACATGGTGGCGACTACGTCTTTCGAGAACTTTTTAAAAGAGCAGAGGCACTGGGTACAGATGTGGTCATTGAGTCACTGCGGACAGTGGGTGAGGCTAAGGCTCTTAAGGAAAACGATAATGCGTATCTTCTAGCTGTTGATGCAGAACAAAAACTCAGGTATGAACGTATTCATGGGCGTGGAAGTCCACTTGACCATGTGACTTTTGAAAAATTTCTTGAGCAAGAGAATACTGAAATGCACTCTAGTGATGAGCATAAGCAAAACATTGCTGCAGTGATGACCATGGCTGACTACACTATATATAACGATAATGATACCGAGGCACTATTTAAGGAGGTGGAGAAATTTTTAGAGACGGTTAAATAGCTCGTGTCTTTAAAAATTGCTTCTTTTCGTTATTTAATTTCTGCGTAATCAAACAGTACCCCAAACGCTTTGCACCAGGTAAGGATATATTTATATTCCCTTAGGTCGACACCACGGGGTATGTTGTAAACGATATTTCCTTTATTGCCACGTTGAGGACCAAGGTCCACATAATCACGGGCTTCCAAATCTTTAGCTAGGTAGATGTACAAGTCTGGTCCGTTAGTGCCTTCGTAGTTTGTGTAGTAAAGCAAGGTCTCTTCGGAAGAATGGATAATCTCCACTTCACCTCTAGCCGGATGTCCGGTTGTGCCGGTGATTGAAAAAGGCCCTTCTGAAATTACCTCAACATCGCCCACTTGAACTTCTTGATTGGTGACCTCTAATTTTGCTTTCAGTTTTGGACTGAGTTCATCTTGTACTTCGGTATCAAACAATAGTGGAGAAAAAGCCCACCATAAGAATGCACCGACAGTAGTGATAATTAAGAAAGATAAGATGAGTACTAATTTAGATTTCATACTTTCATTTTATTTGTTCGATATAGTCATTAACTATGAATTCGAGTGCCAATGAATTCTGTGTTACTTAGATATTTTTTTAACTCCTCAATTTTTGCGCCGTTGATACAAGCGACTTCAATATTTTTTGTCTCAGCTTCGCGAGCGGCGATTGGATCAAAAGGGGAGGAGAGTCCAGGGTCCCATTCGTCGGGAATCAGTTTCCTAAATTCAGTCCACGTTATTTCTTTGATAGGAGTTGCTTCAGGATTTTTTCTCGGGTCTGCGGTATAAACGTAATCAATATTAGATAGGTTAATGACTTTCGAAGCCCCCACTCGCTCGGCAATCTGGATGGCACGCAGGTCGGTAGACGCTCCAGGACGATAACCAGCAGCAATGATGATGCGGGCATCTTGTGGTACATCTAAGATTTCATCAGGATTAGTTATTACTACTCTATGAGCTATGTCTTTGAGTATGGTGCGAAGTAGTTGTCCGTTGAGACGAGTGGAGTGAATTCCAATCCAATCTAAGTCTTCCTTATCTAAGGTGTGTGTGGCATCAGCAGCATCTTGGTAACGACGGGCGGTGCGTCCACCTCCTGCAATTATTATGAATCGTTTGTCTTTTTCTTCTTCGAGTAGGGAACGGAGACTTTTAAGAAAATCGATGTCGATACTATCTGGAACTATTAAGGACCCTCCGACTGACATTACTATGGTTTCTGGTTGCATATTACCCTTCATTGTATCGGTCGCGGGCTTTTAAACCAACTTGGGGATAAGTATTGACAAATATTCATGCCGTGTTAGACTCGTGCGGCTGTGACATGAGTTGCAGTATAGAAAACCCAAACTACAGGAGAATTGGGATGTTCAAAAAGTTCCTTTCGGCCGCTTCGGCAATCGTACTCGCTTCCGCTTTCGCGCTTACCCCGGCAGCTGCCGATGGCTTCGAATTTGATGGCAATGTCGACGGCGACTACAACGCCTGGTCGCTCGGCGGCTCCGGCGGCTTCAATGGCGGCAACGGCACGATCGACGAACGCACCTCCTGGGCCGGCTCGGTCACCGAGAATTCGGGCGAGATGAACCTGAAGTTCACCTCGGGCGGTGGCCTGTCGGGAAAGCTCGACCTGAGCTCCTCGGCTTCGGCTGGTGCGGGCAACTATATCGCGACCAAGGGCGCGGGGGCATCGTCGACGTACAGTGTCTCTGGTTCTGGCGTGATCGGTGGGATCAACGCTGAGGTTGCCGGCAGCGGCAACTACACCAACAACTGACGCTTCGGCGCCGAAACAAACCAAGGGGTGCTCCGGCACCCCTTGACTTCTATATGAAGTCGTGGTATCAATTCTGACTCACTTTCGGTGAGTCCAGATCAGAGGAGAAGTTCATGAAGAAAATTCATATGTTGGTGCCACTTCTGGCATTGTCTGTAACCGGTTGTATGTCGGTCAGTAAAGAAACCGACAGGAAGACTGGCATCGAGGTGACCACAGTCGCAGTGCGCGGTTGCGGCAATCCGTCGCAGACAATGACCTGGGTCAAGCGCCCTGGTGAGAAGGAATCGTCCTTCGCATCGACCGGTGGCGATCTCTGCAACACCGGCCTGGCAGCTGCGCTCGGCGCAGCTGGACAAATCGGTGCGGCGGCAGTCTTGCCTCAGAGTGCTGGTATCACCAACACCGTGATCTCCGGATCGCAGTCGTTGGCGCAGCAGTCGTCCTCCACCAAGATCGGCGGGAATTGAGGCCAACAGAAATCGTGTGCCGGGGTAGAGATACCCCGGCAACAACCATCGTTCTTTGAACAGAAAGAAGTTTAAATATAAAAGGCCACTCAGCGCGAGTGGTTTTTCATTTATCTTTTCATTTATCTCCGGGTGTTTTAGAAAGGCCGCACATCAATGATGTGCGGCCTTGATATTGTTCTGCGGGCCGGTGTCTTACCCGACACATCTTAATTTCCTGCTTCCAGTGTGCTCCCCTTGGGCGTCCGTGTATCGGTAGGTGATGTTTGCTTCCATGCCCCGCGGACTGATCCACGTGACATCAAAATGATATTTGCCGTCCATTGTGATGGTGTTGCCATTCAGTCTTATCGACTTGGCACGGTACTTGATTTTCACCTGATCGCCTTGGCAGGGACCGGCGACATACTTCATCGCCCGGTTTGGCTTAACAGTGAAGATGCCACACCACTGCCTCTCCGGCACGGAGAGCAGGCAGTCTCCCACCGGTAGTTTCAGGTTGGCGGCGTACGCTTGAGTTGTGATCATGATTGCGGCGCCAGTAAGGAACAGTTTGTTCACGGTTTTCTCCTTGGTTCGAACAAATATTTCTTGCGGACTATAACACAATTTGTTATTTTTGCAAGTTATAAGGACGTTTTGGGGTACTTTTTGCTGAAATTGAAGAAGGGTTTATAGTTGTTGTAAATAGTATGAATGTAGTTGCCGTTGATGATAAAAGAAATCAAGTATAAAGGCTTGCATGATTATTATTTCTCTGTATAATAGCGCCACTTGGACAGGAGGTATGGAGGGCTTTTTTTAAAGCGCTCCGCTTCAGTCGTTCAATGATTTTTGACAACTGAATATGGAATTGGTGTGACAACCAATTCCGCGCATCATCAACAATAAAATGTTGAAAAAAGTCCCTGGCATTCCCATGTCGGGGCAGTAAGACGAAAGTAAGTTTGTACTTTCTTTTGTCTTATCCTTTAGGTGGTTCATCGAAAAGAGCGACTACAAGTACAGTCGCTCGCTAAGTACATGAACCCAGGTAAGCGCCATTTATGGCGCTCCAACCTGTCTTTAATTAGAGTTTGATCCTAGCTCAGGGTGAACGCTGGCGGCGTGGATGAGGCATGCAAGTCGAATGGGTTTAGACCCATGGCAGACGAGGTAGGAACACGTAGGTACGTACCCCAAAGTCAGGGATAACCCGGCGAAAGTCGGAGTAATACTTGATGGTCTCGAAAGAGTAAAGATTTATCGCTTTGGGAACGGCCTGCGGTCTATCAGCTTGTTGGTAAGGTAACGGCTTACCAAGGCTACGACGGATAGGGGAGCTGAGAGGCTGACCCCCACCGATGGAACTGCGACACGGTCCATACTCCTACGGGAGGCCGCAGTCGAGAATCTTCCGCAATGGACGAAAGTCTGACGGAGCGACGCCGCGTGGTGGATGAAGCCCTTTGGGGCGTAAACACCTTTTATGGAGGAGAAAGTTTATTGATGTTACTCCATGAATAAGGGGCTCCCAATTCTGTGCCAGCAGGAGCGGTAATACAGAAGCCCCAAGCGTTACCCGGAATCACTGGGCGTAAAGGGTGCGTAGGCGGCTATATTAGTCGGGTGTTAAATCCCGGGGCTCAACCCCGGAATCGCATTCGAAACGGTATAGCTAGGAGAAGTGAGAGGTGCATGGAACTCAAGGTGTAGGGGTGAAATCCGTTGATATCTTGGGGAACACCAAATGCGAAGGCAATGCACTGGCGCTCTCTCGACGCTGAGGCACGAAAGCGTGGGTAGCGAAGAGGATTAGATACCCTCGTAGTCCACGCCCTAAACGCTGTCAACTGGCTTTTTCGAGTATCGACCCTCGAAGAGGCGAAGCTAACGCGTTAAGTTGACCGCCTGGGTAGTACGACCGCAAGGTTAAAACTCAAAGGAATAGACGGGGACCCGCACAAGCGGTGGAGCGCGAGGCTTAATTCGTCGCTAAACGAAAAACCTTACCGAGGCTAGAAATCCAGCTGCACGCTCTGGGAAACCAGAGAAGCTTTCGAAGGTGCTGGACAGGTGATGCATGGCTGTCGTCAGTTCGTGGCTTGAGCTGTTCCCTTAAGTGGGGAAACGAACGCAACCCTCGTTGTCTGTTATATGTGTCAGGCGAGACTGCTCCCTCACGGGAGAGGAAGGTGAGGATGACGCCAAGTCAGCATGTCCCTTGATGCCTCGGGCTGCACTCACGCTACAATGGTACGCACAACGGGACGCAATATCGTAAGATGGAGCAAATCCTTATAAAACGTGCCCCAGTTCGGATTGAGGTCTGCAACTCGACCTCATGAAGTCGGAATCGCTAGTAATCGCGGATCAGCATGCCGCGGTGAATACGTTCTCGGGTCTTGTACTCACAAATAAATGCGCCCGGCAGCGCATAGTTCTAAGTGGTTTAAATCCACTCCTCTCTTATCGTCTAGGAGAGCGTAGCAGAAAGGTAGGTCCAACTCCGTGAGGAATGGACTGAAGGACCTGGATGCAAAATATAGCCTATACATAAAGACCGATATCGACTCATCAAACCGGCGGTGAGGATGAGGAAGATATTCAAGAAAAGGTCGTATGGGATGTATGGAAAAGAATTATGCGTAACCCGGGGAGATCTCAGGTGTTAATGGAAACTTACGCACATGAGAAGTCAGCTGCGTCGTAGTACCAGGTGGTAATATAATTACCATATGGGAAGGACAAAACCGGTCATTAATCCTTGGTGATTATGATTGGACTCGCGTAGTGCGTTAAATACGCTTGCTACGTGGGAACGTGAAATGTTCCAAGAATCACATTCGCCCGTCAAGTCAGGGGAGTCGGGAGTGCCCGAAGTGCCACCTTGCGTGGCCCTACGGTAAGCTCGATAACAAGGACTAAGTCGTAACAAGGCACGGCTAGCGGAAGCTGGTCGTGGATTAATTCCAATTGGATACGTCATCGCATTCTGGTAACAGAGTGTATATGATGGCTAATTGGTCGATATCGTGTGTATCAATTGAGCACACGATGGTGGATGATACTTGCACCTATATAGTATCGAGACTCTAGGGAGAGACCTAGAAAAAACAACTAAAGGATAAGACAACAGAGGATGTAAACTTCCAAAATTGTTGATGATGCAATTCAGTTTTTAAATATAAACAAAAAGCCGGCCTCTTGGGCCGGCTTTTTATATTTCTTAAATTTTTATCTCTCTAGCAAGGTCCACCATTGATACAGTCAGAAGGGGCACCAGCATTTTCGTCTTGGTAGAAATCAATAGAAAACCACCAACCACCACCACTTTCTTCGCTGGGGCTATTCATCATATAGTCTGGGACAACATCGTACTCTCCACTAAGACCTAGTCCATAAACAAACAAGTTCACAATTCCCCAAATACTCACTAAAAAGACGAAGGCGGCGATACTGTATAGGGCAAATCGTTTAGCGCTTTCTTGAGCGTCCTTATCTCCAGACTTTAGAATGAATAAACGAAAGGCATTGTATAGAAAAAACAAAAGTGCTAATCCGAAAAGAAAAGGCAATATTGTATTGCTAATAAATAAGGTCAATCTAATGATGAATTCCTGTATGCTATACATATCCGTAATAATAGCGCATACAGAGAGGCTTATAAACGGGTTGATTGAATAACTGGCCTTATTTTGCTAGTATGTCGTGCACTTGGTTATTAATCCCGCTTTCAGTGCGCGCTTAGCTCAGTTGGTAGAGCATTCGACTGATACTCGAAAGGTCCTAGGTTCAAACCCTAGAGCGCGCACTGAGAACGGGATTTTTTTGCGCGCGAGCTAGTGAAAGCAAACTACTTTGCTTTCACTCCGGTTCCGAAGGAAATTGCCGATATTTATGAGGCAATAGGGAGTTGGTAAGCAGAGCTTTCTGCATTGTCGCTCGGACGAAATGTATGCAAGCATCCACTTCGCTCCTCGCTCGACGCAGTAGAGCATTCGATTGACCGCTTACAGCGGCTGTCCACTCATTGGGTATTTTTTGCAGGCTCAAAATTCCTCAATGAGTCTTGCGCTAGTCTCCCAGACTAGCTCACTCGAAAGGTCCTAGGTTCAAACCCTAGAGCGCGCACAAAACTAAGGAGACGAAAGTGAATACTTGGAGCTTTAGATGACTATAGGTTTTGTAGCGCTCTAGGGTTTGAAGACCTTTTGAGCTTAAATTGATTTTAAGAAAATTTAAGCCAAAAGGTGTACTGTTCCTGTAAGGAGCAAAATCCCTAGAGCGCGCACAACTACAATCCAAAAGAAAGAAGGCCCTAGAACAACCAAGCAAACATTGAGGAGTATCCGTAGACCATCAACGATTGATGAAGGGTGTTTCCAATGATGAGTGGTACGATAAGTTTTTTGTATCGGTAACCCATTATTGCTAACGGTATCAATATTGTCTCGTTAGGCACAGGTGCTAACATAAAAAACCCAAAGATAGTATACGGAATAAGTTGTTCGTGCTTTTTCATAAACGACTGTAGACGTTCAGTCAATTCAGGGTGATGAATGGAAGTGTATGAGCTACCAAGCCATCCAATCATAAACCCGATACTATCTGCGATAGTTGTACCGATAATGAAGCCACTGATGATCATCAGTGTCGACATATCTGCTTCCAAAAACAGTGGTGCAAAAGTCGCAGGTGGTATTGGTACGAAGGCATTGAGTCCTCCTATTAATCCCACAAAAACTACACCAAAGATGCCAAGGCTTTGCACAAAACTACGAATAGTCTCGTTCTCATTGATGCTTTCCGCTAAGAAAAAAGCAGCGATAGTGATGAGTGCGAATGCTGCGATTGCTAAAACTATTTTCAAATGATGATTTTTCATAAAGCTATATGAGACCAACAACTAGTCGGATACCTCTTTGGTCATGGTTTCAAGATAATCACGATTCGATGCGAGTGCGGTCATTTCCTGGTCGAGTTGTAGGGTCAGCATTATGATCATGGCGCCGAAGGCGATGATTGCAGTCCAAGCAATGTACGGGAAAGTACTACTCTGTTCCAAAACTTGCCTCATATGCTTATAAACATAACATGAGTCTAGGCTGACAGCTTTGGTCTTGGCGAGTATACTCTAAGGAATGCCACCTCTAGCTGCCCGTATCAGACCTCGAAATCTCGATGAATTCATCGGTCAGGAGCATTTAGTGGGCAAGGGAGGGCCTATATATGAAGCTATCGAAAAGAAACACTTGTTCTCCTTTGTCCTCTGGGGACCGCCTGGGGTGGGTAAGACAACTCTGGCTCGTATTTATGCCCAGTCACTCAAGGCGGAAATATTTGAGCTGTCAGCCGTGTCGGCTGGCAAGGAGGATATAAGAAGCATTTTGAAAGCCCCAAGCTTGCACTCCAAAGTATTATTCCTTGATGAAATTCATCGGTTCAACAAAGCCCAACAAGATTTTCTCTTGCCCTACGTGGAGTCAGGACAACTGACCCTCATTGGTGCTACTACCGAGAATCCGAGCTTTGAAGTCATTTCGGCTCTATTGTCACGCACTCGTGTTTTTATTCTCAAAGAACTGGAAGACGATGAGATGCGACTGATAATAAAGCGGACCAAACTTAAAGTCCCAAAAACAGCGCAGGATTGGCTGATTCGGATGGCTAATGGGGACGCTCGTTCAATGCTGACTCTCATTGATCAAACAAAAACCCTGAACGACAAGATTACGGTTGAGACACTTGAAAATACTCTGCAGAGTACCCACCTACGCTACGACAAGAAAGGCGAAGAACACTACAACACCATCTCGGCCTTTATTAAAAGTATGCGGGCAAACAATGCAGATGCTGCTATCTACTACTTAGCGCGGATGGTTGAGTCGGGAGAAGACCCACTCTTTATTGCACGGCGTATGGTGGTGTTTGCTTCAGAGGACATTGGACTCGCTCAACCAACTGCCTTAGTGGTAGCAAATGAAGTCTTTCGCGCTTGCGAAATGATTGGTTATCCTGAATGTGCAATTAACCTAGCGCATGGTGTGGCCTACTTGGCAGAAGCTAAGAAGGATCGTCGTTCATATGATGCCCTGCGTGCTGCGCAAGAGGATGTGCGACAACTAGGGAATTTACCAATACCAACCCATCTTCGAAACGCCCCGACTAAACTGATGAAAGAACTCGGCTACGGTGAAGGGCAGAAATGGGAGGCAGGGTTTGAGCATGAAAAGGGGTATTTGCCTGATAAAATCAAGAATAAGCGCTATTTAAAATAAATGTTATATTTGGCTAATTATGGATTTTGCTACATATTTCAAAGATAAAAAGATAACCGTCATGGGACTTGGGCTTCTCGGCCGTGGGGTAGGGGACGCAGCCTTTTTGGCTGAGTGCGGGGCAGATTTGATTGTGACTGACTTAAAGACTGAAGAGCAGTTGGCAGAATCGCTCTCCAAGTTGAAAGATTTTTCAAATATAAAATATACCCTTGGCGAACATAAGCTTGAGGACTTTGAAGGGAGAGATATGATTTTGGTCGCTGCTGGTGTGCCATTTGACTCACAGTATTTAGCTCATGCCCGCTCGGGTGGAATCACACTGACCCAAAGTGCGGCGTTATTTGCTGAGCTGTCGAAAGTGCCGATGATTGGTATCACCGGTACTCGTGGCAAGTCGACCGTAACAGCAATGATTCATCATGTTTTGGAAACAGTCACTGGAGAGAAAGTAATAAAGGGTGGTAACGTGCGCGGTGTTTCTAACCTACAGCTCCTCAAAGATTTGAAGGAAGATTCACTGGCCGTGTTCGAGCTCGACTCATGGCAACTACAAGGCTTTGGTTGGGCGAAGATTTCACCACGTGTGGCTGTATTCACGAGCTTTATGGATGACCATGCTAATTACTACTATCGAGCGAGCGAGCGAAATGATCAAAAAGATTTGAGCATTTCCGAGCGAGCGAAGATAGAAAGCTCTGCTTATAAGGGTGCAATGGAGGCGTACTTCGCCGACAAAGCCAATATCTTTCTATACCAAGAGGAGAGCGATGTGTTAGTCACAACTCCAGAAGTATTTGAACAAATCAAAACCTTTGCTACTGGAAAGAAAATTACTCTTGGGCAAGAGGTGGTCTTGGTTGATAGTTCGATTATTCCTGAAGACGCCATACTGAGTATGCCAGGTGAGCATAATCGCTTGAATGCATCTTTGGCGATATCTGCTTGTCGAACCCTTGGTCTCACTGACGATGAAATTTTTGATGCTATCGCGAGCTTCCCTGGAGTGGAAGGGCGTTTAGAACTCATAGCTACTACCGAAAGCGGTGTAAAAATTTATAACGACAATAATGCCACTACTCCTCAAGCGACGGTTGTAGGTCTCGAGGCTGTGGGGGGAGATAATGATGTTGTACTAATAGTTGGAGGTAGTGACAAGAATATTGAAGTAGGTAAATTGCCAGAGGCAATTTCACAGCACTGTGCCCACGTTGTTCTCTACTCTGGTACTGGTACGGAAAAACTAAAAGCAGTTCTGCCTCCCGAAGTAACTTTTGAAGAGCACAATACGATTGAAGAAGTGGTGAAGGCTGCAGTGGCCACAGCAGTACCTGGTAACGTTATACTTTTTAGTCCGGGTTTTGCTTCTTTTGGAGAAGAGTTTAAAAACGAATACGACCGCAACGACAAGTTTGTGGAGTCGGTGAATAAACTCACTAATAAGGATATTCATTAGAAAGTAAATTGATTATGTTATTTTTTCGCGTGTCCCTAGGGTTTCTAGTTGATATGTGGCGACGAGCGGTGGTCAAAAAATATCAATCTAGAAATGAGACATATGTCATGAACAAGTATACGAGTTTTAATGATGTAAGAATTACAAAAAATTTATTAATTTTTGCACAAGCAACTGGCCTTGGAGTAGACGGTGACCGTAAACTTATTGGTAATACACTATACCTTACACCAATAGGGTTAGATGGAATTGTAAAAATAGATTGGAACATCATTCAAAAAATTAATCCCTACAAATTGACAGAAGTAGAAGTTAGTCTAAAAAGACCGTATCGCAAGATGATCGTATTTGCATCTAAAAAGTTACGTTTATTATTTAGTACGGAAGAAGATATGTATAAATTCATTACTGAATCAGGGCAACGATTGCAAATCACCCAATGATTATAATTGTTTTAGTACGCGTAACGACAAGTTTATGGAGTCAGTAGATAAGCTCACTGTTGGTTCGGATATATAAAAATTCGACCGCGGCAAGAGTTGCCGCGGTCGGTAGTTCAGGTGCGTAACCGATGCTGGTATACAAACACCCAGTCTTGTTCTGGCGTGATAGAACGTAAGTTACTCAAGCCTATTTCCTGGTTGGGATTGAGGGACAGAGATGTGACATTTTGCCTGATGACACCCCAGCGCTCAAGCTGGCACAGAATGTCTTCTGACAAGCTGGTGTCACCAGTGCCAACGATATAGGCACGGACACAGTTACCATCCAATACTTCCAGTTTATGGAACAGAGACTGTACTACGCTGTCTGGAGGACAACATCCGCATGGGTTGGATAGAGATTCTTTCCGAATACGTGCCACTCCCACGCGTCCATTTTTCCAGTTCTCGACATAAAGGATAAAACTAAGCCGGATCGGAATGCAGACACAGTGACCAATTCCAGGGAGAACTCCTCCTTCGGCAAAGGTCATCGTACCTCGTGAAGAGAATTCTTCAGTGACTTGTCGCCATCCTGGCTGATTGTCTTCGGCCGGAGGACAAATAATGTGGGTTATTTTTGCTCCTAGCTTACGACCAGTCTTCATAATACGATAGATTTGAGGGTGAATATCACCCTCACGTCCACAGAGGCGAATCTGTGTCAGGGAGGTTTCTAGTCCCCATTCCCGACATACCTCTTGTGGTAGTGTGCAGCGTTTCGGTGATCCAGTCATTTCTAACCCCTTTTTTGCTGTTTGTTCTAATCCGTGGGAAATAGTATGCTAGCTCTACGATATGTCAACCAATTCGATCGATATTAAAGCCATAAAGAAAATTCACATGATAGGCGTGGGAGGCATTGGTATGTCTGGGTTGACCCGGCTTTTCTTGCATGAAGGTAAGGAGGTGTCGGGTTCCGACCGTGCACCATCAGATATCACCAACGCCCTCGAGCAGGAAGGAGTGAAGTTCTTTGGTAGTCAGACTGCGGAGAACATTAATTTGAGGACGGATATAGAACTAGTGGTATATACCGAAGCGATGGCCAAGGACCATCCCGAAATGGCAGCGACCAGAGAGCTTGGTGTACCAATGCTTAATTATTTCGAGGCACTGGCACTCGTGGCTAACCAGTACTACCTCATAGCGGTGGCGGGTACGCACGGAAAGACTACCACTACTGCAATGCTTATCGATATTTTTGAAGAAGCTGGTCTTGATCCAACTGCGATTGTGGGTTCACTGCGCGCTTCGACTGGAAGTAACTTTAGGGCAGGGAAGAGTAAGTATTTTATAGTCGAAGCATGTGAGTATAAACGAGACTTTCTATATCTTGAACCAGATGTACTTGTAATCACTAATATTGAAGCCGAACACTTAGATTATTATAAAGACCTGGATGACATTCAGACTGCTTTTCGCGAACTGGCAATAAAAGTACGAGAGGGTGGGGTAGTGGTGGCACAGGTAGCTGACCCCAATGTAGCATCTGTGCTCGAAGGGCTAGATGTTGAAGTAATAGACTACAAACCATACTTAGATTTAGAACTACCGCTTAAGGTCCCGGGAGTACACAACCGTATGAATGCAGCAGCAGCCAGAGCTGCCGCTTACAAGGTTGGTGTTGCTGACGAGGCGACAAAGACAGCTCTTTCAAATTTCGCTGGCACTTGGCGTCGCTTTGAATACAAAGGAACGTTAAATGGGGCACCAGTCTATGATGATTATGGACACCATCCAACTGAACTTACCGCAACAATGAGCGGAGCGCGTGAACTATTTCCTTATAAAAAACTAGTTATAGTTTTCCAACCCCATCTTTATTCGAGGACGGCGGAATTGTTTGACAACTTTGTCGAGGCTCTTTCACAAGCAGATAGGGTGATTGTGACTCATGTATATGATGCGAGAGACACTGGCAAGCAAGGTGTGACGGGGGAAACGCTGGCGGAGGCAGTTTCGAAAAATAATAAAGAAACAGCGTATATAGAAGCCTTTGATGACGTGGTGTGTGAGCTGAGGTCTAGTGTGACGGAGAGTGATGTGGTGTTGGTAATGGGGGCGGGAGATGTGTTGAAAGTGGCAGATGATTTGACAAATTAAAACTATATTATATATTACAAAACAGGAGGATAAAGCAATGAAGAAAAGAATTTCACGATTGGGCAAAATCGTCGTGTATATTAAGCGGTTCCTTGCCCTTGTAGGAGAGTACGAAATCAAAAAACAAATGGGGGAAGTCACGTTGCGTGAAAAATGAATTACGCAAGAAAGCTTCAAGGCGCTCCTTGCGCCTTTTCTTTTTGTCTAGTTTTTATATATAACAATCAAGGAACAGTAGACTTCGTCACTACACTTTTCTCAATGTAACTAAACTATTCTAGTCGTGGTTATCAACGGTAGGCACCTTGACCACGGAGAAGGAAATGACCACAAAAGTCTATGTAACTCGATCGGCGCGAGAAGAGAGGCGAATTTTTGCTGAACGCATGCTTCAGCATCTGCTCGCTACCCTCGCTGGTCGAATTCTCACTTCACAGAACCAAGACGTGACTAATGATTGAATGTGCACTCCTACACCTTCATCATTAAGTCCGTCTTCAATTTAAAGCCAGGCTGGAATTTCTTCCGGCCTTTCTTTTTGGGTGCGTGGGTGCTAGTTTAGTCTCATGAGCGGAATTCTATCAGTGGTAGCAACCCCTATCGGAAACATGGAGGACATTACCTTGCGCGCTTTACGTGTACTCAAGGAAGCAGATTATATTCTCTCTGAAGACACTCGAGTGACAGGCAAGCTTTTGAAGCGTCACGAGATAGAAACTCCTATGAAGCGCTATGACGCTCATGCTAGTGAGTCGGTGCACCAAAGTGTAATTAGTGACTTGGAGGACGGTAAAAAGATAACCTTAGTTTCTGATGCCGGTACTCCAGGCGTTAGTGACCCAGGAGTGCTGTTGGTCGGTATGGCGCGCGAGGCTGGCGCGCGTATAGACGCCATTCCTGGGCCTTCTGCTGTCACTGCCGCCTTTTCAATCGCTGGAATAGTAGGGAACCAGTTTTCTTTCTTGGGCTTTGTGCCACACAAGAAGGGAAGACAGACATTTTTTAAATCTCTAGAGGAGTATAAAGAGCCGGTAATATTTTTTGAATCTACTCACCGTATTATGAAGACCTTGGAATCACTAAAAAGTCTTCCGAGTGACAGAAAGGTTTCGATAGGGCGTGAGCTCACAAAGATGCACGAAGAATTTGTGACAGGTACACCTGAAGAAGTACTGAACTACTTTAACGAAAATACTGATCATCAGAAAGGCGAATTTGTAGTCATGGTGAGTACGATTTAGTGGGATTGGGAGGTTCTGGTATTATTTAGGTAATCATTTTTCTGGTTAGAAATTTTATTATTTTATTTACGTACCAAATAATATGACTAAAGCAAAATATGTAGACGGGTTTGTACTGACGATTCATAAAGATAACGAAGCTGATTATAAGAAGATGGCACGAGTTGGTGCTAAAGCTTGGATGAAGTTTGGCGCTCTATCATATAAAGAGTGCAAGGCAGAAGACGCTGAACCACAGAATGTAGCTTTTACTTTCCCGAAGATGACAAAGGCCAAAGAAGGGGAGTCTGTTTGGTTTGCGTTTATTGAATTTAAGTCACGTAAACATCGAGACGAGGTAAACAAGAAAGTGATGGAATACTTCGATAAAGTTTATGCAAATAAAGAAGTACCTATGCCTTTTGATATGAAGCGCATGGCTTATGGTGGGTTTAAGGTTGAGGTAAGCGGATAACAATATGTCAGAAAATAATACCTTCGAAGGTGGTTGTCACTGTGGCGCGGTCCGTTATCGGGTTTCGGGTCTTGATCTTGATAAGACGATTACTTGTAACTGTTCGAGGTGTTCAAAATTAGGCTCAGTTCTATCTTTTGTTCCAGCTGAGTCTTTTAATCTTCTTTCTGGTGAGGATAAGCTTAGTGACTATCAATTTAATAAGAAGGTGATTCATCACTTATTCTGCAGTGTGTGTGGAGTACAATCATTTAGTCGGGGAGTAGATGTAGAGGGTAAGCAGACGGTAGCGATCAATGTACGTTGTCTTGATGGGATAGATGCAGATTCGCTTAATTCAGAGAGGTTTGATGGTAAGAGTTATTAAAGTTTAAATGTTAAAATACTAAACTATGAAAAATTATCTTATTCCACTTGGTGCACTTGTGATTTTAGTAGTCGGTGCCGCTGTTGCATGGTACATATTAGATGGTCGGGAGATGGGAGGGGTGCAATCTCCTTCAGTTAGTGACCAAAGATATGAGCAGTGTATGAACTTTATGATGGTGGCACAGTTTCCATCTGGTGGTGCGGCCGATGATTTTCTTAAGGCTTGCTTGCGAGGTGAACCAGTTTTGCCAGAGGATATGGGTGACGTTCCTCCCCCTGGTGATATACCGATGCCAAATGAAGCACCGGTTACAACTAATGTAGGTCCAGGTTGTGTTGTTGGTGGTTGTAGTAATCAGATTTGTGGCGAGGCTGGAGAAGTTGAGGATATTGCAACCACTTGTGAGTATCGTGAAGAATATGCCTGCTATCAGGCAGCTCGTTGTGAGAAACAAAGTAGTGGAAGTTGTGGTTGGACCGAAACTGATGAATATAAGCAATGTGTGGCAACTATAGGGACAAGAGCAGAGTTAGAGGTCTATTAGTAGTCACTATCTATTGTACGTAAAATCCCGCTATAGGCGGGATTTTATGTGTTGTGCGCTTATCGAGCAGGTCAATGTTATAATACTCAGATTAACAGCCTTGATTCAAAATTCATTGTGTCCAGAGAATCACTAGTACTATTGTTGGGAATAATTACTTTCACGCTACCTCTCATTGGTGTCACACCAGTATGGAAGGAGTATGGTCAAATTGCCATTGGTGTTTTATTGGTCTTTGTTGGTTTCTCTTTGCGTCGTAGCTCATACTATCGCAAGATAACTCGCAGTAACGGGGAGATTAGTACAGACTCTTTCGCTGAAAGTCAGCCGACATTATTAGACTACACTCCAGAAGAGGTAGAGACAGATAAGTAATTATGATTAGATTGGCGGCACTTGGATTGGGTTCGGCTGCGGCCATGTTGACTGCAGTCTTATGGGTGCCTACTATTCAGACCGTCACTTATGACCGTAATGCACCTTCACTAATAGATGAAGTGATAGGCGCCGAAGAAGTTATCGTAAACGACGATAGGGAAGAGGTTCTTCATCAGCCTTTGCCAGAACAGGTTAAGGCTATCTATATGACGTCGTGTGTGGCCGGAACCCCAAGCTTTCGTCAGCGTCTAGTGGACCTAATTAAAGAAACTGAAATCAATAGTGTCATTATTGATGTGAAAGATTTTTCAGGAACTATATCGTTTCCACCAGAGAGTGATGCCTGGAGACCAGCCTGGGGGAAAGCCTCTTGTGGTGCTACCGATATGAAGGAATTCATCAAGGAATTGCACGAGGATGGAGTGTTTGTGATTGCTCGTATTACTGTCTTCCAAGACCCTTTCTATACTGGAGTGAAGCCGAGTCTGGCAGTTAAAAAAAATGACGGTGTAACGGTATGGAAGGACCACAAAGGCCTATCCTTTATTGATGTGGGAGCGCATGAATATTGGGACCATATAATTCTGCTAGCGCGAGACTCATACAATATTGGTTTTGATGAACTGAATTTTGATTACGTACGCTATCCATCTGACGGTCCAATGAGTGATATCTCATTTACTCACTCCAAAGAGTATCCAGGGGATGACATGATGCAGGCGAACCTTGAGGCGTTTTTTAGCTACTTGCACGACAAACTTTCTGATGAAGAATTGTTTGCTAAGTATCAGCACGTTAATACCGGACGAGAAACAAATGTCCCTTGGACCTCAGCAGACCTCTTTGGTATGACTACCACTAACTTTGACGACCTCTCTATCGGGCAAGTACAAGATAGAGCTGCACCATACTTCGACTTTATTGCTCCGATGGTATATCCGTCTCACTACCCAAAGAGTTTCTTAGGGCTAGGTAATCCTAACGACCATGTATACAAAGTTGTTAACTATGCGATGCAAAGTGGTGTGGACAGAATGAAGGCTAGTACCACCCCAATGATGGGCTTCAAACACACTAGGGTAGGGACTTCAACTCCAGCGGTTTATCAGAAGCCAGTTTATACAGCTGACAAGTTCCGTACTTGGATTCAGGACTTCGACTATGGTGGCGACTACGACGTTGCTGAGGTGAAAGACCAAATCAAGGCCAGCTATGATGCTGGAGTGATGAGCTTTATGATTTGGGCTCCGAGCAATATCTACACCAGAGGCGCATTAAATAGCGAATAGATTTAAAAGGCGTTACTTGAAAAGCCACGGTTGTGGAATAACTCTCTGCTATAATTGACCTTATGTACGATCCCGAGAGAATTACTTTTTTTGCGAAGACTGATGCGCGTGGCAAGAATGTGCCTTTTGGTATTAAGGCCAAGGACCGTACCCGACATGTGTACGTGATTGGAAAGACTGGTATGGGTAAGTCTACCTTGCTCGAAAATATGGCTGTACAGGATATTCGAAACGGTGAAGGATTTGCCTTCATCGACCCACACGGACAGACCGCCGAAACCTTGCTTTCATACATTCCCCCTGAACGCCTAAAAGACGTGCTGTATTTCGCACCGCATGATATGGAATATCCGGTGTCTTTCAACGTAATGGAAGACGTTGGTGCTGATAAACGACACTTGGTGGTTTCGGGACTGATGTCAGTCTTTGAGAAAATCTGGGTAGACGCTTGGAGTGCCCGTATGGCGTATATTCTCCAGAACACCCTAATGGCGCTTCTAGAATATCCTGACGCCACTCTGCTTGGCGTGAATCGAATGCTGTCAGACAAGGCCTACCGAAACTTGGTAGTGGCTAATATTAAAGACCCGGCAGTTAAATCTTTTTGGGTGGATGAGTTTGCTAAATACAACGAACGCTATATGCAGGAGGCGGGTGACGCTATCAAAAACAAGATTGGTCAGTTCACCGCCAATCCCGTGATTCGTAACATCATCGGGCAACCAAAATCCAGTTTTGATTTACGTAAGATAATGGATGAAAAGAAGATTGTGATAATGAACCTTTCAAAAGGTTTGATTGGTGAGACTAATGCGAATCTTCTAGGGAGTATGCTCACCACTCGTATATATCTAGCGGCAATGAGTCGGGCTGATGTGTCTCCAGAGCAAATGCAGAAGATGCCAAACTTCTATTTTTATGTGGACGAATTCCAATCTTTTGCGAACGCTACTTTTGCCAACATTCTTTCTGAGGCGCGTAAGTATAAGTTGAACTTAACTATTGCTCACCAGTATATTGAACAAATGGAAGAGGACGTGAGAAATGCGGTGTTTGGTAACGTCGGTACTACTATTGCGTTCCGTACTGGTCCTTTTGATGCGGAGGTATTGGAAACTGTCTTTGCACCAAAGTTTATGGCGGTGGATTTAGTGAACCTTGGATTCGCTCAGGTGTATCTCACTTTGATGATTGATGGTATTGGTTCAGCACCATTTTCAGCCACTACCTTGCCACCATTGTCCCCACCACTAAATGCCTTGAAGGATGACCTTATAGAATCTAGTCGTCAGCAGTTTGCTAAACCGAGACAAGTGGTAGAAGACGCAATTGCACTATGGATTGCTCCGGTTGTGGAGGAGAGGAGGGAGAGGACGGTAGACAAGGCGACAAAGAAAGAGGGGCCGACATCGGCACGTCCTGAGCCTGCAAAAAGCGCTCCAGTTCGTCGTAGCTCTTCGTCTAGTGACGATCGTCGTCCTGCACCCACTCCTGCCACTACTTCATCAGAACCTAGGCACGATAATCATGAAGGTCGTGATAATCGAGAAAACCTCAACGGCAGAGACACTCGTGAAAAAAGAGAAGCTCCGCAAAGACGTACACAAACCGAGCGCTCTGCACCTATAGTCAAGCCAGCTCAGACTAGTAAAAGCCTGGAAGATTTACGTGCTGTTCTTCGCCAAATATCACAGAGCGATGAAAAAGAGGAGAAGCCAAAAGCTAGTAAACCAGCTGACCTAAAAAGTGCTTTAGCTGCAGTGATGCCACCAGAGTCTAAGACAAAGAAGAGGGAAGAGAAGGTTGTGCATGAGGTGAAGATAACTGACAGCGCCACTGTGACCGAGGAGTCTAATACTAATGCTAGTAGTTCCAACAATAACGACTTCGACCCCAAGAAGCTAGAGCGAATGATGAGGGTAAAGACAGATGATAAGACGCCACTCAAATGACCTATGCAAGTACGAGCCACAATAGTTTTAATCATCACCCTATTGTGTCCCGCTACTGCTTTAGCGCTGGTTAATATTAATACCGCAAGTTTAGATGAGTTGGATACTTTGCCAGGCGTGGGTCCGGCCACTGCAGAGAAAATAATAGAAGCTCGCCCTTTTTCATCAGTGGGTGATATTGAAAACGTGGCAGGTATCGGCGGTCCTGGAACTAAAACTTATGACGGAATCATTGGACTCATTACTCTGAGTGGTGTAACTGAAAATGTTGTAAATGAGGAAGATGAATCAGAAGAGGATAACACTTCGAGCAGTCAATCAACTCAAACAAAAAATTCAGATAAAAAAGTTCTTTACCCAGTCACTGATTTACATATTACTGCACCAAACACCGTTCATGTAAATGAACAAGTTGAGTTTATTGCAGAGCCGATTGATGGTAGGAAGAATCGCTTGGTGCGCTACTTCTGGAACTTCGGTGATGGTGCTACGGCTGATACCGCCTCGCCAACTCACTCTTATAAATATCCAGGTACATATGTAGTGGTAGTAGAAAGTTATTATTTGAAAGAAGAAATAATAACTCGCCACAAAATAGAAGTTTTACCAGTAAATATAACTTTAAACACAGACATGACCGGAGCCGTGACGGTTACTAATAACGGAACAGAAGAAATTAATCTTCATGGTATGACAGTCGGAGGGAGGGGGGAATTCACTTTTCCTGAGTACAGTATATTAATGCCAAACAAGTCGATAACTGTTACTCCGGAAATTAACAATGAAGGTAGTAGGTTAGCAGTACTGCGCGACCAAGCAGGTGTATTGGTGGCAACTGAATTAACCACTCTACCTACAAAGTCAGCGTCACGTTCTACCGCTACAGTTGCCGCTAGAAGCGGATCAGTAAAGCAGGTTACAGAGGGTAATTATGAAAAAGCATCACAAGCAGATTCTACTATCTTTGGTCCGAAGGAGGCTTATGCCTCTGAGAATCAAACAGCATTTGCATCAGCTGCCGATACTGAGGACTTCTGGCCTTATGCAGGACTTTTGATAGTTATTCTTTTTGGTTTGTATTCTATTTATGCCAGCCGCCCAACTACTGAATTGTCGTAGTTTTATCTGTGGAAAACTCACAGAATCTATTTATATAGTGCTAAAGTTGAAATATTATTTCATAGTATTTATATTATGAGCGACTCTACATATAATACTTGTGTAAAAGTTTCAACAAGATACTCATTATTTTTGATAGTCGTATTTTTTAGTTTAGCGATTCCGAATTTCAGTCAAGCATTTACTGCTGTTACTCAGGATATTAGTACGGATACCACTTGGACTACTGAACAGAGTCCGTATCATATAAGCGAAAATATCAGTATTGCAACTGGGACAAGCTTGATTATTGAACCAGGCGTAGTAGTTAAATTTTCTGATTCACAGGGTTTGACTATAAGAGGTTCGTTGTCAGTGGTTGGTACTTCTGATTTACCAATATATTTTACTTCCATACATGACGACAGTGTAGGAGGGGATAGTAATGGAAATGGTAGTACTACTGCACCTGGTACTTCTCGAAAGTCCTCAATTGGCAATATTCCAACACGTTGGGGCTCCATAATCTTTGAAGCTGAGTCAACCGGTAACTTGGATAATGTAATCGTGAGATACTCTGGTTACGACAGAAGAGTAACTCCACTACCTGCTATTTATAATATTGGAGGGAACGTGCAGATATCGAACGGACATATTGATGACAATGGTTATTTTGGTATTGGACAACTCAGCGGAAGTTTGTCTCTGTCAGATTCTATACTAGAGGACCAGCAGGTTGGCGTTTCTATTAAGGATGGAGATGTAAGTATTACGCGTAATAACTTCAGTGACATTAATGGTTTTGGACTGATGCTCGATGGTAGTGGAGATATCTCCTTCACTGAAAACACTTTTAATGGCGGTCACATTGCGGTCACTTTGTGGTTATCGGGTTCAAGGAAATTAACGCACTATGGAAACAGCGCATCGGATAACTATATAAATGGTATTCTACTTGAGGGTCCTGTTTTGGCAGATACGGAATTATCTGGAGGTGACTTACCTTACGTGATTTCAGCAGTAGGTGGCTCAGATGCTGGCACTGGTGACCTTTCTTTTCCAAATCAACATGATTTGACTGTGGGTACTGACATTAGTTTGACCTTCTTGAATCAGGCTGTGGTCAAGTTGGAGGACGATGCAACTTTGGACGTAATGGGCACACTTAATCTTATAGGTAAGCAAGACCAACCAATAATTGTTACTTCACTATATGACAATTCGTTAGGTGGAGTGGTATGGGATCAGAGTGGTAGTAATAGTCCTTCGGTAAACCGGTGGGGACATATTAGTATCGCACCTGACGCTTCTGTAAACTTAAACTACGTAGAGCTTCACTATGGAGGAGACAGTCGATTTAACTCTAGCTCGGTCATTTTTAATCAGGGTGGTTTGTTAGATATAGAAAACTCAGTTTTCAAAAATAATCTGTCCTACGGCATTCGTCATCAAGGCGGTACTACGAATGTGTTTAATACAGTATTAGAAGGACACTCAACATACGGCATTTTTAATGAAACTGATACTGAAATAAATGCAGTAAATAACTATTGGGGAGATTCATCTGGACCTAGGCATGCAACGCTCAATCCTCAAGGGTTAGGTGATGCAGTTTCTGATAATGTGGCTTTCATTCCATGGCTTGATGCTCTGCCCGGTACCGAACCTGAGTGTTGTTCATCAGTACTCTTCTTGCCAGGAATTATGGGCACTGAATTGTTCGAAGGAGCTGATAAGCGTTGGGAACCCGAGGGTGAATCAGATGTGGAGAGACTTTTTCTAGATGAAACAGGGAAGAGTCTAAATGATATTACTATCGGCGACGTGATTGATACTTTTGATGGTCCAGCTATTTTTAGCGCTGACTTATATAAATCCTTCTTAAATGATTTGGAGGTAAAAAAGCAAGAAGATTTTATTGATGATTATGATGCTTATGGTTACGATTGGCGATTATCTTTATCAGATATTCTTGCAAGTGGAGAGTTGGAAAACAGAATTCGAGAATTAGCAACTGCTTCAAAAAGTAAAAAGGTCACTATAGTCGCACATAGTAATGGCGGTCTATTAGCCAAGGCTTTGGTTAATGAACTGGGAGGGGAAGCTGCCGGATTGGTGGATCAAATAATTTTGGTCGGAGTACCACAGCTCGGTACACCGCAAGCCATTGGTTCATTGCTGCATGGTTACGATTCTGGTATACCAACATTCTATTCAGATGCTCAGGCCCGTGACTTTGCTTTTAACTCACCATTCACCTATAACCTCCTTCCGCACGATAGTTATTCAAATAATGCTGGAGTTTCGGTGAGTACACCTCTGGTAACCTTCGATAATGGAGAGGCTACTCAAGTTTTTGTAGATACGTACGGAAGCGAAATATATAGTGGTAATCAGTTGAGAGAATTTTTGGCTGGCACCGATGGTCGCACATCTCCAGACTATGATGACTTGGTAAATCCAAGTAAAGCAAACAATGCTTTGCTACAAGCTGCAGTTAGTCAGCAGACCTCAGTTGGGCATCTTTGGCAGGCTCCAGAGGGAGTTAAAGTTTACCAGATAGCCGGTGTCGGAGAACTGACTGTTGCAGGTATTGAATATCAGACAATCAATTTGTGTCTAAGTGTAGTTAATGGTGCTACTGGTTGGTACTGCAACACTGGTACCAAGACATTAGGGTATAAACCAATTCGGGTGTTAGATGGTGATGCGACTGTTGTTGAACCAAGTGCACTTGCAATGCAAGAAGATGAGAATGTTAAGAGGTGGTGGATAGATTTGAAAGAGTACAACAAGATTTTATTTGGTCAGGTTACCAAACCTATTTTCCGTACAGAACATAAAGATTTATTAGAAATATCAGAGGTGAGGAATCTGATATGGAATAATTTAATTGGTACTTCAACGGCAATGGATTATCAGTTTATTTCCGCTAATAAGCCAGGTCTAGGATTAGATAAACGCCTGACATTTACCCTCCATTCACCTCTTTCACTTTCGTATAATGAAAATGATGGTACTGTCGTAGATGAGTCAAGTCCATATGGTCGTTATTCTCAATATAAACGCTACGGAGAAGTGCAGATAATTGATATATACAATGATGAGGAGGGAACTATTGTAATGCAGGGTGAAAAAACAGGCTCGTTTACTCTTGAGGTAGAGGAGTCCGATGGAGAGGAGATAACTTCTACAATTACCTACGCTGGTATACCCTCTAGCACTTCAACTGTTGCTAGTATTGAAGTAGGAGGCACGAATATTGATGATACTGCATCATTGCAAGTAGATTATGATGGTGATGGGGAGACAGACTTCATGTTGGAGTCTGCGGTAGATGAGACGGTCGCCTTACCCGATGAGCCGCCTTCTGAACCTACTGTCGAAGAATTAGAGAGTCAGTTCAAAACTTATGTTAATGACAATCTTACAAATAAGAGCGTCAAGAAGTCTCTTGTCAGGCAGATAGATCAGTTTTACAAACAATATCAACAACAAGAAAAATTAAAATCTAAGTCACCATTCTTTGCCAAACTATTTCAAAATAATTTTATGTTGCGATTAAGATTGCAAGCATTAGAAAGACAAATAGATTTATATGCTAGTTGGAATAGAGTGCCAATAGAAACGTCTGAAGAGTTAAATAGATTAATAAGTTTAATGATAAATAAATTATGAAGTATTTAACTAAAAAAAGTTTAATCTGGTGGTTTTTAGCCTATACAGCCATATCGTTACTTTGTGTGCTTTTTTCTGACTTACAAACTATCAAAGATATTCTTAGTTACTTATGGGTTGTTGTAGTGGGGACTGTATTACCAATATGGTTAATTTTATTGCCAGCCAATAAGCAAGTGTTTGATGATTGGAAACGTTGGGCTATAGTTTTGGTACCTATTACTGCAGTAATAGCAATATGGATTTTGTACCATAGTTGGAGTGATTGGTTGGGCGTTTCGGTCGCACTGTATTTAAGTCTTTTGTATTTTGTTTATTTGACGGTATCACTTGTAGTTGTAGGTATGGCTTGGCGGAAAAGTAGAAAAGGGTAGTAGTGACAGTATAAAAGTTTAAATACGCATCTATATTTTGAACCATATTGCCTTGGTATATGTCAGAGGTAGAGAAACTGGCCTATGTAGTACTTGTCAATTATCTGACCAAAATTGTTTGACTTTTTTACACAGTTTGCATATACTTGCTCGTATGAGCACGTATATGCAAAAAATTAAAGAGTTTCGCATCAAAAATAAACTCTCGCAGGAGCAGGTCGCTCAAGCTATTGGAGTCTCTCGTCCTACCTATTCCAGCATAGAGACAGGAAAACAGATGTTAAACACTGAAGAAGTGCAGAAGCTGGCAAGTCTTTTTGGTATTAGTGTTGATGAGTTACTCTCAGGTAATGTCCCTGATATTGCGAAATATAAGCACATGATACTTACATACCTTCGTATGGGTATTTCTCCAGACGGCAAAATACCAAAGACGAAACTTGCGAAGTTATTGTACTTGGCTGATTTTGCGTGGTTTTATGACCATACTGAAAGCATGAGCGGTATGCATTATAGAAAAATTGCATACGGACCAGTTCCGGATACTTTTTTTCGTGCGCTTGATGAGCTTGAAGAGGAAGGAAAAATTGAAGTTGAGCGCAAGCATGATGAAGCTAAAGATAGAAACGTTATTCTCGTTAGTGAGTCAAGCAGTAACAGGAATGAAAAGATTTCTACGCTGAAACCTGAAGAAATTAAGTTGATGAAAGAAATTGGAGAGAAATGGAAAGACAGGAAAACGCAAGAAATTGTTAATTTCACGCACAATCAACTGCCATACGCACTTTGTCGTATGGACGAGATTATTCCCTATGTACTCATAACTCAAGAGGATCCAGATATGGTGTTCTAATGTCTTTATGCCAAGTAACGTTTCTGTACAGATTGAAAAATTTGCTGAAAAGCATTTTGTGAAAAAATTTGAGAAGAAACACAAGCAACATTGGCGAATAACCATTCAAGCAATTATTGCTGAGTTAGAACGTATTGATCAGTTACTGTTAACTGACAGGGCAGAAACCATCTGTGATGTTGATGGTTTAAAGATAATAAAGACAAAGTTTCGGATAGCGGGCACAAAGGAATCAGCAAAAACTTCTGGAAATCGTTGTATTGTGGCATTTCATACACACAAGCAGTTTGTGTCAGTGTTGCTTGTATACGGAAAGACTGATATTAGCAGTCGTAACGAAACAGCAGAGTGGCAAAAACTTATAAAAAATAACTATTCTGAATATAGACACTTATTTAAATAGAAAACATTCTTAATAATTGTTCTTTGAACAATTGTAAGAAACTCGAAAGGGGAGTGATGTATAATTTCTAAATGCCAGAAGATGAACTTAGTTCATTAAACAAAGAAAAACTCACCTTGACGGAAGAGGGGCTTTTAAACCCAGCCAAACGGGCTGAGGAAGTTCTTGAGCAAATTTTAGGTACCGAGGAGGCTCTTCGAGACCATGGTCCAGAAAAGGCGCGCATGACTGTGGCGGACGCCATTGCTGCGCGCCCGGTGCTTGACCAAGATACTGGTCGCACCAAGCCGAGAGTTTTAATTGTCACAACTAATGAAAACGTGCTGCTCGCTGGGACCAGTATCCGTGAAGAGTTTGTGGGACTGGCTCGTCAGCTCGATGAACTACATGTTATGTGTCTAATTGCCCGAAATGGTAAAGAGGGCTTTGATAGAGCAGGGGATAATCTTTGGTTCTACCAAGTACGAGGTAAGCACTGGTGGAATTTACCAGGGGCCGCGAAGCGAGCAGCTATGGAGGCTCTGACTTGGAACAAAGTGCCACGTCCGGACATCATAGTTGGGATTGATCCATTTGAGGCTGGCTTGGCTGCCCGCTCTATTGCTCGCAAGTTTGGTCGTCCAGTTCAGTATCATGTTTATACTGATTTCTTTCATCCAGATTATAAAGAGGCGGCGCCGGATAATAACTGGAGAATCCGCATTGCTAAGTTTCTTTTGCGCAGAGCTAAGAGTGTGCGCACGCCAACAAACATCCTAAAAGAAACCTTGGCCGGGAAGTTTAAACGGATTGGTGACTTAGCTGTCTTGCCACGTTTCTATAACTTCACCGGGCTTCTCGATTCAAAACCGGCTTTTGATTTGCACCAGAAGTTCAAAGATTTTGTTTTTATCATCCTTGCATTCGGACCACTGACTGCCACTAGCCCTTTGCACGACTTATTCGCGGCGCTCAATCGGCTTCTGCGTAACCCACGTATTGGGCTGGTGGTCATCGGGGACGGTCCAGCTCGAACTATTTTTGAGGAGAAGGTGAAGATACTCGGTATTGAGAAAAGTGTAGTGTTTCAGAAAAAGATAGAAGACCAGGTTTCCCACCTAAAAACTTCTGATTTGATGGTGGAGCTAAATACTGATGAAGAGAGTGAAACAAGGGTACTGCAAGCGGCGGCAGCAGGGCTGCCACTTGTGATGAGGGCTACTGATTTGCGCCGTGACCTATTCAAGGACGGCACCACGGCCTTTATTTGTGAGCCGGATGATATCCTCTGTATTTCTGAAAAAACCTCTAAATTTATCAATACACCAGTATTGCGCGAACAGTTCGCTGACTTTGCCCAAGATATGGCTCGTGAGCGCCTCCACGAGGACCCTGAGGCCCATTTCCAGGCCCTAGCGCTATCTATAGAGTCAGCCCTCGTTTCGACCCAGCAATAGGGAAAATTGGACGCAAAAAGACGCTACTTGTTTTTATTTGATTCGTTAAAGTAATTTACTGATTTGCTGAAAATCAGTAAATCAGTTATACTGAAATTACTATGAATACAGTCACTTTAAAACAACGAGGTGTAATAACCTTGCCTAAAAAAATCCGCGACTCCCTCGGTTTATTTGAGGGGCAAACTTTTCGTGTAGAACAGAAGGACGATAAAATTATTTTAGAACCAGCAGCATCCTTCGACGCTAGGCTTTTAGCAGATATTAAAGAAAGTCTTG
>Ga0210043_1000455_pt1 | contig 43447 bp, 59 predicted proteins | sample CryGeymet201501t_FD_183990 | JGI IMG/M metagenome (GOLD analysis project Ga0210043, IMG submission 183990) | Groundwater microbial communities from Crystal Geyser aquifers in Utah, USA - Crystal Geyser metaG 2015-01t (SPAdes) (version 2) | ecosystem: Environmental > Aquatic > Deep subsurface >... | reverse complement strand
CCCCAAGTCTTTTTCTTGCGCTTATCAGCCTCTGGCGACTGGTGCCAGAGAGTACAAAACAAGTTCACACGATCTTTTTCTGGAATGCTCTGGATTTTTTCGTCGAGACTAGATATGAGTTCTTCGACCGTCGGAAACACTATATCTGGGTCGAGCGGCTTGTCATCCTTGATTATGTTGGTTTGACCTTTAGGAATAAACTCATATATTTTACGTATTTGTAGCACTGTGCCCCCACATGATGAACCAAAGTTGCGTTAAGGTTGTGTAGAATTTTTAAAAGTTCTTGCACACAAGTCAACAATGAAATAATTTGCTTGCTACTTATCAAGGGGCAAGCAAATGGATTTTAAGATGTTAGAAATACGTGATGCGGGTACTGCTATATGGGCGGCTGCATTTTTATGTGAGAGCAATGACCCGCAAGAGTCTTATATCTTACGTCGCGCTGGTTTCGGACGCGACACAAACCTTATTCAGATAGTCGTCTTCTCTAATAGCAGAAGTTGTTATGACCCTTACGAATGGAACATGGCTCGCACGATGCGGGTTGCGCACGACTGGGTTCAAAAGAACTGGCACGAAATTAACAGCGGCGACGTTGTTTGCGTTGAGCATATATTAGGGGAGCGTGAGACTCCTAAAATTTCTGAGAGGTTTGACAGTGCAAGCATCTAAAGAATTATCCACAGGAGTTTTTAGGCAAGAACATTTCGATATTCGTGATAACTTTCGGCAACGAGTAATTCAGATGCTCCAATCTCCAGAGATTGAACTGAAAGGGTATGCTGCAGATAGCGACTATCGTAATCGAGAGGCTTTGAAATTTAAGATAGCGGACGGAGTTGAGCTTGAGATCACTTTGTACTTAGATAAAAATCTTTCAGCGCAGGAGTTACCGTTTTGAGCCAAGAAGAGTACGTTTGTAATTACAACGACAACGAAGAACTGAAAAAAGCTTTCGAGATCCTTGACGATCATCTCACTCAGATGGAAGAGCGTCGCAAGTTCATGGAAAAAGAACTAAGAGACCTCATGGAGAAAAAGAAACGCTGTTGGGAAAGAGCTGAAGCCGCACTTCAAAAAGGTGGGTTTGTCGATAACCCAAGTAAGAAGGCCATATGGTACAACCGTAAAGGACAAGTCTTTATGAAGGACCGGGACGACGATGAGCATCCCTTGACTCGTATCTTAGGGGGATTGTTTTCATGATTAAAAAGATCCGCCTCCAGCACAAGATGGCTCAAGGTATGTACCAACACATGACTTATAATGTTTCGGACTTCGTACTTGTGACGGACAAAGGCGACGAGATCCCTCTGTCTGAGTTCCTTGAGAAAGTTTTTAAACTTTTAGAAAAGCAAAAAAGTGAAGAGAAGAAATGTGAACCGTCAGGTGCAATATAAAGGAGAAACAATGGAACTAAATGAATACGTGACGCCAGAGGAAATTGTAAAGATACAAGAGAGGATGCGTCTCAACGATACTAAGTTTGCCAGAGCTGTTGGGGCTAAAGCAGGTGGGTCTGTGCGCAACTGGAAAAATGGGATCGGACAACCAACGGGCCAACGCTACGAAGCTCTAAAAAGTTTAAAGAGAAAGTTTCTAAGTAACGGCGCTTCTTCTAACCCAGTTGTGGATGTACCTCAAAAAGAAAACCCGATGAAAAAATCAGCGCGTTGGCAACGCATCGGTGAGCTTGTTGATACTTTGATGTCTTTAAGCCCCGAAGACCGAGAGGCTGTGCTGAAGTTAATTAAGGAGTAAGAGATGAAACAACAGGGGGGAGTATCTCACATGGAAGTCGTAATGATAGCCGTCGCAGTCTTTGCACTGGGCGTGATCGCAGTAAATAAATTCATTCTTGAACCAGAGGAAAAAGCTGAAGTCACAGCCGAGGATCGTCTAAAGATCCAGATCAATGCACTCGAGAATAAAATCAAAGCCTACGAAGGGATTGAGTCCCGCTTCCAGGCTCTTGAAAAAGCGCAGAAAGAAATGCAAGACTCCCTTGATCACACTCAGAACTTAGCTGAGAACGGCGAGAACTTCATGAAGGCTAACGAGCAAGAGATCAAGAACCTTAAAAAACTCAATGAAACAATTCAGAACGGTTACATCAAAATGGCCCAGCGTCTTGATCATGCTGAAGCAAACCTTAAGAAAACCCCAGAGATTATCAAAGTGCAACTCGAAGAGTGGAAGAAACCCCTGGTAGCACAGATCCAGCAAACCCGCGCCCAGCGCCCAGTTGTCGTGAACTGGAAGAAGTATCGGGACGAAAACGGTAAGCTCCACTGGGCTATGACTGACAAGACTGTCGAATATTCTCGTGCCGAGTATCTGAGAAAACTAAAAAAGCAGGAGAAAAAAAGTGCCAAGCAATAGAAGTGTGGCCGAGTACCTTCGCACGATCATAAAAGTAAAACGTCAGATGGCTGAGAACATGATCAAAGAAATTCAGGAGTCAGGTAGCTATTCTAAATCAACTCTTGATAAACTGCAGGCCCGAATTGAAACTTACAATGAGTTCCTTCAAGAGCTTGACGAGTGTGAAAGGCTAACAGATGACAAAGGTTAACTGTACTTACCAGGGATGTCGTGAGCAAGGCTCCCACACCGGGAAGACTCGAGACAACTGGGAGTTTCATCTCTGTAAAGATCATGCGACAAAACTGCGACCGATGATTGAGCAGACAGGACCGTATAAAGCCAAAGTGAAACTAGAACCTCCAATACTAAGGGAGAAAAATGGGTCGAGTTGATTTCGGAGCAAAAGTTATTGAGAACGAAGGAGTGGAGCTACATGTTCCGGAGATCTATATCACAGTCGGTGAAAAAGACGATGCTGTGCAGATCGTCTTCACAAGTAACCTTCTTCTAAGAAGTGTGGAAGAGTGTGAAGAGTTTACTCATCATTTATTCAACATTCTCAAAGGCCCACGCGATCCAAGCGAAGTGAACTACTACCCTGGAGGGAGCACCAGTGAGTCTGGATCTCTTAACTGAATTTATAAGGCATCCGTTCCACGTCTCTTATACTGCGCGTACCGTTAAGAATGTGGTGGACTCGCTTCCACTTGCGATCAAGCATCGTGAAAACTTTTGGACTGTAGGGAGCGCGAGCTATAAGGACCGAAGTGTCAGAACAAAACATGAGTACGAAGAGTTTGTAAAGTTTAAGAACGACCAGCTCCTTGAAGTCTTTCCCCACTTGTACTGTTTCATGCTGCAGTTTTTTGAGCATGCCCTAAACGCTAAGGTTCGCTTTATGGACGGGGTGAGCATTCCAGGCTTTCATGTCTTTAAGTATTGTAAAGAATTTGAAGAGCCGCTTGCAAGGCCACACGTTGATGTTCCTTATGACCAGTTCGACTGGGGATCACGAGTTGGATTACACACTCTCTTTACAGCCGTGATACCCGTTGAGATCCCTAAACGTGCTGGCATGTATGTCTGGGATTTTACCAGCGATGATTTACACCGGGTTGGTATTGAAGAGATGAAAAAGAAAGTTGAGAGTGAAGAGCCAGTTGGCACCGTGTTTTACAAGGTGGACGAAATGGTCATGCACTCAGGGCTTTATGTTCACCAGATTAAACCGTTTGAACCAGACCAGGGAGGCTGGAGGATCACGCTGCAGCTACACGCCGTTCTCCTTGATGAAGTCTGGTATTTGTATTGGTAGGGGGAGAAATGACTATTACGGGGTTAAAAACAATAGCGGTTGTATCCAGCACGAAAGCTGAGTACATCGCCCACATTGAAAAAGATCTCATTCCAATTCTTGAAGGGTATCACAAACAAAAGTTCTTACGAAACCATGCTGACGATAGCTTTAAGTCCGAGACGATGTATATCTTCCGAGTTCGTAGTGCTAAACAGTTAATTGGTCTTGGTCCTTACCAGCTTGTAAAGGTGGGAAACTTTCATAATCATCCTGAGCTTGAAGAAATTGAACAAAGGTACGCGCTGGAAGTCGCAAGAAGAAAATAATAAGCCCCGTCCCTGGGGCTTTAGCCCATCCATGGTTCGGTGCGTAAGTAAAGAGTAACACAAAATTAGGGGAGTGAAGTGTTAAACGATAGTTTTTTTAAAGTTCCACCCTGGGAACACCAAAGGAAAGCCGTTCAAGAAACTTTGGATAAAGAGTCGTATGGCTTCTTTTTTGAAGTCGGTGCTGGGAAAACCATGACTGCGATAAACGCCGCCCGGTACAAGTACATGAAAGCAGGAAGGCTTCTTAAGACTCTGATTGTTGCTCCACCGATTGTGCTTGAAAACTGGAAGAAAGAGTATCTCATGCACTCTAAAATCGACGCAAAAGATATTATCGTTTTATATGGGACAGGTAAAGAACGTCTAAAAATTCTGGACCGCGTGGGTGATCAAAACAAAATTCTGATTACCAACTACGAAACACTCACCATGGGCTCCAAAAAAGACCCGAAGAAGAAAACGCGCACACCAGGGGAGCTTTTTCTAAGGCTTCAGGAGTGGGCACCAGAGATTTTTATTCTCGATGAGTCTCATAGGTGTAAGGATCAACGGACTGCACGTTCTCAGTCCTGTATCAAGATCGCTGACATAGCACCGTACAAGTTCATACTCACTGGAACTCCTGTACTGAACTCAATGGAGGATCTCTTCGCACAGTTCAGAATACTCGACGGTGGAAAAACTTTTGGGCAAAACTATTTCCAGTTTCGTAACCGCTTCTTTCAAGACTACAACGCCGGGATGCCATCGCATAAATACTACCCCGATTGGAGACCTAAGAAAGATGCAGCCGACGAGATCAATCGACTTGTCTCCCGTCGCTCGATGCACGTCACAAAAGCCGATTGCCTGGATCTTCCCCCACTCGTCAAAAAGAGCATTGAAGTGGGCATGAGTAAGGAGCAAGAAAAAGCCTACATCGAAATGCGCCAACAACTTATCACCTACATAGAAACTGAAATGTCCTCCCTGGAAGAACTCAAACGCCAGGGGGAGCCCAACGTGAAGGCGGCGGTTGCTGAGTACGCGATGACAAAGGCTCTTCGTCTCCAGCAAATAGTATCAGGCTTTGTAAACCTTGAGGATGGAGGCGGAGAGAGAACCGCACACAAGTTTAAAAACAACCCAAGGAAAGACGCGCTAAAAGAATTGCTCACCGATATAGCACCGAGCAACAAGGTGCTCGTGTGGGCTGTATTCAAGGAGAACTACAATGACATTCGAGAGGTCTGCGAGAAACTTAAACTGGATTTTGTTGAGGTACACGGGGACATTACGCAGAAAAATAAAATGGTTGCCGTGGATCGGCTCAATAATGATCCTAAGTGTCGTGTCCTTATTGGTCATCCTGGTTCGGGGGGTATTGGTATTAACCTTGTATCCGCTTCTCACTCTATATTTTACTCTCGCTCTTTCTCCCTGGAGTATGACATCCAAGCTGAAGCAAGAAATTACCGTGGAGGCTCTGAACGCCATGATAAAGTTACGCGCATAGATCTTGTGACACCGGGTACAATCGACGAGCAAGTATTGAAAGCTCTTGCAAGTAAGAAGAGCATTGGCTATCAAGTATTAAGACAAATGCTATGAGGGGGCAACCATGACCGTAGAAGAACTCGACGCGCTCTGCGAAGATTTTATTAAAAAAAGAGACTACCAGAAAAAAGCCGAAGAGCGGATGAAAGAGATTGTCAACGAGACAAAAGAAGCTCAATCAAAAGTTATCGCCGCCCTTGAAGAACTCGATAAGACTGAGAATGAAGGCGCATTCGGTAAAGTAAAAGTTGTTCAAAAAGAATATTACAAGTGTGTGGATAAGGATGCTTGTTACTCTTGGTTGAAAGAGCGAGGAGAGTTTGATGACTTGGCTTCTGTGAATGCCAACACCCTGTCTTCTCACATCAAGGATCTTGTTCACACTAAACATAATGAGGGACAATTTGACTGGCTTCCACCAGGGGTGCATGATGCTACCAGTGATTATCAATATCTAAGAGTTACTAAAAAATAGGAGAGAATTGTGTCGAAAAAAGAGAAGAGAGAACTGCATCCAATCGAAGTTGGTTTTAATGAACAGATGAAAGAGTACAAGGAGTTTAAGACTGAGCAACTTAAGCAGTACACGTCCGATGGGCAATCCATTGATACGGCTGCTTTTGAAGCGCATTTTAAAACGATGTTTTTATTCGGTAAGATAAACGAGATAGAGAAAAAATTAAAAGGAGAAACTACAGATGTCAAAGAAACAGGAAAAGCAGGAAAAGGAACTGGAAGTAAAAAATCAAACGACGGAGATGACGACAAGCTCCAGCTTGGATTATAGCGGGAACGAGGAAGCTGACGCATCGGATATTATCGTCCCCCGTATCTTGCTTATGCAAGGAACGAGTAAGTGGGTTCCAGAGACTTTCAACATGGGTGAGATCATTGACTCTGTTGAAGAAAAAGTTCTCGCTAAGAAGGGCGCAACTTTAAAGATCCTTCCCTTCATTATGAAGAAGACTTGGGAAGTGTTCACTCAAGAACAGCCTCCAGCTTGGCTTCGCTCTGAGAAGTGGAATGCAGCCAACGATCAACTCGATTGGAAGTTTGAAGAAGAAGATCCAGATCGTGGAACTATTGATTGTTTTCGTCAGAGAAACTATGGGTTTTATTGTTTTGTTCTCGAGGAAGATGGGTCAATTGATGAGTTCGCTATTCCATCACTTATCAACTTTCGTTCAGCCTCTGGCTTTAAGGAAGGCAAGAAGATTGCTTCTTGGTTTGCTCGCATGAAGTCGATGAACAAACCAGGCTTTACTGTCACTTGGAATATTACCACTGAGACTGTGAAGGAGAGTGATAAGTCCTACCAAAAGTTTATTGTGAAACGTGGAGAGACCGCCACAGAGGAACAACAAAAGGCCGTTATGAAATGGCTTGATCTTTTTGCAACACAAGCTCAAAAGATTAAGGACCATGACGTGGACGACGCCGCTGACGCCACAGCCACAGGGCCTGTGCAGTCAGGGGAAGTACAACAGCAAGCGCAGTTTTAAAGTGCTATAGTCAACCGAGACTCTAAATCGTACTCCTGGGCACGAGTAAAAAGGCCCACTATTTTAACCAGGGAGAAGACATGCAACAAGATCCAAACAATTTATTCGGAAGAGTTATCCTCAACACAAAAGGCATCGAGAAGAACGAGCGCATTAAGATGGCCTTTGAAGCTTGCTTTCAAGAAGTGAGTAAGTACACCACTGGCGATCCCCGCTGCGCGGCTCTCGTGGCAACACACCTTGAGATTGCTTCCATGTTCGCACAAAAGTCCATGAGCCGTGATGAAAGCAACCAGTCCAAGGACGACGTATGAGTGAGTTTGTTCGTTACGTGGATCTTAAAAAGGCTCCAGTCATCGCACTAAGTGGAAAGATAAGCGACAAGCGCATTCCACCAGGGGTGATCAAGCAGGAGCTTGATGTGGAGCCGCCTGAATTGAGTGTAACTATTAATGAGCTTATGTACGCTGGTAATTGGAAGTCCCTTGTGGACGATGCTTTTCAGCTCCCAGCCGAAGCTCAACATGGGGAAATAAGACCCACTAAAGACGGACACCTTTACCAGGGGATCAATGACTCTTGGGTCATGATCGGTTCCGTGATTGCGACTGTCAGATGAGTTTTAAATTGGGGGAAGTATGCCGTTTAAATCAGAGTCCCAACGAAGGAAGTTCGCCGAACTCCTCAAGCAAGGAAAGATCTCACAAGAGACCTTCGACAAGTGGGACAAGGAAACAACAGACAAAAAGTTACCCGACCGTAATCCGAGTTACTCGCCAAAAATCAGAAGACCGCAATACATAAGGGGGCCGAAATGACTGTTGGAGAATGTTACGAAGATCAAATTGATCGTGATGAACTCTTCGATAAAGCAAGTGAGAGTGACTACTGGGAGTCGTGTGACACTTTCGTCGAACAAGTATGGGAGCGTGATGTCGAAACGATCTCACCGAAACAACGTGAATGGCTTGATAAGATAGCTGAAGGACTGGGGCAATGATTTTAATGGGAGTAGATTTTGAGACCAATGGTCCCGAGCCGACCCTTTGTGACATAACAGAAGCGGCGTGGACTATCTACGACACCGAGTATGGTAACACACCTATCGTCTCGCAAGTATTTCTAAACAAAGATGTCGAGACCATGGACCCCGTTGCTGAGAAGATCACAGGAATTTCGCTTAAGCGTTGCCATAAGTATGGTATCTCCCGCGATGAAATAAAAACTCATCTCAGTGCAGACCTTGCGGTCTATGAGCCTGATTATTTAGTTGCCCACAACGCCAGGGGCTTTGACCAGATCATCTTCGAGCGGTTGGTGCCAGAACCAAAGCTCAGTTGGATTGACACCCTGGAGGACCTTCCAGAGGATGTTTACGAGAAGCTTGGAACCAGGACTCTTGAGTTCATGGCCGCTCGCCTTGGCTTCTTGAACCCCTTCCCCCATGCAGCACTCCCGGATGTTTACACAATGATGAAAGTTCTTTTTATGAACGATGTGGAAGAAGTCGCCTTGCGCTCCCAGATCCCATCGGTTATCGTTTCAGCCAACGTAAGTTTCAACGATAAGGACCTTGCGAAAGCTCGCGGATATTTCTGGCAACAGATTAGAGGCGGGAAAGTTTACACGAAGAAGTGGGTTAAGAAAATTAAAAAAGACCTGCTTGAAGCTGAACAACAAGAAGCACCGTTCGCGGTTGCTGTTATCGACTAGGAAGAAAACATGAGCAAAACTAACTTGTACGTTTACGTAAGCCCCACAAACCGTAAATATGTGGACACCATAGCTCTTAAAAACAATCGCACACGAAGTGATTTTATCGAAGAACTCATAACCGCACACCGTCGCAAGCGCCCTGTCAGCTTTACTCTTAAGCCCCTAAAGAGCGAAGAGAAGTTGAAGAAGGATAAGGAGCGTCGGCGTAAAAAACTCAAAGAACTTCAATGAAGATAGTTACCCGCACCGATTTTGATAACTGTCTTTTTGAAATATCCCGCCACGAGTTCAGATCCCTTGATACTGAGACGACGGGTCTTATGATGTTTCACGGCGACCGAATGTTCTCAATGATCATCGGTACGCAAGACGAACAATATTATTTTAATTGGAATGAATATCCTGAGTTGCCCCAGGATATGCTCCTGGATGTGACTCACAAACACCGCATCCAGGAGCGTCTTTTTAATGACCCTTCAGCTTACTGGTTCATTCATAAAGGGATCTTCGATCTCCCCATCCTTGGCGTGGACGGTCTCGACATCAAAGGGGTTGTCCATTGCACAGTCACCGGAGAGCGTGTGGCCTACAACGAGCACAATGATTACTCTCTTGAAGCTTGTGGGGAGCGGCGTAAAGTTAAAAAGGATATGGCAATTGAGAGTTACATAAAAAAGAACAAGCTCTACACTGTGAAAGATTACAACGGGTTTAAAATCAAAGTTCCTCGCTATGACCTTGTTCCCTTCTCCATGATTACAAAGTACGGATGCCAGGACGCTAAGGTGTGTTTTACTATTGGCGTTGACCAGATCAAGAAAATAAAAGAGCGATCTGAGAGAATGCCGACTAACAAGCCGACAATAAGGAGTTGCCATGCCAACGAACTCAGACTCCAAAAAACCCTTCACGGGATTCAAATGCGAGGCGCACGAGTTGATACTCGATATTGTGCGGATGCAGTCGAACACTTCACTCGCGAGATGGACATCGCCCAACGAGAGTTCAAAGGACTCACAGGAGAGGACTTCTTACTCTCAGGCAAACTTTTTGCCGAACTCTTTCAGTCAGAAAAACATCTATGGGGTACAACCGAAAAAGGAAACCCATCCTTTAAAGAAAAGACCCTGGCAATTCTTGAAAACCCAGCGGCTAAAGAAGTTCTTCGTTACAAGTCTGCAAAAAGTAAAATTGATTTTTTCAAAAACTTTCTAAAGTTCGCTGACCCCAATGGGTTTATTCACACTGAGTTTAAATCCTATGGAACCCGCACTGGGCGCTTCTCTTCAGCCGCTCCCAACCTGCAAAACCTAGAAAAGGCAAAAGGAGAAGCTCTTAACGACCCCTTTGTTGTACGTCGTGCCTTTATCCCCAGGGAGGGATACTTCCTGGCGATGCTTGATTGGGATCAAATTGAATATCGAATGATGCTCGACTACGCCAACGCACACGGGCTTATCGACAAGGTACTAGGGGGATTAGATGTCCACACCGCCACAGCCGAAGAAGCTGGTGTCACTCGAGACCAGGCGAAAACAGTTAACTTTCTCACGCTCTATGGGGGAGGCATTACTAAACTTGCAGGAAGTCTCGGAGTTACAGAGTCTCGTGCAAGAGAAATTCAGTCCTCAATATTTAATGCAGCTCCAGAGATCCGAACATTCATTCAACAAGTTATTAATACGGCTGAGAAGCGTGGGCATATCTTTAACTGGCTGGGACGAGTTTCTTATTTTCCTAAGCGAAACCTATGCTATAAAGCCCCCAATACACTTATACAAGGGGGAGCCGGAGATGTTGCGAAAGTTTCAATGAATGCGATTGATGAATTATTTAACCAGCAAGCGGCTCAATCGCACTTATTGTTAAACGTCCATGATGAGATCATCTTAGAAATGCACTATGACGAAGCTCAATATTTATACGACATCAAAAAAATCATGGAAGAAACTTACCCACATCGAAGGCTCCCGCTTACTTGCGGGATTGAGTGGAGTGATAAATCTCTTGCTGACAAGGTAGAATTTACAGGTTTAGACTGTCTGCATGCCACAGAAAGAAGAGACGAAATTCAAAAACAGAATACATCCACAGCTCAAGAGTCTCCCCAAAACCTGGGTTAAGAAGATGCAGTTAGTAGGTCTTCACGGGATACCTGATTTCTTGATGTGTGTGAACTCAATCTTCGTTGCTATCGAGTTGAAAGTGGATGCGAAGTTAGAGAAGCTCCAGGAGTGGAACCTTGATGAGATCGCCAAAGCAGGCGGGATTGGTTTAGTGGTTACTCCTGACAACTGGGACACAACATATGAATTTCTTCATACCCTGGCGTATGAAGGTTTAGAAAAAGCAAAAGAACTACATCACTAAAGGAGCACCACAATGGAAGTAGTACATGGAGAGAATAAAGAACCTGTAAAGATTGAAGATAAAGGCTTTGAGTTTTCCTACGAAGCGTTTTCAAAAGAGAAGATGGGTTTTTTCTGGGGGTCTGTGCAGAGAGTTTTTACTTGCAAGAATTTCCCGAACTTTAAAAGCTCGTATCGTATCAAGCGACTGTGCGAAGCGGTCCAACAAGAGATGAAGAACTTCCAACAGCTTATGAAAGAAGTTTCTGAAATCGAGGATCAAGAAGAGCAAGAAAAAAAGATGAAAGAACTTTGTGAGATGAAAGTTCATATTAAGTGGAGTCCTTTGTCTGCGCAAGAAATTGAATGTATTCAGGGTCTAAGTCCAGCGGACATCGACGGGCTTACTTTTATTGCTGACCCTTCTTGCTTTGAATAAGTATCTTTATCGTGTCGTGAAGGCCCTTGAGCTTTGCTTCTTGGGCTTTTAGATGCTCACCGAGCATGATGATCTGACCATAGTTTTCTTCTGATTTTACCAGGGTTGGGCGGATTAAGCGGAGTTCTTCCTGGACTTCCATGAGGCTCGTTGCGAGCGACGAAATTTTTCTTTTTGTTTCTTGATCAATCGCTCCTGCTTTGACTTCGCGCTCGACTTCTTCAAGGGCGGATTGATGTCGTGTGATCGCTCGTCCAAAAACTTTATGAGTTCGTCTCGTTTCATCCTGAAACCTATCGTTTTGTGAGATTAGTCTGTTAAGGAAATAAGCTATAAGAGCAAAAAGTGCAGCGATGACTGCACCTGCAATGATCTCAAGCATCTTCTTTCATTGCCAACTCTTGCTGACGTTGCTTGAGTCCATCAATGGAAGTGATGGCATCTTGCATAGCCTGGGCATCTTCGGCTAAACACTTCTTCACATACTTCATTTTCTCTGGATCATTCTTGATCTTCTCAGCCCTGGTAATGTCGCGAGCCCAGTCATCAATTTCCCAGTCAGAGTATTTACCATTTTGGCCGTACTTGTTGTCTTTTTTCTTTTTGTCTTCTTCGTACATTGCTTTCCCCTCGATTGCTTTCATTATCGGCCTTGCCTTTGTTGTTCCATTTGTTGCCACACGTTGACCCCACCTTGTTGGAGAGGCTGCAGTCTGCGCGTTTGATCAATACCACTTCTCATGGTGTTACCCATTTGAGTGTACCTTCTGATTGCTGCAGGAGATCCACTCATCATTCCTAAAGCTCCAGCCGCAGCCGAAGAAAGATAAGGAGATGCTCCCGATTGTTGACCTGCGTACCAACCAAGAGCCCCGGCACCTATGGCAAGGGGTACAGTTCTCTGCATGGGAGAAGTTCCACCTAAGTATTTACCAGCGGATGCAGGGTTCATGAACTGCGACATGAGGTACATATCATTGGCGTAGTCTTCAAGTGGGATGTCGTAGTTCTGTGCGACTCTCTCGAGTTCATCACGCCGGACGAAGTTGGCCTGTGAGTTGAGATTTCTGAGTGTTCCTTCAGCGGCCTTGTCATCTTTGAGATAACGATCAATGATCTTTCCGTCGGCGAAAAACTCAGCGTACTGATCTTTCACATTTCTAAAACCCTCTCCGACGAGAGTGGTATCAAGCCCCTTATCGACCTCGCCTGCAACTTGACGGGCGATGCGCTCGAGATCTTGATCGACTTTGGCTTTCTTTTTTACATCCACGTTTTTGCGAATGTTGGTCAGGTCGTTAAGGTTATCGAGATAACCAACGATGTCCTTTCCTTCCAAAACATCGCCTTTACGTAAGTAAGGCTCAATGGAGTTTTTAAGATGCAGGTAGTTCTGCACGTCAGCTTGGTTTAAAGTTTTGGCCGCTTCTTCAGCCGCTTCTTCTGCTAACTCCAGGGGGTTTCCACTGGCGTCGAGAAGCTTCACACCTTCTTCAGCCTGCGCAGCCTGTTCCATCTTTTTACGAAACCCTGGTACAGCTTTCTCAGCGCGTTTTTCATATTCTGTTAAAAGGTCCAGAAGGGGTTGCTCGACCTTGCCTGTATCTATAGCAACATCGAGAGCTTCTAAAGACTCGCCGTAGGCTTTTGAAAGCACTTCTTTTTTGGCCTCTCTTGCCTTCATGAGATCCGCTCTGAACCCTCTGGCGACTTCATTGGGGTCAATGTCCATAAGACCTTGAGACATACGTGTGCGCAGCTTCTGGAGAGTCTCAGGCGTGTACCCGGAAGCCCAGGCTCCAAGGCGATTGGTTGTCCACATGGTTGCGTTTCCAACGCCGCGTGTAATAAGACTGCGTTGTGCTTGGGCAACTTTCTGAGCCATCTTCTCGGCGGCTTCTTCGGTCATGTTTTGGGTAAGACCTTTTTTGGACATCGACTTCAAGACACCTTTAGCCGTGGCACCAGAGCCAAAAGCCAAAGGAGAAAGACCGCCAAAGGCTGCAGAAGTTCCAATCTGTGAGCCGTCATAGCCTTCAGCAAACCCGGTCAGGTTCCCTAAAGCTTGACGACCTGTTTCTGTGGTTGCACCTGCAGCGGCCCCAGCGCCCATGGCACCAGGGAGCGCACCGACTCCACCTGCAGGAGCCGTGGCAAGTCCACCTGCAATTCCTCCACCGACTGTTGCAACGGTCTCAAAGGCTGCGGCTGGAACATCGTACATAACATCAAGGGCGTCTTTACCAAATTCTTTAAGTCCGCCTTGACCAGAATAATTAAATCCCATGTTGTTGGGTTCGATTTTTCGCCAGTCTTCTTCATCTTGTCCACGAACAACAACTTCTCCATTTTTAAAAGAGAAGCGCAGATCCGGGTTTCGTTTCTGAAGTTCATTAAGACCTTGCTCTTCATTTAGAGAGACGTTCTTAAAAAGCGTTCGATCCATGGTGGAGAGTTTTGGATGTTGTTCGTTGATCACAGGTCGCTCTTTAATATAAACAGCACTCCCCTGCGCTTCCAGTCTTCCCGAAAGATCACGAGCTTCAGCCTCAGTCATCTCCCCTTTATCAACAAGCTCGAGGAGTTGTAATTTCTTCTCCCGAATATCGTCGTTCATAATCCCCACTCTTCGCGAAGTTTGTTAGCCGTTGGACTTTTGTAAACAGGAGCTTTTGGTAAGGCCCCCGCTCCGCCTTGTTTACCTTGTCTTTTGTCGTAAAGTTCAAAAGGATCTCCACCTTCTTTTTTAACAATGTCAGCATAAATATCTTCGATGTCCTGAAGGTTTTGCTTTAAAATATCGGGTGGAAGATCTGGTTTCAAACTACCCATAAGAGTTGAAAGCATATCCAACTGGCTCTGAGGAACTTGCCCGAGACCTGAACCTTGACGTTTGATTTCAAGTAACTGGTCAACGGCGACGTTTCCTTTCACAGAGTCGATATGATCGCGCAACACTCTGGCGTCAGTACCAGGGATCAAACCGGGGATGCCCCCAAAGGTAGTTGCCATGGCTCCACCTTTATTGATTATATCTTTTGCCATTTCAATATCTCGAACGAGAATCTTACCCACGTTCTGGATAGATTTACTTTTGGCTGCAGCTTCAGATTTCTTTTGCTCCATCTTGCCTTGCTTCTCGGCAAGAGTTGCTTGCTTAAGCTGACGATCAAGCGGGTCCATTTCCTTACCCTTAGCTGTGGCCTGCACTCGCTGACCCAAAAGATCAAGCTGCGCTTCTTGAAACTGGCTTGTGAGCTGTTGATCCAAAAGCCCAAGCTCCGCCTTTGAAAGCCCCTGGCGCTGTTGCCCAAGGATCTGTTGAAGCTTTGTTTGCTGGTTAACAGTATCAGGCGGCTGAAACATTTGATAAAGCTGAGAGGCTTTCCCCCCGCTTCCAGAGATTAGATCTCCTGCAGCCAAAAGAGCGCGTTCGATCCTTTGTTTCTGCATGTCGGGTTGCTGTTGTTGCAAGAGTTTTAATTGCTCTTGAGTTTCCTGAATACCACGACGCTGTTCTTCTAAACCTTGAAGACCGAGTTGTTCCTGGGTCTGACGAAGAGAAGCCAATTGATCTAAAGGTCTTGGCTTTCGTGACTCGATTATGTTGAACAGTGGTTGAAGTGCTGGGTTTTGTTCCATAGTTCCACCTTAGTAGTTCATGCCAAGAAGATTTTTTTGGCTGTAAGGCTGCATGCCTTGCATTTGGTTGTTCATTCCCATCATACCAGATCCGAGTTGAGGCATCTGCATTTGGTTTGCTGAACCTAGAGCGCCTGCACTCCCGGCCATCTGCGACCATGTTCCAGGACCCGCAGAACCAAGAGAAGCTTGCATCTGACCCATATTCTGACCCATTTGCCCAAGCTCGCCAACCATTTGGTTACTACCAAGAGCGTTTTGTCCAGCGGCTCCCATACCTCCAGCTCCAGCGGCGGCTCCACCCATTTTTCCAAATGCTCCGCCGATACCACTTCCCACAGCATAACCTTGGGCGGCTCCACCGAGCATACCTGTAAAGGAGTCAGTATTTCCGACGTTGGCCGCTCCAGGGTCGCCCATTCCTGTCCAAGGAGAATAGGTAATGGCCTGCTTTCTAAAAGCATCGTGCGCTCTGGCTTGCTTTCTGTTTTGATTGGCCGCTCTACTTCCAGCTACAGCTCCGACTGCAGCGACGCCTACTCCTACCCATGACATATTACTCTCCCCCGTTTAATTGGTTTAATTCTGAAAAATCTTTAGCGATTGTTATTTCTTCTATTTCATCAAGATCGGTTAGATCATCTGGATTGCCATGAGCTGTAAACCACACAGTGTCTTCATGAGCTATGACAATTCGTTTTGTGAAAGGCTCACTCACAAAAATATGTGGAGCCTCGTAAGTGTTGTACCCGTTGTGCGGACAAATGACAGAGATGAAACCTTGGGTGATCACATTGATAGTTTTACCCCGGTGGATCTTAGAAACAATGATGTTGCTCGCCGGGATAAAAAGTTCTCTTCCATAGACCTTGGAGCCAAAGTGGTGCTTGATCTTTCCTTCGTTGAACTCTTGCATACGGTAAGAAGCCGGAAGAGTTTTCATCGCTTCTTCAAGCTGACAAATTCTTTCTCTGCGAGTCTTTAGAACCTCTGGTGTGATCTCAGTTTGATTGCTGAAATCAGTAATGGTGTTTTCAAGCTTCTGGCTTAGTTCCACGCTATTCACTTGGAGCCTCCAGGAGTAGTTCAATAAAGATCTCACCTTGAATGGTTCTCATTCCCACGGGAATAAAACCGCACTTAAGCTGGATGCGAAACATATTGGTGTTGGTGTTTTTGACGTATGTTGTGATGCGCTTATATCCTTGTGAAAAAGTCCAAGCGATATTTCGAGCGTAACTTCTGGCCGAGTGAACTGTACCTTTAGAGTTTGGGAAAGCCCCACCGAATTGCCAGTAAACACTCTCAGCATCAAGCTCTTTTACAGTGCAGTAGTTAAGGACTTCTTCATTGGAAACATTCAAAAGAGCGTAGTCGATCCGGTCAAGCTCACGGGGACGCTCTTCATTAAAGCAGATGAGATGAGCTTTTTCAGCCATATCCATCCACTCATCTTTTGAAAGTTTCCGAACTTCAATCACTTCTTCCCGCCTCCAGAAGATGGAGTTGCTGCGGCTGTTCGCTCTGCAGCCCATGCTCGCATTTGCTCGTTATACGCATTGATACTCTCATCACGTTTTTGAAGGTTCTCGTTAAGAGTGTTCCCGATGTTGGCTTGTTGAATACCAGTACCGTACTGAGCTGCGCCCATTTCAGCATTACCAAGGTTCATAAGTCCTTGCTGGCGCATTTGCTCGTCTTGCACGTCGAGGTTAAGCCTTTGACCTAAAACATTTTGTTGCGCAAGGGCGGCTTGTTGAGCACCACGTCCAGCCATTCTCTCAGCCGAACCGCTCCCAATACCTCCAAACATTGCCATGTTACTCATAGCGTTTGCAGTCTGAGCCTGCGCGTTGGCACTGGCGTCACCTGCTTGCCTCTGAACATTTTGCTCCATAAGGCCGCGCCATTGGCTTTGCTCCCCTGGTGCACGAAGATTATCCGAACGCATTTGATCGAGGTAGCCTCGATTGAGTTGGTCTTTTATCTGAAGGTTGCCTCGCATAAGACCGTCTTTACCTAAAAGAGACTCCCATGCAGGACGGTCAGGAGCGCCAGCCATTTTTACTTTCATAGCGTTCTCAGCTTGTGCAAGTTCATTTTGACGTTTTCGCTCTTCCATTGCCAACCACTCTTCAGAGCCTTGCATGGGTTGTGGTTGTCCTTTTGCCTGACTTTGTAACATTAGTTCATCTCCTCATAAAGAGTCGTATCGAGTTCAATTTCATTCTCAGCATCGGGCTGGGCTTCAGCCAATGTCCCCTGCATCAAGATACGCTGTGCTTGCAAGTCTCCACGTGCTTGCATCGCGTTGGGATGCCCTTCTTTCTCATAAACTCTAACCTTAACATACTGAAAAATAAAGTTGATAAACTCAGGAATATCGCAAATGTCGGTGTCAGCCTCAAGTCTGTTGGCTTGACGCAGATACCAAAGGTCCACGAAAGGTCCTGACACGTCAGGGGTGGGCATGATCGTAATCACTGGAGCCCCGGCTGTGGGGTTTTCAATGAAATACTTGTAGACGTTCGTACTTACGTCGTACTCCTTGGCAATGGCGTAGTCGATACCAAGCTTCCAGGGTCTTGTTCTGCGGAGCACGTAGATCTCGCCTTCTTTGGTGTAGACAACCTTGCGTATCTTATGCCCATAGATATTCTCTGGCAAAACGTAGGACTCTTGCCCCTGGACGATGCTTAGTTTTGTGCGAGTAAAAAAGTAGTCTTCATAAAGGGAGTGGATCTCGGCTTCACACTCGTCGATTGCTTCGTTGATGTAGTCCACAATTTCTGTGCGGCTGACAAAATCTTCAGCTTGCAGGTCAAGATCTCGGTTGATCTTCGCTCTTATCTGCGCAAGTGTCCAATATTTGCGAACATTCATTTACTCCCCCTTCACGCAGGCCAAAACCAGTGACCCATTAAAATCCCAGCGACCAATGGCAACGCCGGAGAATACCAGGAAAAACTTGTTAAGATCATACTTATCGTTGAGACCCTGGGATCTTTTTGACGTTTTACATATAAAACAATGTCCCAGACAAGCCAAGTCAATGCTGTGGTGATCATGATGTAAGTCGTTGCATCCATCATATCAAAGGCCATCCCAGGTAAGCCCTAATCTCGTTTCTAACCCAGTCAATGCGCTCTTGAGTCCACCAATGGTGGTCCTCACTCATATCATCGGGGGTCATTTGACCTAAGACACTCTCAGCCGTTTCAATATCGCCAGAGATCACGAGGTTCATCACATCTATCTGAATGACAGTGGTTTCATCTGAAAGAGTGTAGTCCACCTTTCTTAATTTATGATGAACCCAAGCAGCTTGGTCGATAGTAGAAAGACCCTCAGAGATGTTCTTTTCTTTCAGACTCTGCATCATTTCATCTGCGAAAGTTTTGTTTTGTTGAACTGTGTTTCGGATTACAATAGACGTGTAGTTAGCGACATGGCTGGCAATAACAGCATCAAGTGCTGACTCATCATTTAAGGACCCACCGAAAACTTTGACGGTTGTTCCTTCTTTTAAAACTCCTGTAAAATCTGTGACAACTTCAGCATCCCTTATCTCAGAGTCAAGTTGACTGATAAGTAGGCCGCTCGAAAAATCTGTCTGCGAGTTATATTGTTTTAAAGTCATCAACTCACCCTCACAAATAGAAGTAAACGGTTACGAGTTAAAATATCTCCACCGCCATTTGACTTACGCATCTGAAGATCCACCGTATTCACTCCACTAATCCCTGGTAAATAGGCAAAAGTTGTGGAGTGAAACCAAAAGTCATCGTCGTCCATCGAAACTTGGGCAAGACCAAATTCAGTCGTGTTATTTAAGAAAATTCGAGTCTGTATTTGTCCTGCGAGTAAGGTTTTTTGATAGCTGGCGTACCCTATTGCCAGGTAATTTCCACTTGGGAGGCTTGGAGTTGTGAGAGTTTGAATATCAATAAAAGTTGTGCTTGTTGTCGTTAAGTCGGCTGCAGTAAAGGCTGGTTGAAATTGTTTTCCAAAATGCCTATTAGCAAGGGCTGAAACAACTTGTTGCACTTGAGAAAGACCCACTAGGTCTAAAGAGTTCCCTGTAAGAGATGAAACATCAAAAGAAACGCCAGAGGCTGGATAAATCCGCCAGTCAGATGCAGTATCCCCTGCGCCGAACTTTTGCCAAACCAATATTCCACTTGCAAGAGTTTGAACGTAAATAGTATTTGAAGGTAAGCCAAGGCCAACAGGCGACAAAGCCCCTCCCGTATAGAAGGGGCCATCAGTAACTAAAAATCCATTATCGGCTTCATAAGCCTTACCTACATCCATTTAATTCCTTTAGACTACAGTCGTTCTTCGTGCTCTTACAGTGACACCGCCAGAGATCAATTCAAGAGCTGTTTCGAGTTCTTGTAATGCTCCTTTAATGCTATTGTTGTCACTGATCGTTAAGCCAGTGAAAGTACCAAGATCCGTTGAGTTCTCAGCGACTCCTGTTAAAGAGATAAGATCATCGACGTTTTGATCAATTTCTTCCACAGCGGTTTCAATTTCTTGAAACAAGGCTTTGGCGGTGAGGTTGTCAGACAACAATGCGCCTGTGAAAGTACCGAAGTCCACATCTCCTTGAGCAATACCAAGAGCTGACTGAATGTCATCCTGGTTTCCGTCAAGTTTTTCGATGGCTTCTTCGAGAGAATCTCCAACAGTGGGATCACCATTTTGAGGGGTGTACCCTGCAGACAAAACAAACGAAAACGCTTGCCAGTCAGAAGTTGCATCAGTGTCTGCAATCTTCACATAAAAAGTACCGTCTGTTCGCTGGTACGTTGAACCAATAGGTGCTGCATCTTGTGGGCCAGTATCTCCACCGGGAGCACCTGAACCCGACAACTGTGAAACGAGAAGATTACCATTTAACGCATAAATGTCGTAACCTTGTTCCACCGCAAAATTTACTCTACTCATAATTTACCTCCTTAAGGTATGTTGAGTTTTGCGAAGGACACTTCTACAGGCGAGGTTTCGTTATTCTGTACGGAGATCTGGCAATTAACCCCCACAGCATTGGCGAATAACCCTAAGTTCAGCGGTGCGCCTGACTTGGCATAGACTTGCTCTTCAATGGTACTATCGTCGTTTATGACAGTCATCTTTAAACCCATTTTATCACTTGTGAAGGTGTTCAAATAGTTAATGATATATTCAAGTTGGCCGAAACTCGCCAAAGGTATTGTGTCAATAATTGTCGTTGAGCTTGCTGGCAAAAGTACAGTTTGCTTGGACCAAATGCTTGTGCTTGGCTCTCCACCGGGGCCTAAAACTTGTTGGTTAACAACCGTGGTATTTCCGACTGCGAGTTGCTCGAGATAAAGCTTTAGACGATAAAAGTTTTCCTGAACGTACTCGTCCTCGATTTCCTTAAGCAGTAAATCTAAGCGAGTGGTGTTGGTACTCATGAGGGACTAGACCCTAAACTCCCAGCTCCAAATGGTGTATGCGATTTACTGAGGAAAGCCCAATGGATCACATATCCGTTTAGTTTAAGCACCTCTCCTTTTGGCTTCCCCTTAATAATCCAATTAAGAACTCCCGTGGGAGCCTTTCCTGCAGGGTCGGCAAATGTTAATGTCGTATCGGTGCGCTGGGTTACTACGAACTCTTCAACATAGTCGTCGGTCTCAAACGAAATTAAATAATCAATGGCATTGTTAAGCCATGTGAACGATCCGCCAAGAGTTGCAGTCTTAGCGGAGCCATCAACAGTCGCTGTACCGAGAAGTTCAGAAGTAACGATCTGAACCGTCGCGTTTGTGAGTTGTATCTGTTTATAGTTACAACGTAAGCCTCCAGCCGGAAACCTACGCCATTGCTCAATTAACCCCTGGGAGTTCCACTTCGCTGCAGGATCTCCCCAGAGAGGTAAGTCTTCTCCCCATGTGATGTTGTCTCGATAACGAATAGGGGCAAGCTCGCCCTTCACTCGGTCATTATCGTTTGATGAGTTTATCGCCAGCGAAAGGTTTGTCGCGTTGTCTGCACTTATCAAAATGCGTGGGACAAACTTGCGAATAAACTTGGTTCCAAAATCAACGAAGCAAGAAAGGTAATTGTGGATGATTGTTATACGCTCCCAATTGGCAACGGGAGTTATAACATCAATCCGAGGATCTGTGAAATAGCTGACTGCATGCTCGAGTACAAAACCACGGGTGTCCCCGCGATAAAGTTTGTTCCCGTTAAAAGCAATCGCAGTTGGCCTAAAAGAGTTTCCACCAGACATTGTGGTAAAGCAGGCTTCATCTCTCCCAAAGTGTTGCTCCATCCATTTCAGATCCATAACAAAAAGAGTGTCGGGCTCGTTATCTCCTGCATTCTTGCAGACAGTCCAAATGACCCGCTCGTTAGTCGCATCGTATGTACCTTGAATACGGGATGCTCTGGCTTCGTTGAGAACTAAACGTGCGTAGGTGTCGGGAAGATGTCTTGAGATTTTTTTGACTTTAAATCCATCGGTCCAATAAAAGCCCACTTTCCCGGCCCAAAAAAGGCCCTTATGAGTTGCTACAATACTGGCCTGTGAAGCACAACCAGCTTCATCGTCAATTCGGCGCAGATCCATGTTGCCTGAGCCATTGGCCTGAATGATGTTGTCAATCCGGTAGATGTACCCTTCGCACAAAAGAATAGGTCTGTCATAAATACTGGAAAGCCCTTTGATCTTTTGTTCAGCCCTGGCAAAAAAATCAGCGGGTACGGAGTCGGGTTCTGCAGGAACAGATTGACGGATCAAATACTCGTCGTCTTCAGCACCTGTCTGAAGGTTTGCCCAGTACGCCGTATCGTTAACGATATGAACGAACTTCGCTCGTGGTGGAGCTTCAAGTGAAGGAATAGCTCCGGCGTTGGTGTAAAGCCCAAGACCCGTGTTGAGAACAGAGTCTATGACTTCATCAACATAGTTGGCTGTTCCAAGCGGGAGAGTCGCTGCGAGAAAAAAGTCATCACTTCCGTCAAGTGTTCGATAGATTTCAATTTCAATGTTGGCAATATCCCAGTTCTCATTTGCTGTGAGAGCTGTGGAAAGAGTGATGTTTGTTCCATTACCAGGGGCAATGGTTCCACCTTGGATGACTGCGGTCTGATACGTAGGACCTCTGTCAATGAAAGTTACGTCTTCTACCTTGTAAGTGTATTTGTATATGAATACGTAAATGTAAGAAGCCCCAGCCCCTGGAGGCGGAGTGAGTGAAAGACCTGTGGTGTTGAACTGTGGAAGCCCTGCATTTCGCAATTGGTAGTCGCCGTTTTCATCAAGGTACACTTTTTGTGCAGAAGAGTAGGCGGAGTTTGTAAGGAACATATGCCCTTGCCATTGGGCGGTTGTCACTTGGGAGTTAACATCTCCCTGGTCAAATATGGGGTCTCCACTAGGGCCTAAGAGTTCAGCCCATGAACCTGCATTATTATAATACCCTCTGCGCTGGGCGAATGCGAAGAGATCGCTGTTTAAGAAATCAAGATACGAAATGCGAAAGAGCCCCAGGGGTATTTGCTCTGGAACCGCAGCCTCACTTCCCCAACGAGTAAATGGTTTTCTGTTGGGATTAATAAGTAAGTTCTCCATTGCTTCAGCCTGGTCAGGCCGACCGTCAATGAAGAAATCTGTGATCCCTCCAGTAAAATCATCAACTTCGAGTGGTTGAGTCTCAATCATACGATAACAACCTCGACATCTCGTGCGATCTCAGTGAAAACTTTCAACTGAGTCGTGCCGATTTTTTGGATGTCCATATAAAGCGGATTTTTTGTTGTACCGTCTCGCACGATCACAGTCTTGGTATCAAGTGAAACAGCTCCACCTGCAAGAGAAATGGTCGCTGAAAGCCTATCTCCATCGGGAGCAAAGTCTCCGCTTGCAATGGCCTGAGTAATCACGTTGATACTGGAAGAAGATATTTTACTTGAGTTAGTGCCATTGTGAGTATGATCATTTGTTCGCTGAATGTTGTCTTCAAGAGCCGGGAACCAGACATCTCCAAAGTCACCTGTCTCGGGTAGCTTGTACCCATTACTTAGAATAATCATGCCGTTACCTCCACCACATTGGCGAACTCTTTAAACAGTTCCTTGTGTTTTCGGTTGTAAGCTCTTTTCGCGTCTTTAAAGTCATTATATCGACCAAGACTTAGCTTCTTTCCTTCAAACCAAATTTCTGCTTTATAACGGCCAGAGAAAGTATCTAAATAAACGCCCTTAGACCCATAATCCACTCTGTTGCCGTTGTTTTGTGTTCGAGTACATACCCGTAAATTTTTTCTTGCGTTATTAAGACCATTTCCGTCTAAATGATCTATTTCTTTACCGTTTAATATTAACCGATGAAGATAAACCAAACCTGAAGATCTCTTACCTTTTACATAGCCTCGCAGGTATAATTTTTTACCAGCTCGATGGACATACCAATTGTGGCTTTCAAGATAATGTTGATCTTGTTTGTCTAAAAAGATGTCGTGACCTTTAAATTTCATTTTTCCTCCACCAGCTCAAAATGAGGTAAGTCATGGAAGGATTGGTCTTTAAAATCATTGTCGCCATCCCAGTCTGCGCCGCACCTGATATTAATCCCCATTTGGGAGGCCACACCCTTAACAAAACCAACAAAGTGATAAAAGCGATCTTTATCTTTCCAATCAATGGGGTACGGGCAAACGTCAACGGCAAGAGATGGAGTTTTGTTGTGTTTGCTCTGCGGAAACTTTAATTTAGATGCTCCCGCGTGGTAAGCTTTGTTTTGTTCATCTTCTCCTCTGTACCCTTCAATGACTGTGCAGTCATAGTGCTTGATCACTTCGTTAAAAAGAGCCTGGAGATCCGGGTGGGCTTCGCTAAGGTTTTTTGTGGATCTGGTTCCAAATTTATACATGCTCATCTCCTATTGGCTTTTTCAAGAAGCTCGCGCTCTAAGATGTCGAATAGTTTTTTGTAATAGGCGTTAAGCCTTACGTAATCATCGTGGGGAGTCCCTACCATGTTTTTGGCACTCGGAGAGTTCCAGGGGATTTCAAACTCGGTTCCGTTGGCTGCAGAACAGTGAAAAACAGGGCTTTTTGAGTAGTCTTTTTTGTCGTCTTTTGAATAGTTGTCGTAGAGACACATTGGGGTGTTTGGAGGCGTAGGAAGAGCGACGCAACTACAAAGGAAGCTTGGCGCGAGAGTCGCGAAGACGACGTAAGTGGGCCTTAACTTCTTCAGGGGTAGAAGCGAGTTCAGCGGCTTTAATATGCTCTTCAGCTTCCACGTCGTGCTTTTTATAGCTCTGAAGTTGTTGGTACTGTTCTTTCGCAAATTCTTTTAACTCCTTCAACTCTTCCTGGATTATGGGTCTGATAACTTTCGCTAAAAGACCCGTTAGAAACTCCATCATTTTTTAAGCTTGCTCTCCAACGCTTTTGTTGAAGGGTTCTTACCAATGGTTGGCAACCAAGCCAAAATTTTGGTAATGACCTTAACAACGCCTTGGACTTCATCTTCGTAGTGAGCAAGAGCCGGGATACGCACAAGAGCCGTGGCGATCACCACTAAAACTCCAAGGTACGTAGGGATGTCTTGAACCCACTGTGGAAGTTTGTCGATCAACTCCATCATACAAAGTCCTTACGCTTAAGGATAAGCTCGAGACCCCCAACTTTGTGAACAACGAACTCCAAGTCTTTCAACTTGATAATTTCGCCTTCAACAAAGGTGCCTTCGTTGGTGTGATCCTTCTCGATTTTTTTCTCGTCGAGAGGGTTCTTCCCTTTTGGAGCTTCCGGCTTTTTTACTTCAGCCTTTTTCTCTTCTGGTTTTTCTTCTTTCTTCTCAAACATAGTTCCTCCCTATGAGTTTAAAATTTGTTGTCTTTCGTTTTTAAATTGCTGGATGCGCTGAACTCGATAAGTCCCATACTCTTCAGCAAGTTGGATCTTCCTGGTTGCGTACTGATTGATTTTTCCTGAAGTATCCAAGGCACTCCCAGGGGAGAAAAGCTCAATCCCGTTGGCATCATTTAATTGATGATCAATTTTTAAGCCAAAGGAGGCGTAAGCGTCCGGTCGAGCCTTCATATCCTTCCAAGTCTCATACTCCGCTGTGGCGTAGTCAGGTTTGATCGTGCGAAAAACTTCGTACAAACGAGCGTCCACTTCATCACTCATGGTTTGGTACGCAGACTGAATATCCTCAGCTTTTGATTTTTCAGCAAGAGCTGCAGCTTTTGCCGTGGCATCGACTGTAATATTCCAAACAGGTTGACCAAACTCATCGTTACTCTGAGTTGCTTGGAGAAAACCCCAATCTTCTCTGGCGATAGAGGGAGGAACAAGACCAATTTGATTTTTAGGTGTGAAGCCTTGAGCTGGCTTTACATAAACTTTCTCGCCTTCTTTAATTACGAAGTTCTTCATTTTACTCTCCTTGCCCAAAACCGTGATACTGAGTCATCGCCTGGTAAACTTCCCGTGACATTTCCTGAAGCCCTAACACCAAATGTACCTGAAGCCGCTGCATTCAGTGACGCGATCCTAATTTTAAGTGTTGTAGGTGCAGTTAAGGTTATTCTTTTTTGTTTAGAACTAGAGGCGTTCACTTCAGCATTGGGGGGCATTACCCCTCCAGTCAATGACTCCAGGGACGGTATTCTGTTGTCGAGGTCATCTGTCACCATAATTGATCCGAACTGAGTATTGTTTGAAGCCGTAAGGTTTCTGGTCACATGGTCGATGTCATACCCAATATCCCAAGTACCCTCTCCTATTGGTAGCTCTGAACCAACAACATCCGTTTCGGTATTCGCTAAGGTAGTTGTCGTGCTACTGCTTATTAATGTTTCAAGGTACTCTTCGTTCTTGACGACACCTAAGAACGTGTTTTCTCCTTCTAACGAAACTTGTAAAAAACTATCCGCTATTCCACCGCGAACGGTATAGTTTGTATCCACGCTGGAGTCTACGGCTATCGTTATAATATCGTTTCTTACGAATTCAAAAGTTCGATCAAAGTAAATCGGTAAATCACTGTTGGGAGATCGGTCCACAACGCGATCAATTTGAGACCCATTTTTTAAAATTCTTGCAATAAATTGCTCATCTCCAGATAAACCAGAAATAATGATTTTGGCTGTAACTTTATGGGGTCCATCTTTTAAAATTTTAATCCCATTATCAGCAACGGAAAACATACCAAACTTATCAAAATCTACTGTATTAAAAGCTACGGTATTTTGGTTCGCGTCTCCAATTGCTTGATCCGCAGAACGGTAAATAGATGCTCGCATTGTTTGTTGCGAAAATTGGTTTGTGTTTACAATATTAGTTGTGTCCCACTCAGAGATGGGAATAAAAAACTCGGCTCGTATGTATGATGTATTTACTAAATTATTTGCCGTTAAGCTTCCAGTAATTCCTGGATTTACGAAAGATATAGCATTGCCTGCAGAAAACTGGCCGAAAGAAGTTAAGTGTCCATTGTTATCATTAAAGTCAAAAATCATGTAAGGACCCGCTGCGAGAGAAGAACCTTTTAAAGTTAATCCATCCGGGATGTTAAAGCTAAACAAACTCGCGCCTGAACCAGAACCAGTAAACTGAAGGGAAAGTTTGACGTGCATCATGTCGCCAATACGTCTTTTTTGGCAATTCTGACCGATAGTCCATCCACCTGTGTTATTAAAAGTAGCGGTGAATTGCTCCCATTCACTTGCAGGTAAACCTAGAAATTGTCCTAAAGGACCAAAAGAGAACTCGTCGGCGAATACTTCAAAAGCATTCGTGTTGGTGTTGTTTACTTTTAAACGAAACTCAACTTGTTCAGTAGTCTCCGCGAGATAAGTAACCCAAGTAAAACGACCTCGTGCATTTAAAAATTCTAAATCCGAAGACGCACCACTATAAAGAACAGCGGCATTTGTCACATCGTACACTTCCCAAATTAAGTCAGAACTAACGTAACCAGTACCAGGGCGAAATTCAAAAGAGCCATAGTTAGGACGCCCACGATCACTAGGATCAATAGTTTTAGATAATACTTTAACGAAGTGACCGTCTCTATTAGCTGCATCTTTAACAATCTTAAGAGAGTTCGCTCCAGCAAGCAACTCGCCAGCAACTGCAGTCAAAGATAAAGTTAAGCCCCCTGAAGGAGAACCCGCTCCATCGTCAGTAAGCCAATTACCAACAGTCGAGTCGATCTTAGCATCGGTATCCTCAAAGTAGTTCTTGGAACCCCCTCCACCCGCGCCTAACGGTAATTCGTTCCCATTAGAGTCAAGAGTATAAGGAGTACCGTCCGTTTTGAAATAGATGCGATTGGAGCCAGCTCCGGGGTTGGCTGGGGTTGAGCCTTGTTGCGTGAACTGCAAGAAATCTGAGATCGTCGCACCTGCAAGAGTCTTTTGTTGGAAAGTCTGAGCACTTGTCAGATCCGCAAACTCAAGAACAACAGTTCCATCATAAACATGAAACTTGTTCGTGTCTGTGCGAAACCACATACGTCCAATGAAGAGATTGGCCCCGGTGGGATTGCTGGTGCGTCTTTCAAGACCTGCAGTTAAGAGTTGACCGTAAACTTCCATTAATCCCCCTATTCAATCACTATCAAACGGTATGAACCCGCTGGAAGTGGAGCATCTGTTTCAATGCGAATGTTACTGGCACTCGTGGCCTTAAGAGTAACGTACATTTTAGAAAAATTGTTAGCATTATTCAAAAGCGAAAATATGCAGTTTCGAGCGTCTTGTATGTCACTTGAAACATCGACATCCTTTGTCAATTGGACCCCATCAAACACTTGATCGGCCACAAACTTCGATACCCCCAGGGGTTTGATCTGTGAGCCTGTGTCCACGTAGGCTTTTTCGGTGTCGGTTGCCCACATGACCCGGCCAATGTTCTGACCTGAGCTTGCTGGCAAGGTTGCAAGAGTGAAGTTTTCAAAGCGAAGATTTCGATGCTCACCGCGAGAATAAATGTCGTTGAAAGCAAAGCTTGCACTTCCAAGATCAAGCCCACTCCAGCCAGCACTAAAAGAAGCGTTGGTTCCTGGAAGGAAGTTGTCACTCGTGATGACAGAACCTTTTGTGGCATTGCTTGTACTCTCAAGTGTAAGGTTCTCGCCAGCCGCTGTTCCACCCTGAAGAGTCTGTCCACCTGGACGACCTGCAAGGAGCATGTACTGAGTGTGATCATCGTCAAGAAGACCTGAGATTACGCCGTGATCTATTTCCGAGTCTGGAACAGAAGCAAGCCAAACATTATTGCCGGAGTCATAAAAAAGACTATCTCCAGACTGTGCGGGTTGTGTCTGAGCAAGATCGCGCCAAATACCAGAACGAAAAGCGAGTAAAGTAGTAATAGCAATTTCATTTGTGGCATTTCTTAAGCCCCCACTTAGGAAGACATCGTTGAGAAGAGCTGCACCAGATCCAATATCAAAAGAACCACTGATTGTGGGTACAAGATTGGTGTTGAAAGTGATGTTGCCAGAGCCGTTGACCTCAAGGTTTAAAGCTCCGCCTAAATTCGTGGCTCTTAAAGCGTTCCCATCAAGTCGTAAGTTATCGACATTGAGAATGCCTGTGACTGTATGGGTTCCTGTGGTGTTGACACTTAGAGTGTTGAGAGTCTTTTGAACATCCACCACACCTGTACCATTGGGTAGTAGGACTAGGTTTCCATTCACGTCAGTCGTCGAGATTGTGTTCCCGTCAAGGCGAATATTATCCACATCGAGCTGACCTGCGACTATACTACCAACATTCAGGGCTCCAGTCGTGTAAAGGTCTTCATCCGCAAAGTCGATAGCACCTAGAGAGGACGTGATGCTGGCCCGACTACTCCCGTTGTCCGGGTTCAGTGTCAGGTTCTCAGCTCCCGCAGATAAGGTTGTGACCCCAGCTCCGAGAGTCCCTGTCGTACTAAGGTTCGCCGCACCGAACGCGATTGCCCCAGATGTATCAGTAATACTCCCTGGAACCAGGGTCACGGTGTTTACAGAGTCGTCCGCGACAAGAGAGGTTCCGGTAACGGTTGCCCCTGTAAAATTTCCAGTTGTAATTAAGTTTTCATTGTCAAAATCAATGGTCCCTGTGGAGTCAGTGATTGTGTTCGCGCTTAGAGTGAGAGTCCCTACAAAAAGGTCTCCACTGAAATAAGCATTTCTCCATCTCTCGGTCGCAGTTGAAAGATCAAAAGTGTCATCAAGAGTTGGACGGAAAGCAGAGTCGATCTGAACATATCCGGTCTCAGGCCCTACTCCGTCACCGGAGTTTGCATTAAGAGTTAAATTTTGTCCGGCCTGATTTCCACCGAATACTTTTTGTCCGGCGTAAAGACCCGTAATAGGATCGCCGAGTTCATCGAGATCGGTTTTCCCCTTTGAATTGAAATATAAGTCTTGAGTGACATTGGTAACGGCTCCGAGAATTGCGTCCGTTGACCAGTCCACATCAAAAATTTTATACCACTGTGGAGAAGCGTCGCCTTCGCGTTGCTCCCACCTGTACCCGGCTGACTTCCCGTCACCGTCGTCGTCCACTATTCGATAATCACCTAAGTTGTTTCCTACCAGGGGGAGATCACCAGGGGTTGGGACGTTCTCTTGTGTTTGTGGGTAAAGAACCGCAAGAATATAATTTAGTGCTGACTCAGCATCATAATACCCGCTTGGAAGAGCTGGGTTTGTAAATGAAAACTCTGCGAGACTGTGGCGATATGGATGCTGTTGAAAGTTCCATATCTCGAAGCGGTTCTTCTCAAAAATCATGGCATCTCACTATTGTTGTCTGGGTCGTAGTCAACTGAAGGATCAAAGGTAAACCCAGTGTCCCACGCAGCTTTCCAAAAATACTCTCGCTCTTGTCTTTTAGCGACTTGCGTGGAGTTGATTGCCTTGTAAACGTACTCAGTAACTGTGCAGGGGCTTCCATCTCTTGCGTTGATAGGAGCTGTAAAAACAAACTGCGGTCTCCCACCACTGTCGAAGACAATATGCTGTTTTACCTGCATGTGAAGGTGTGATTTTAATTGCTCTGTGCGTGTTTTTGCCACGCCGTCTTTATCTGACATTGATCCCTCCCGTTATAAACTCGAAAGGGGCTCCGAAGAGCCCCCTTAAAACTTCGTTAGAAGTTGGCTGGGTCAATACCATAAACCATGGCGTTGTTGCCTGGTTTGGTCCATTCCATCTCTCCATAGAGACACATATCAATTAAATATGCGTATCCATCTTCAGAGCGAACCTCGAACCACTCTCGGCCATCCGGAGCTTTACGCTTACGGAAATAACCGTTAGTACGGAAGGTGTGCGACTTAGGATCGCGGAACCATACAACATCGTCATCCCACTCTTGGATCATGACAAGTTTAAGAGTTCCCTTAATGGTTGTAAGGAGTATTTCATCCCAACCGTAAAGAGACGCCTTCTTATCAAGAACACTCACAGAGTGGTTAGCACTGGCTGTTGCGCGGTTTTCGATCTGTTTCATCACGGCTCCACCAATGGTGTAAGACATAATGATTTCAGTCGCCTTACCACGGGCCTTCTTACGAACTTCGGTGTACGCGTCGAAAAGCTTATCGAGTACGTTCGCTGAAGTCCAAGTTGAACCGTCGATGTTGATCGCTTGCAAATAGGGGTAAGCCAATTTGCTGACACCGTGAAGGGTCGCAGATCCACCGTTAGCCGCAGACAACAAAGCACTTTTTGCCGAAGCAAAAGACTCAACGTCCGCACCGTCAGTAAAAACACGAGTGTTGCCGGCAAGAAGATATGCTGAAATATCCGCTGGCGCTCCACCACGAGTTGCTGACAACGTAACGATGTCTGTGTTTAGGTTAATCGCGATCACGTAGAAAGAAGCCGCAGCCACAAGGTCACTCTTTAGAGTAACTTTTTGACGTAAGCAAAAACGATCCACACGATCCACCTCGAGCAATCCACCCGCAGTACCGTCAGCTTTTGCCGAAGCAAAATAAGGACCTGTACCGATCTGGATGGAAACAACCATTTTCATGTAATCCATGAAATCTTCCATGTTGTCCGAAAGGACACTTAGGAAAGTTGTCTCGGGGATTTTGCCATCGTGCTGAACGATGTCTGTATGGTCGAAGATCAATGATCCCCAAGCTTCCACATAATCATTCAGATAACCACGAACGTATTTGCTCTGAGCAATATCGTTGTTGGCTGTTAATTGACCCATACGGATCGACGAAGCGCCCGTACCTTTAAATGGAACGGGGACTTTCCCACCCTTCCAAGTATTATCTTTTTGACAATTGCTTAAAATGTAATCCCGTGGGATCAACTCTTCTTTTAAAAGGTTGTTGGGGAGATACTCATTAAGCATGTCCTGAAACTGTCTAGTTGTAGTCATACTTTCCTCTCAAACTGTTGGTTATGAGCCTTACCCTTGTTGGGCGAGAAGCTCATCTCTGCGCTTACGAATTTGATCCAGTGTAGAATACGTCTTCTTCACAGGAGACGCGGTTCCTTGACCGGAAACATTCGGGAGCACAGGTTTTTGTTGCTGTTGCAACGGTTGCTGTACTTGCTGTTGTTGTGGTTGGTTTTGAGATGTCCCCATCTGTCCGCCAGTTTGAGTCTGAGTCCCCCCAGGAGTGATACCCAACAATTGGATGACCTCGTTAACCGCTTGGTCAGGCGTTATTACTGTTCCATCGAGTCGTTCACGATAGATCCCTCTCTGAACAACCATTTCTCGGAACGCTCCAGGTCTCCCGACTCTGGTTTCGTACTCTTGAACAATCGGGGCTATCGTGGGGTCAGCCATCTTATAGCCGAGCAATTGCTCATAGTGCTGAGACTGTAAATTACCCGTTTGCGACTGCAGTTGTTGGTTCTGTTGTTGCAACTGGGCAAGTGTCATCTCAGTTTGACGTTGATTATCAATATATCGCTTCTGTTCCGGAGGCAAATTTTGATAATTAACTTCATCAATAGCGTATTGTAGAAACATTTGTTTTGGCAACCCCAAAGCTTCAATAAATTGACGGGCAACCTTGGCTGCATGCTGCGGGTTAGCAGGATCTTTATAATATTCGTTGGCAATCCCGGCCACATGGTTAACACTTTGTTCTAGGTCCGAAAACTTGCTTTTGAACTCATCACGTTCCTGTTTTGCGATCTCAAGGCCATGCCCCCTGGTGTAAAGATCCTGAACCTTTTTAAAGGTTTCCTCGTCTTTGACGAGATCCTTAACCCAATCATCCATTTCAATTTCTTGATCGCGGACCTTAAACTTATAGTCAGGTTTAAATTCTGACGGTTTGCTCTCAACTTCTCCGGTTACTTGCCCGTCGGCGGTTTGCTCGCCCGATTTTAATTCTGTACCTTCGGCTGGCGCATCCAAGGTTTGTTTAGGCTCTTCGCGCTTAACATTGAGTGTGGGTTCAGCCCCTTCGACTTTTTCATCCCGCTCCAGGGAGTGGGTCTTTTGCTTGTCATCCAACTGTGGACTCAATTCGTTATCGAACTCTCTATTGATTGTGGGCTCTTCCCCTGTTTGTAATGGTGGCATCGGTGCGTTCTCCTTGTTAGTTTACATAACCATTTTGGGCTAATTGTTGATTATTTACCTGCGCTGTTGGTTCCCCCAATTGTTCGGATTGCATCTGTCCGTACATTTCCATGAGAGCACCTTGGTTCATTTGTTCTAAAGTCTGCAAGTCCATACCTTGAGACTCAAGTTTTTTAATTAAATCCATAACCGCGTTATAAGGCAAGCGAACTTGCTTCGTGCCTTCTCCATTAGGATCTGGCATACGCATGTTCACAGTAATCATCGCTCCACCTGTGGGGATGAAACCAGCCTGAGCTTGTTTCGCCGCTTCCACTTTCTGTTTCTGTTGCTCCTGGTGGATGCCAATGAACTGTTGATAGTTCTGTTGCACCATAGGATTTAAGAAACGGAAATCATGCTGTTTCATTCGGTGAGTTAGCTTTTTGATGTAATACTCATTGTCGTCGTAAGGAGAAACTTGTGGCATCTCGCCTCTTTCAAGTGCGAGCATATCATTTTTCACGTTTTCGTAGTTGATCGTAAGATCGCTGAGAACTTCTTCGTTATTCACAAAAGGCATGTTCTTCACAATCATTCCAAGTTGATCCTGACCTAAGTTTTTACCCATGTACTGGAGCAAATGGTTGAAAGTCAATTGCTTACCAAGTTGAGTGTCGATAGTGTCACTCTGCGCTTTAACAGAAATTCTGAAAGTCTGCGGAGTTTGTTTCCTGAACTCAGAAAGATTTCCTTTTTCTCTGGGTCCAAGGATCTGTCCGAGATCTTCATCGTCCAAATACAAACGAAGAAGCTCGAGAACAAGTTCGTACACTTCAACAAGATACTCTTCAAATTGTTCAACGTATTTTTTGTACTTGGCTTGCTGACCCATTGTACGAAATAACAAAGTGTAAGGGTCAAGGTTGTGTTGCTCCTGGCTTGCTTCTTCGCTCACCATAGCTTGTTGGAAGAGATCGGCTTTTTCTTCGTTTATGTAGCCTGTGAACTGGTCTCCGGTTCTACCTGGGAGAATTGTGGGCGGAGACCCTTGATACGTAACTCCTCGCACACCTGGAAGTAACCCTCCTGGTGCCAGTTTTGTCCCGGCTTGGTAGAGGATTTTATCATCAGCCAATGTAATTCCGTGAGTTGCTCGCTGGGAAGAAGCTCGATTAATCTCAGCTTGGTTAGGTCGAATGACTTTGATAATAGAGCGTCCGCGAGCTGTTGAAGCGTATCTGTCGAAAGCCTTCCACCGGATTGGAAATATTCCGTAAGGTAATGTGCCTTGTTCGAGAATACCTTGTTGAGTCCAAATGTAGAAGTATCCTTCAGGATATTGTCTACAAGGTTTGTAATAAACTTCTCTGACCAACACCCATTTTTCTCGTTTTTCATATGCTGATTTCTCCGCGTCAAAAATCACATAGTCGGTGTCTGTGCTCTTTTCAATGACTTTAAGTTTTGCTTCATTTCCTGCGTACATTGTCTTCAATTCATCAACTTGCGCCATTTTACGAAGACCGAGGTAAGGAGAGTCTTCCATTTTCTTAGAGCCTGGGCAACGCCAGAGGTTGAAACCGTAAAGGTCTTCAAAGACAAGATCTCCGCTATAGACGGGAAGTGATTTATCGGGAGCGGGTTCAAACTGCACAGGCTGACCAGTCATTGGGTCCATCATTCCTTGCTCTGGTGTTTCTTGTCCGTCAGGAGTTAGAAAAAGGGGATACCCATCTTCAGTTACTTTTTGCTCGTAACCTCGAAGGCGACCTTTCATCGGGTCCCAGAAAACTTTTGTGGCGACTTCTCCGATGTCCACATACTCTGCGGCCCAGTCGCGAATTTTTTGTTTCATTTTGTGGTGACGATCAACATACTCGAGAACTTTTTTGTTTTGTTCAGCATCCTTTTGATCTTGCATCTCTGTTTCGTTGGCGGGAACAACAGTGACGCCGGGGGCTTTAGAAATAATTGCATCGTGGTAAATTCTGGAAACGCGGTGAGTGTAGTTTTTAGTGATCCGAAGTTTTAGTGTTTCAGCACTTTTTGCTGAAGACCTGATATTATTTTTCGACGTGTTGAGATTTTTCTTCGAGTAGTGCTCGCCTGAGACTAGTAAAATATTACTACGCATCTCCGCGTAGGTTTTTTCATCAATCTTCGTCCCGTCTTCATAAAGTTGATTGAGGTCGTCTACACTATTGATCTTCATTCATACCGCCCTGATACACGAAGCTATTCATGACTTCTTCTTCAAAAGCCATCGGATCGTCCATCAAGGTTTGTGTGCTCATGATGTCTTCTTTTGTCCGGGCTTGAATAGCTTCAACAAAACTATCGTTGTTCTCGGGATTATGGTCTTCCGTTCCCACGGTGTTAGACGGAAACTGTGTTCCCACAGTTTGAACCTTAAAACCCTGGTTCTCCGGGCCGAATTTTATACTTACCTCGCCAATGCTAAGTTCCCTTACATTCACTTGTGCGCATGTTTCAATAATTGCACAAATATCTTTACCTGATAAGGGTTTAATTTCCATACATTTCATTCCATTCGTCAACTTCTGACTGGAGTTCGGCTTCCCAATTGTCGGAAGTTCCTGGGTTTTTGAAGGCATCGGCTTGCTTTTGGCGTTCTCGGTCGTAATATTCACTCCACTCTTCCTTTGTCTGGGGCATCTTGTAAACTTCGGACTGCTTAACGCCAGGGTCTTCTTCTCGCACTTTGGCTTCAAGCCAAGTAAAGTCCCAGTTGATAGCAACGGATGGATAGCGCAGCGCATCTGTGAAGTCGTCCTTGGCTTTTTTCTTCGGTGTTGATTTCTGAAGAGAAATCATTTCGGTGCCAAGCTTTCGCAGTTCATCGGTGTCAAAAATCTGGAGCATGTCGTACTTAAAAAGAGTGTTGATGATATGCTCGCCGACTTCATGTGATTTTTCTGAGCTTGTAAAACCTAAACCCATGCGGTTGGCAATGGTGCCAAAGTCAGAGGCGGCTTGATCATATTTTTTGTGCATGAAGTGTTCTTTTGGGTCCATCATTGACTGATATTTTTCAACAACGTCTCCGGCTGTGGTTTGGATACCATCCATTCGTACACCTTTGTAAACAACGCCGTACCGGAAATCCGGCCTTATCGCTATAAAACAAATGGCCGATGGATGCCCTTGACCTTGCCCACCTGACCCAATATCCACCCCTACAACCTTCAACCAGTCGTCAGGTATTGCAAACGGCTTCACATAGTGCCTGGTCGGATCAAAAGCGTGGTACTTGCGCCCTTCTTCCTTAACGAACCGACCATATACACGTCTTAAGCGTTCAGCCTCTGATTTACACCCTTCTTCGACTTCTCGGATGCGATCCACAGTCCACGGGGCTTTAGATCCATCGAGATATTTCAAACAATCATACATAGAAATTTGTTGCTTAAAGGCTTTCACAAAAAGTTCTTGCTCTGAGCCCACAGCTTCCATGGCTCTCCACCACATCTCTTGCCCTAACGTGGCTGTAAAAACCATATGGAAATAGCCGTTAGTACCAGCCAAGCGCATCCGCAACTCATCGTATAAATTCTCAGGAAGTTCTTCGTCACAAAAGACTGCGTAACAGGAGCCGGACTGAAGAGTCTTGGGATCTTGCGCATAAGTCTTAAAGTAAATCGACATCCCATTATAAAAATGAATGGCTTTAATAAACTTGTGATCGTACTCCACATCCCATCCGTAATAGGCCGACTTTTTCATGTTGTCTCGAGGCATAAACTCAGGGAGCCATTTTTTTTCAAACTCAACGGTCGCGACTTCTTTTGATGGATAGAGATACCAAAATTGGTTGGGCGCTCTCCCCCACAACTTTCCCCAGAGTTCTTGGGCTGTGGCCCAGTGAAGAGCTTTCCTAATCTGTGTCGAGCTTTTAGAAATCTGGTTGGCTGCACACAAAAGGTTCATTTTATTAATCGAGTCAAAAAAATCTTTAGCCCAAGGATACCAAGGCCAGCCGTACAAATGGGGGAGTTCATACTGGATGCGTTCTTTCTCCCGCAAAAGTTTAAGCTTCGTAGCCTGAAGTTCTTTGGTATTATCAATCATGAGAGTCACTCCTCGCCATGGGAGCTTCCTCGTTAGATCCTGGTGACTCTTCTTCGGCCAGGGTCGCTTTTGCAACTTCAGTCGTCACCGTTCGATCAATTCTTCTAATCTCGGCTTCGATGTCTTTCAAACTCTTCGTTCCTTCCTGGTGCCCTACCATTGAAGTTACATCCTTCATTGTCGGCCCGGACTCCAGGGTGTGTTGATGGGAGTGGTAAGCTTCAAGTCGCTTCGGCACCGTACCCCGCAACCTGTTTTCCAAAAGTGCAAAGATCTTAATTTTTTCGCGGATCACTGGCATGTTAGCCCCTTTGTTACCCGCGTTTGGCATTTTTAAAATCTTACGCATCTCTCGTAAAGCAAGATCCTGCATCTCCATCATAGCTGCGATGTAATCAACAGTTGGGTAAAACAAGTACGCACACTTATATTGATCACGAAGGTATGAGTAGAAAGTTGGCTTGGTGCAAATACCGTTCATCACTGTCACTAAAGGAATGCGCGGCTTAAATAAATCTTGGGCAACCGTGTATTGGTGCCAAAAAGAAACGCGGAGCTGCGCCAGGGTGGAGTCAACCTTTGCATGCTTCTCGAGATTTTTAAAAGAGTAATCCCAAATGTTTGGATGAACTCTGTCGATTGCTTCTTGCACTTCTGTTGGAACAAGGTTGTAAACGGAACGCGGTTCGGACTTATCGAAGATCGTAATCCCAGTGTGCTTCTCACCCCTGGTCTCTTCTCCTTCTTCGAGTTCCTTCCGACCACGTGTCTGGTCCGTTGGAAGTGGGTGTCCACTTGGCATGTCGTAACTCCGGTGCGCGATGTAAACTCCAGGGGTTTAAACAGGGCCTGAAGTGGCCCCAGAAGCGGTGTCAAAAACGAAGTCAGGATGACCGTGGTTTCTACGCTGCGGGGGCCGTGTAAGTAAGAATTTCAAAAAAATTTAAAAAAGTAAAGCGAGCGCGGCGGGGGACGATCAAAATCAACAACCGACCTCCCCCCACCCCCCATAAAATATGTCTCATCCCGGCGCACCGCGCCTCAAACTTATAGTCATAAGTGTGACCCTTAAGTATGCGTAATCACTCGGCTTCCACGTAGCCTTGCTGTATTGGATATGACGAAGCCGGAAACGCGGTGCTTCTATTCCTTATATATGTTGAGACTTTGACGCGCCTGCTAAGAATGACACCAGTAACTTGCAAAGGACAAAGTTGCCTATGTATCAAGCAGAGAATTTATTTTATGTATTTTTTGATTTAGTCCTAAAGTTTAGTCTTGACGCGCCGAATAGTAATATGTAATAATTAGTTTATAAACAAGAGAGGTAATAAATGAAATACATGAAACGATCCAACACTTACAAAGCTAACAACGTAACCTTTGATCCAGATACTTGCTCTGCTTACTCGTATGACTGGTGGAAGTTCGTTGCTAAACATAATGGCAAAGTGATCTTCAATGAATACCGATACTCGGTTACGACTGCAAAACACCAGAGCAAAGTTAGATCCTTGCTTCGTGAGCTTGGTATCCAAGTTGACTTGGTTGTAAAGACTCGCAACGGACTTCAAGCTTTACATGGTGTCAATGGTACTCAAGACCTTATTAAAGAAGCCATTACAGAGGCTATTTATAATGATGACTTGGAACGCGCAAAGCAAATAGCAAAGGTTCTCAAGTTCAAGTTAACTCAAGACTTCATCCAAGACGTTTACAACCAAAAAGAGATCGACCTTTGCGACGCTTACTTGGATCGTGCTCTAAATTACCAGCGCAAAAAAGAGAATGAACAAACTGAAAAGCTCCGTAAGGAGCTGGAAGATTACTTGGAAAACAATGTTTGTCTTCGTGATTACGAAATACATCCAGCTTCTAAATTCGGATCTGTTAACAAGGTTGCAGTCCACCAGGTAGTCGATATGGACTCAATGGAACATGACGTGCAAAACGCTCTTTACAACTTCCAACGCGACGGTTTCGGATCAATCTGTTTTTACATTGGAGGCAAGTAATGGGTAAAATTAAAACCCCTAAATATCGCCTGGAATGTAAAGACAACAAAGGTCCTTACACTCTCTCATGGCAAGGAAAGGCGACTGAAAAACGACTGCAAGACTGGATTGAGTCATATCACCAGAGCTTACAGATCGGTGGAACCAATGAACATATCAGCAAAGGTTTAGGCTTCGTTCCATATCTTAACAACGCAAAAATAGTGGATCAAAAAACCGGACAAGTCATGGCTGAATATAAAGCGGCCATGTTTCAAGTAATTTAAAGGAGATAACCAATGAAACGAACTAAAGGTAAATGGAACGTCGGAATGTATTCAAAGGACCCTAATAAATACATTGTTGCTAAACATCAAACCATCTGTACTCTAGATCAAGGTTTTTATGAAAACCCAATACCAGATGCTGAATGCGAAGCAAACGCCAACTTAATAGCAGCAGCACCGGATATGTATGAAGCCTTGAATCAGGTGCTTAGAGATCTAGAAGAAAGCGGTTATGCGGATGGCTGTAGTTTTTCTACAGACCAAATTAAGTTAGCCCTAAACAAAGCACAAGGCAAGTCATGAGAACCTGCAGTTGTGGTCATTCATTCAATTCAAGCAAGGTTCCTTCACTTGGTAAGGCCATGGGTTTGAACTTTTTTAATTGTCCGAAATGTAATTCAACACTTTGCGAGATACTTCCAGAAAAACCAATACTCATGGCAACGATCAAAGCTCTTCGTATAAAGGCAACGATTGAAGAGCTTGAAAAGTATCTCGAGAATGAAAGAAAGGCTGGGTAATGTTAATAAGTCTATTTATTACGTTCGTAATCCTTTTTTGGGTCTCTAAATTGACCTCCAAAGTTGATGTATTCAGCTATCGACGGACGGTTGTCTTTTGTCTTTGGCTTCGCTTCAGCTTTTGCAGGGCCTTGGGGCTTCCCGATCAAGCGTTCCCATACGGACGGACTTTTAGGTTTATTCTTTTCATTCTCCATAGTTCATACCTCGTTTTGAATATTACGTTAGCTTATTTTTTAAACTTTTACATAGGAGTGTAGCAATGACTTTAAGTGATAAGAACAGAAAAAAACTCGGCGAGTACCTCAAAGCAGTTAGGACGACTGCAGGCAAGTCGCAACAGGACCTTGCTATAGCCATGAGACTTACAAGCAACCAGCATGTGAGCAACGTGGAACGCGGGAAGTCTGCAGCCTCAATGGAGTACCTCAAAAAGTATCAAAAGATATGTGATACAGACAAAAACAAGTTCGTAATCGAGATCCAAAAACTTTACGTGGATCAAATTCGGGAGGCTTTAAAATGATCACCCTATACCAATTGTGGTTCCGATACGGAGCACCTTACAAAACCAGTCCACCTTTACTCGTGGCCTTATTACAGGATGCAAACTTATTAGATTTAGTAAACCAAAAAGGAGAAATAAAATGTGTACTCAAGACAAAAAACAGATCGGACGTTTATTCAGTTATCAAAGCTTACAACGGGCGCTGGTTGCCATATCAGCTCTGGTATTACTTCAAGGCTGTAAAACGATGGAAGAACGTGCTGAAGCCTTTGGAGAAGGTCTCATGAGAGCTGCAGCGGTGGACCGTCAAAACCGCGAGGATCACCAGAGATTGATTGAATGGCAAAACACCCATAACAACGTAGGGCGAGCCCTTCCAATGCGACCAGCGGCCTCACAGCCCGTCTACGTTCAGCCCGTGGCTCCAGCTTATTCTGATAACCCTTCTCAACAATTCCTTAACCAGGGGATGTGGCAACCTTCCCAATAATTAAGCACCAGGGGCCTTGGCACGTCCCAGGGCCTCACTCACCCAAGTATTCTCGAACAGATCCCAATCAAAAACATAAGTCCCTAAACCCATCGCTTCCTCAAGATCGCCAAGGGCTCTTAATATCTCATCTACTTTGTCAAGCGGTTTTTGTGCCTGACGAAGTTCAACCTCGATTTCCGCCAGAGATTGGGCCACTTTTCTCAGGTGCTTTTCTGCTTCTTCTTTAAGCATTTTTAGTGCCTCCTTTTTAAGCTGTGCTGGTGTGCTGGCAAGATTCCCTATTTAATATAAATTTTTACTTTTACCCTTTTTAACTTCCGGTTTTTGTTTTTTTATTTATTAAAAAAAATATTTACTCTTAATTCTGGTAATTAGCTAACTCGCCAGCACAGAACAGAAAAAACCCGCGCCCCGCAACAACTTAACCCGTGCCAGCACCTCCCGCTCAGCCAGCACACGTGCCAGCACAAGCCAGCACACTAAAGGTTTTGGTCACTAATCCACCTGACACCCCACATCACACGCTTCTGCCCTCCCTCTAGACGCGCTCGACCATGCAGCACTTGTGAGTCGGCTGTGCTGGCACAGGCACTATCACCCGGCACAGCTAAAAATGCCTTATAAATACGCTTTGTAAACGTATTATAGGCCACGGGTTTTTCCTTAAATTTTTCACAACGCTGCGTATAACTATGGTAGAGGTCTTCCATCACAACGCATTTATTTCCATTTGAGTCAGTGTCGAAATACTCTGGGGCCGAGCCAGAGTCACTTGGGGCCTCTCCAATTTCGAGAAAATCCGCTATAAAACGGGCGACGGAGTCCATATCGGTCTTGTATTCGGCGAGCGCAGCTTTTACTTCCCTGGAGTCAGTGAATTGATATTCGTTCTCCCTGAGCCTGTGGTACGCGCCGAGGACGAGGTTCAGCACACCGGATAGTTCGTTATCAATGACCCTTTTATCAATCCCCACGTCGATGTTGCCTTTTTCGTGAGAGAACTCGGCTTCAAAGGGGACGATGAGAAGCCTTCGGAAGTATCCATGGTTGGGGTTTGCTCCCTTTGGAAGCTCGTTACAGGTCATCACGAACTTGGCTTTGTTTTCAAACGTGTAGGGGTCTTTAAACTTTCTCGAGGCCGTGACCGAGGCTCCCGTCACCAGTCCCTTGATCAACTCCCAGACATCTTTATCAGAGAAGCTTGGCACTTCCTCAATGATGTTAAACAAAGCCCCGTCGAGTTGCTGTAAGTGAAAGGAGTTCTGGAGATCGCGCACGTTTAAAGCCGTGACCCCGTTTCCTCCAATGGCTCGCCATATATTAAGGAACCTGGACTTCCCGTTCTGACCCTCTCCTGTGAGCACCAGGATCTTATCAGCCCTGGGGTCATCGTTTGATAAACAGTATCCCATGTACTCTAAGAGCACAGATTTTAGCGTCTCCCGGCTCATAGTTACATTGTCGAGCATCTTCTCGAATGTTGGGCACTTGGCATTTTTGTCGTACTCAAAAGGAAGGACGGAGCGAAAACCATACTTGGGGTCATGCTCTGAAAGCTCCATCGTGTCGATGTCAAGCACTCCATTTAAGAGATTGATCTTTCGGTGGGTTGTTTTTTGAAACCACTCAGCCAGTGCTAAGTTGGTGCGCTTTACTTTCCCTCTAAACTCCGAGCACATCGTGTTTTTTGCTGGAGGTACAAATTTTTCTTCAGCGAAGTTATCAATGAACACGTCGTCAAGCTCTTGCCAGTGGGTCTCTTCATATCGGTAATGAACGCGTGATACATTTTTGTAAGGAGTTTCTTTATCGTAGTATTTCCGAAGATCATCATACTGTGGAACGAGTTTGCCGTTTCGGGCGAGCATATGAAAACCAGAGTGAGCCGTTGCGATGAAGTCCTTACCCTTAATAGTAATGGGGCTTGTGACCTTTTTATAAAACTTGCAGGTCTTACACTTATTCCAGAGCTTATTGATATTCTCGCACGTTCTCGGTCCACTTGATTTCAAAGCTTGCTCTGTTTTCTTGTCCGTCTCCCCTGGTGAGTACGAAGGGTGGAACTTTGAATATTCGTGGACAAGCTTACTTCCATCTTTAAGTCTGCCGATAATGGAAAGAACAGCATACCACTCGGTCTCACTCATCTCGGCTTGGTTTGCTTTTGCATGCTTTAGGAACTCGCAGCCACTTTCAACACTCACGTCGTCAGTCTTTATGTACGACATTTCTTTTTCTGATAAATAGTCTTCCTCGTTTACGTCAGGCATCCCGCTGGCCTCGCGCATGTTGAAATCAACGGGAGCTATGTGGGAGTGAAGCATCTGAACCCACACTTCGGGCCGATCCTTTTTCCTATTTATAGAATGGGGAAGCCGAAGCAAGCGGTTCGGTGCAAACACTCCACTATCGGCCTCCCCTGGTAACTCCGCATCCCTTAACGCATCATTAATTCGGGAACAGAGAACTTGGTAATAAACTTTGTTAGTATCAAAATAGGTTTTGTCTTTTATCGGGTTTGCAAGCTGTATTGCGAAATGATAGCCGTGACCTGAAAAGATCTGAAGGATCTTCTCCTTTGGCACCTTGATGGCTTGACTTAGGGCATCGAGATATAACTCATCTTTTTCCACGTCACGCGCCACGCCATTGCCAAGATCTATGTCAAAAAGCAAAAGCTCCTGGTGCCCCCAAGTCTTTTTCTTGCGCTTATCAGCCTCTGGTGACTGGTGCCAGAGAGTACAAAACAAGTTCACACGATCTTTTTCTGGAATGCTCTGGATTTTTTCGTCAAGACTAGATATGAGTTCTTCGACCGTCGGAAACACTAT